>JAANMX010000107.1_pt1 | contig 97641 bp, 85 predicted proteins | sample 7279681 | NCBI WGS metagenome assembly JAANMX01 (sample SAMN14094542, study PRJNA606508) | bioreactor metagenome | isolation source: A lab-scale SPAN reactor treating ammonium-rich wastewater day 351 | place: Ireland: Galway | collected 2018-01-01
CATGTCGGGACGAAGGATCCCTGTCGAGGCACTGACCGCATGTGTCTCCATGGGGTCGGTACAAGCAGAAACGTCCAATCGAGACGCTGATCGCTATTGCCTCTCCGGGACCAATACATACAGAGTCGTCCATACTGCAACAGGGATCCTTCACCCCGCCTTTGGCGGGGTTCAGGAAAGAAGAAAAGGGGTAAACGGGAAGCGGTGGGACGGGAGCGGTACGTCTCCGTCTGCCGTCTTCGCGCTTCCTATCCGACCGCGTACCAATCCGTTACCCTCCAAACGCTTTGTCGATGGCTTCGCGCAAGGTCGAGACTTCGATGATACGCGCCATATCCGCGTCACGATATTCCGACCCCTTCGGAAGCAGAATGGTCGTAAATCCGTGGCGCTCGGCTTCTTTTATGCGCATATCCGGCAGGGCGACAGGGCGCACCTCGCCGCCAAGGCCGATTTCGCCGAAGACGGCGGTTTTCGATGGGACGGCAATATCCGACACGGCGGATGCAATCGCGAGGCAGAGCGCAAGGTCCACGGCCGGCTCTTTCGCCTTTAGGCCTCCGGCCGCATTCGCATACACGTCCTTATCCAACGCGTTTACGCCCGCACGGCGGGCGAGCACGGCAAGGAGCAAACCGAGGCGTCCGGTATCCACGCCTGCGGCGCGGCGTATCGGCGTGCCATAGCCTGCCGGCGATACAAGCGCCTGCAATTCCAGAAGCAGGGGACGATGTCCTTCGAGCAGGCAGGTAACGACGGAGCCGGAAACAGCATTGGGCCTGTCGCGCAACAGCTCCGCTGAAGGATCAAGTACCGGCTCAAGCCCGGTTTCTTTCATGCGATACACAGCTACGTCATCCACGGGGCCGAAGCGGTGTTTGATCGCCCGTAAAATCCTGAACTGGTGCTGGGGCTCGCCTTCCAGCATCAACACGGTATCCACAAGATGTTCCAAAAGTCTCGGTCCGGCAATATCGCCTTCTTTATTCACTTGTCCCACAAGGACGACCGGAACATTCGCGCGTTTGGCAGCTTCGGTGACCACGGCCGCGCTCGCTTTCACCTGCGATATGTTTCCGGCCTCTCCCGGAATATCTTGCACGCGAAGCGACTGCACAGAATCCACAATGGTCAGTTCCGGCTTTTCATCCTGAATCGTTCCTGCAATCACAGATGCGTCGGTCGCATCCAAGAATGCCAGAGACGGGGGTACCTTCGAGATCATGCGCTGAAGGCGAAGCGCCACTTGGCTCGGCGATTCTTCTCCCGTCACATAGAGCACGCGTTTTCCGGCGGCGCTTTGATTCAAGGCCACCTGTGCGAGAAGCGTGGATTTTCCAATGCCGGGTTCGCCGCCCACGAGCGTGACGCTTCCGGCCACAAAGCCGCCTCCGAGTACGCGATCAATGTCCGCGAGACCCGAAGACTGCATCGGGCCATTATTTTGAGCTTTGAGAGACGCGAATGGTTGAACCACGCCTTTTTTTGCGCCGGAAAGGCGCGATGGTCTTTCGTCCGGTTCCGCTTCCGACCCCTCCGCAACGCTTCCCCAGGCCCCGCATTCCGAACAGCGCCCCGTCCATCGCGGGTATTGTGCGCCGCATGTTGCGCAGGCATAAACCTGTCTCGGAGATTTCGGCATTTCCGTATCTTGGCATGGCACGGGAGGGGAGGCAATTGCGTAGGGCGTAGGTCGTGAGTCGTGCGGGTGGGGTGCGCCTTGCGCCGTGCGCCCGAAACTTGTAACCCGAGACCCGAGCGGTCCGTAGGTCTGTAAGTCTGAAAGTTAGTAGGTCATGGGACAAAGGGAGTAGGGAGTGGGAAGTAGGGAGTAGGGAGAAGTGAGTAGGACGTAGGTCGTGAGTCGTGCGGGCGGGAGGCGCCCGAAATCCCTAACTACTCACAACTTACCACTCACGTGTTCCCTTTCACCAGTTGCTCATTACCTATTGCCAAAAAGCGCCCAGCGACAATCTTCCCCATAATCCGTACTCCTTCCTGTACGGTCTTGTAGCCCCGAGGTAAAATCAATATATGAATGCGGATAAAATCATCCGGGCCGCTGTTCATTGCGCACGGCTTCTTTTTTGCATGGTTTTCCTTGGATTTTTTTTGACGGTTTTTGCTCAATCGGTTTTTGCCCAATCGACGCAAAAGTATTATGCGCCGGCATTGAATGTTCAGATTCCCGGCCTTGATTTTACGAAATATCCCATTCTTCGGTCGGGGAATGTCATACAAATTCCATTTCTTGCCGCGTATGTGGATGCCGCGTATCGCTATCTGATCACCGTAACCGTGGTCGTTGCCACGATAGCTTTTATTTACGGGGCTTTTCTGTATCTCATGGGTTCAGCGCTTCCGCAGATCCAGAGCGGGAAGAAAATCATGTCCGACGCTGTCATCGGCATGCTCATTATTCTGGCGGCGCATACCATTCTGAATATCGTGAATCCCGACCTGTTGAAGGTGAAGGGGCTTACAGTCACGGAAGTTAGTTCGATTGAATTCTCCGATTTCTATATGGGCCTTTCTCCGAATGATACGTCCGGTCCTACGATTACTGCGCCATCGGTTACCGTGAGCGGTACGGAAGCGCCAGCTGGCGCGCCGGCGCCGGTCGTAACATCCGGAGCCTGTCCCGCGGAACTTGCGTCAACTACCGGGCTCATCGAGTTTTATAAAAAAGTGATACCCCTGATACAGGGGAATACATTTCAAGAACGACTCTTATTTGTAAGCCAGATCGCGGCGGACTGTAAAAAAAATCTCGGTTTTTGCGGGAAAACAGCCGGCACGCTCTGGACACTTGCGGGCGTCGGAGACCAGTCATGCTTATTTGGAGCAAAAACAATATGTCTCCCTCACGAAAAGTCGAAAACGAGCACTGCGATCAAATCGCTTTCATATCGCATAAAAGCTTCGGAACTCAGGGGGTTACGGTGTGATTCGGACAAAGATTGCAAAGCCTATATAAAAGCGGACTGCGTGGAAGGACGCGGCGCCGCGATTGCACGTGCAAAACCCGTAATTATTGCCGCGGGCGGATCCGGGTATCCGAATTCCTGGGCAGATTTGCTTCAGCCTGGAGATATCATTTTTATTTATACAGGGAATTCTTCTTGTACAGGAGAACATGCATCGGTTTTTCTTGGGTGGTCCGGGAATGGGCTGGCTAGGGTTATTCAAGGAGACGTCCGTGCCGGAACGAAATTTGCGACGTATTGCCTCAAAACGACATGCGGGAATTATTATCCGCTTACGTTGATAGCCCGTCCCATTGTATCTGGTCCCTCGACGTCTGCGCCGTAAATTATTGTTGCAGGTTTAAACAGCATCGGAAGCCGTTAATGTAATCGCGCCATGCATCGCCGGCGCCGTGGCCGCCGCCTGAAACAAAGGTGCAGACGGGTTTCGCGTCAAAATTCGCAAGGTGCGGAATTGGACTCCAGTTGAATCCCGACCAGTTATACGCCCTGGGCTGCGACGGAAGCGCAACGCGTTCATCGGCAGATAAATTGGCGTATTGGTCTTTGACGGTCATTTCCGACACATTCGCCGTCAAATCATACACGCCTTCCGGCGTCTTGCAGTCCGGCCTGGCGCCGCTCGGTTCGGAACCGTCGTATTTCGCCAAAAATGATTTGAATTTTTCGAATGCCGTAACGTATACGGAATCCGAAAGCCGGGGATTGCCTGGATTCAGAATGCTCAAATCGGCATTGCGCTTTGTGGGATATTTTATGGCGAATGGCGAAAAGGTCGTTTCATAGCCCGGAAAGAATCCCGGAGTATTCGTATCATAATTGCACGGCGCGGGCGGTTTTCCTGTCGACACCGTCGCGCCGACATTGAGCCCGTCAGGCCGTTTTTTTAGCGCGTCCTTTATTCTTCCCTGCACGAACGTGGGACCATAGCCGTACGTATTCGCCCCATCCGGTCCCAAACAAGCGCGGACCCATTCATTGGAATTGCAGAGCCGTTTCCCGCGCTCCTTGCAATACCACTCCGCTTCCCATTCAGTGGCGCCGCGTATGGGTTTGACCCCTTGCTGATTCGGCGCTTCGTAACGGTCCATGCAGAACGATTCCACGCGCCCTTTGGGATATGCGGCGCTAAAGGGAATCGGCACCATGTCCGGCGGACATGTTCCCTGCGCAATAAGATCCCCTTTTTGATCCTTGGCGACCTCTCCCGGTTTGCCGGATACGGGCGCGGTCGGCGCCACAATTTCGCCTGTTTCTATGTCCAGCACGGGAACTTCCACGAGCCCGATTCGGGCATATCGTTCCACGCGGGCGAGCTCCAGGGCGGCGTCGGTAAATGCGTCGCGCGGGTTGATTTCCGTAATATCGAGGCCCTTCAGACTTACCAGGTCAGGATTCACCGTCCGGAGAATGAGCTGGGCGGAAAGAACGAGCATCATGCCTATTACCGCATCCAGCATAATCTGCTTTCCTTGCGTTACGCTGCCAGCCGTGGAAAATACGAGGTACAGAAAAGCGCCGTAGATGAACATAATCGCCGACACGATTGCCACGATGGAAATGCCATATCGGTACGCGGCGGCAATATACTGGGCGAGCAGGGTAGACGCGCCGCCTTCGGTTTTGAGCTGAAGGCCCGGAATATTCACGTTCAGAACCGGAAGGATAGCCGCTCCCGGTTTTTTCGGCGCCGGAGCCTGGGACGCCGTTTCTCCGGCCAAGACTACCGATGCCGCCTTCGGCCCCTCGGCACACACCCCGTTCTCGGAAATAGGTTTGCAGAATGCGGCGCTTAAGAGAGTCGTTTCGCATGTCCAGTCGGATTCGCTCTGGGTGCTTTTTGGAAGCGTGGAACAGTCATTCGCTTTCAAAAGCGCCGATGCCTCGGCCTGGAGGCAGACTGTTTTTGCCGGATCATTCGGGGGATGGCATTTACAGCAAACCTGTGCCTTTGCCGCTTCCGTGTGGAATAAAAATAACGCCATGGTAATGCCAAGGGCATAGAGAAAGAAGGGGAACGGAGTGAGGTTGTTCATGTATCTCTCCCGCGCAAACCCGCTGTAAGCTATTTTAGCATGCAGGCGTGCTTGATGATGAATACTCAGAATCCTCGGAATTGCGAAGCGCTAACATAACTTCAATAAATACAGATTTTGAAATTTTTTTGTACATGAAAAGCAGGTCGCTAGTATTGGCCTGATTTTATGCATCCCCTAAAGGCATTGGAACGCATTATGACCGCTCGGTCACTCGTTGATCCACCAATATAATTTTTAAAAATGCTTTCCGGATGCGCTTTTGTCAGGTCCATTCTGGCCCCCGCATCAAAAAGTTCCCTGATCGTAGCGTCTACCGAACCGGCGACTGTTACAAGTTCAGGCGGTGTAAAGCAGCGACCGTGGTAGGTGATGCCGCGATCACCGTTTGGACAGCGCGTATTCGGGAAGAGTGTTGCCTGACCAAGTCCTATTCCATGCGAGAAGCGCCAGTCTAGCCCGAAATCCGGCGGCACATTCGTGATTTTATCATCATTAAATATTGGTTCGGCCGCCTCGTCATAGCATGCCTGACGCACAGTATCGCTTACTTTTCCTTTTGTGCAATCAGCTGGGATGCCAGAGCTAAAGGTGGCTTTGGAGGCTTTTACTCCCGAACGGAGGAATTTTAGGCGCGCTCGTACAAGAACACCGCGAAAATTGAAATTTTCATCATGGCCTATAGCGGCTAGTCGCCATTTAGATTCTTGGGAGATGGTAACAATAACCCAACATGGATGAACGCCATATGCTTTAGCCTGTGCAACGACATACGGAAGTAAAATTTCCATGGAGTCCTTGTTTGGATCAGGAACCTCGGGAACCGGAACGCCGCCATCGGGTATATTTGCCGGACCGCTACCGGATAGAAGTTTAGGGTCGCCTTCAAATTTTTGGTCTTCTTGTGATATTGGCGTTGAGGCTCCGAATTGGGGAGAAGATTGATTTGCTGTTTTTTGCAGACTTTTCAATATTTCCGTGGGGATAGATTCTAGTTCAATAGTTTGAATAGCTGTTATGTTTAGTTTGGAAAGGTCTATCGTTGCCGGATTCACCGTTCGGAGAATGGCTGTTGCGGAAAGGACGAGAATCAGCCCCACAACGGCGTCGAGCATAATATCTTTTCCTTTCTGGATTTGCTGCGACGTGGCGCCGGATACGAGATACAAAAAGGCGCCGTAAATGAACATGATTGCGGAGACAATGGCTACAATGGAAACGGCATACCGGTAGACGCCTGAAATATATTGCGCGAGCAAGCTGGATGATTCTCCGTCCCCTGCGTTCAACACGAGTCCGGGAATCTTGGTGTTGAGCTGCGGAAGAATGGCAGGGGCCGGTTTCGATTGCGCGGGCGCGGCGGTCGAGCCGGCGACGGCTTCGCCCACCATGGAATACGCATCCACCGGCGTGGTTTTGCACACGCCCCCGGCGCTTACGGCTTTGCATTTTGTTGAGGAAAGGGGCGTTTTTTTGCATGTCCAGCCATTCGCGAGCCCTACATTGTTCGGAAGCGGAACGCAATCGTCCGCCGCATTCAGTTTTGATACCTGCACGGTCAGGCAGCTTGAGGTATTCGGATCATTCGGAGGGTGGCATTCACAGCATGCTGTCTGTGCTCGTACCTCGAGCGCACCTGCAAAAAACAGGGCGGATGCGCATCCGCCGATGATGAGCATCCGCGCGGCGAACAATGGCATTATGATGGATTGGAGGAAGCCTTTTGCGCTTCGCGTTTCAAGATGGCCGTGAGGGTGTCCGCGTCCACATAGCCCGCGATCGGCTGGCCATTGATAAACATGGTCGGTACTTCGCCGATGGCGCGCTTACGCGCATCTTCGATGTCTCCATTCAGACGGAACGAAATGGCCGGGTCGCGCAGGCACACGAGAAAATCTTCCTGATTCAGGTTCAGACGGCGCATAAAGGAGAGGTACTCATCATCCGAAAAGGTATTCGCTTGGGAAAACAGGAGATCGTGCATCTGTTTGAATCGGCCCTGGCGTCCGGCGCATTCCGCGACCGTTGCGGCTGACATGGCGCGAGCATGCTGGTTTATCAGGGGAAGATCTCGCCAAATTACACGCACAAGATTCCGGTTCCCGATAGCTGCAAGGCTCTCCTCAATGGCGACTGCTTGGTCTTTACATACCCCGCATTCAAAGTCGCCGAATACTATGAGGGTTACCGGGCTTTGCGCATTGCCGGACAGCACGGGGTCGGTGGGGCGGATATCCGGAGCCTGCGGCGGTCCTTGCGGAATCAGGTCATTCGCGGTTTTCAATTCGTCGGGGAGGATATGTTTCGGAATCGGGAGTCCGGTACGAAAGCGCGTCGTTGACTCCCTCCACACCATGGTGAAATACAGCATGCCCACGCCCACGAAGAGGACGGTGAGGAGGCTGAAAAGCACCAAGCGCTGGCGGCTCATGGAATGGATTAGAACAGGCGGAAGCGATACAGGCCGCCTGTGGCGGCGTCGCGGAACATCAGATATCTGCCCTCATCGACAATAACGGGATTCGTGACGCTTAAGCCCGTGCCGGGCGACCCGAGTTGAATTTGTTCGCCGGTAGCAAGATCAATTTTCATCACATTATCCACGGTATTCGTAAATAAACTGCGTTCAAGGCCCGCACCGGAGGGGAGTGATGAGGGGACGCCGCAATAGAGCGTTGTTTCATTGGCCCAGACGCATTTATCCGCCCATGTTTGTATGCCCAGCTTTATGCGGTTCTGATTCATATTTTCCGCTGATCCGCCGCTTGTCCACAGTTCCGGACGAAAACCGCTTTCCGCATTCCATACGCTGTACACGATTTGCCGTCCCGTGGGAGACCAGAGCGGCGTAAAGCCTCGTCCTTCCACGAGGAGGCCTTTGAAGTTTTCATGGTTCTGCCCGATCATGATGATTTCCTGCCTGTCGAACCCCTTGGCCTCGCCCACCGTGGCATAGGCGATAATCTGTTTATTGTCTGTCCACACGGGGAAGGTTTTATTACTGTTATTTCCGAGCGGTTCGATGGCGCGCGGGTTGCTTCCGTCCGGATCGGCGACAATGAGAAAGCGGGATTCTGGCGCTACGGCATCGCTCTTTGCCACGATGTTCTTGTCATCCGGCGAAAAATCAAAGTCATTCCAGTGCTGGGGAAGCGTCTTTTGCTTTCCGCTCGCAAAGTCATAATAGATATTCGACCCGTCTGGGAATGAGAGAATTGCCTGATCTCTTGTATGCCCCCATGAAACCGATTCCACGCTCGGAAATGTTTGGTCGCTTAAGGCGGTAATAAGCCCGTCCGCATTCACCTTATAGAATTTTGAATCCTCCGGACTGTAATAGCGCGCGCTTCTGCCGTCGGAGGAGAGCGAGACATTGTTGGAGATTCCCTCGTTCAGAATGACCGTTTGAAGCTCTGACACTGGCGTGGGCGCGACGGCGCCCGGTACGGCCTCGGCCGAGGGGAGCGCGCCAGGCGGAAGGACTTCGCCGGGGATGCCGGGAGCGCCTTCGCCGGCGCCGGGCAATGCGCCGCCAAGCTCCTCCGGCGGCACAACCGGAGTCGGGGCCGGTACGGGCCGGAAAAAATACATGTAGATAGCGCCTCCGATGCCAATAGAGAAGACAATGAAAAATGCGATAAAAAGAATCCGTTTGAGTCGATCGGACATACAAAATTAAGTATACCGTCTTTGCGCAGAAATTCCCACTAAAAGAGAGGGCGCAAAAAGTCGTACAAAGGTCCAAGAAGCTGGGTGAGTGCCGCGGTAATGACGCCGATGATAATGACGATCAGGATGAATTGCGCAAGCGTTGTTAGGCACATGTAAGACACAATGCAGTCCACGCAGCAGGTAAACCCGTCATCCAGTCCGAGTTTCGGAGGTTTCTCTACTTCATAGAGAAGGGGAATTCGTATCTGCGTGATCCATTTATTCAGGGTTTCCAGATTCACCTGGATAATGAGGGTAATAATCGTGATAACGGATGCCCCGCCGCCGATCTGAACTGCCTTCATGACATTACGGGACATTTTGCTTATCCGTATTGCCTGCTGGCGCTGGCTCTGAAAGCGCTTTGCCGCCTCCTCAAGCTTACTCAATTGCTCCTGTTCCTCTTGGCCGCGGGCATCCTGCTGTGCTTCTTGAAGCATCGCCTGAATGCGTGCTTGCCTTGCAGGCTCCGCCACGGAGGGGCCCGCTTCGGCCGGAGCTTCGCCTTGCCGCTGCCGTTCTTCTCCCGGTGCGGCTTCGGTTTGCGGCGGCGGACCGCCGGGTTCCACAAAGCGTCTCGCCGTTTGCAGCATAGCCTGCTGGCGGGCGATTTCCTGTTCCTCTTCGGTGGAGCGCGCCGTATAGCTTTTGGTCGGGAGCTCCAGAAACACGGGTTCTTCGGCGCTCCGTCCCGTCCCAACTTCGCCGCCGATTTCATCGGCGGCACCTCCTCCGGCAATGCGGTCTCCGGCCTGCTGGGCCGCGAGTGTGGATGCGAATCGCATCCGCGACGAATCTCCCGCAGGTGCACCGCGCGGCGCCGGCCGCGCTCCGGATTCAGGACCCGTTCGTCTCCCGTCTGGCATGAGAAAAGTGTAGCATGCGCGCGCGTCCCAGCCCGAAATAAACATCCCGGCAAACCGGGATGTTTACAGAGCCTGCAGGCCTTTTTTCGTGATCTTCAGGGTTATTTTCCGTTTTCCAGGCTGGCGGGACAGAAGGTTGCCGACAAGATTCGTAATCTCGCGTTCCACCAGCCGACGCGCGGCGCGCGCCCCCTCTTTTTCCGGGATCGGACGCGTCAGGAGCCAGTCCAGCACGTCGTCACCAGCCGTGCAGGCCACGCGCTGGGCCTGGCGCACGCGTTCAAGGGCAAGCTCGAGCTCCCGACGGATGATTTCCTTGAGATGGGCTTCCTGAAGCGGCTGAAAAACAACCACCCGATCCAGACGGTTTAAGAGTTCGGGACGGAAGCGTTCCTCGATGTCGCTCCGCACAAGCGCCTCAAAGGCGGAACCGTGACCTGATGCATCCCCAAAGCCGAGCGTCTTTTTTCCAAGGGAATCTGCGCCCACATTCGACGTGAGGATGATATAGCTCTGCCGGAAACTTACGGGTCTTCCCGTGGAATCCGTCACCTGGCCGTCTTCCAAAAGTTGGAGGAGCAGGTTCAGCACTTCCGGATGCGCTTTTTCGATTTCATCGAAACACACCACGCAATGCGGGCGTTTGCGCACGGCATCCGTAAAGCGGTTGGATTCTCGGTATCCCACATAGCCCGCGGGGGAACCAAGCAGTTTGGACGCCGAGAATCCTTCGGCGAATTCCGACATGTCGAGTTTGAGTAGGGCATCCTTCCGGCCGAAGAGCTCCTCTGCCAGCGTTCTTGCCATTTCTGTTTTTCCCGTGCCGGAGGGGCCGGCAAAGAGCATGGAAATTTTCGGACGGCGCTGATCGTTCAGACCGAGGCGCGCCTTGCGCACCGCATCTGCCACGTCGGCGACCGCGCGCGTCTGGCCGATAATTGCGGCGCCCAGGCGTATGTCGAGATCCTTCATGCGTTCGCGTTCGGTGGCCAAAATGGTCTCCACGGGGATGTTCGCGATACGCGCAACAACAGATGCCACATCGCGCACCGTCACGCGGGGAGCATGGTCATCGCGTTTTTGTTCGAGGGAAGACCGCAAGTGCTCCCATTCCGTGTTCAGGGCGTCTTCTTCCCGCTTGAATGCCGCGGCTTCATCCATGCGTTCCTGGGAGACCGCCTCTTCTTTCGCCAGGCCGGTTGCCGACCGCGCCGCTTCGAGTGTACGGAGGCGCTCCATCACCTCGTGATTTCTGCGCGCCGCAACCACGCTCGCCGCCGCTTCGTCGATAAGGTCTATGGCTTTGTCCGGGAACATGCGGTCCGTCATGTACCGTTCTGCCATGTATACCGCCGCATCCAGCGCGTCATCGTCATAGGACACGCCATGATGCCTGGCATAGCGTTCGCGCAGTCCCTCCAGCATGGCGCGAGCCTGCATGGCCGAGGGCTCTTCGATGCTTACCGGTTGAAAACGGCGCTCCAGAGCCGCGTCCGCCTCGATGAATTTTTTATATTCCCCCCAGGTGGTCGCGCCGATGCAGCGAATATCTCCGCGAGCGAGCGCCGGCTTTAGGATATTCGCGGCATCAAGCGATCCCGATGTCGAACCCGCGCCCACAATATTGTGAACCTCGTCGATGAACAGGATAATATTCTGGTCTGTTTTGACTTCGTCAACGAGCTGTTTCAGCCGCGCCTCGAATTCGCCGCGATACATGGTGCCGGCTACCGTGAGCGCCAAGTCTACGGAGAGCAGCCGTTTTCCATGCAGAGCATCCGGCACATCGCCCGCGGCGAGGAGTTTTGCGAGTCCTTCGACGATGGCGGTTTTTCCTACCCCGGGCTCGCCCAGCAAAATGGGATTGTTCTTGGTGCGCCGACACAAAATTTCCACCACGCGTTCCAGCTCGCGCTCGCGTCCGATCACCGGATCCAGCTGTTCCGCCGTGGCCTGTTCAGTAAGTTCCCGTGAAAAGGCTTCGAGCGCAGATGGCATGCGCCCCGGACGGGGAACGGTTTGGGCCTTTTGCGCGGCCGCCTCTCCGACATCCTCCTCCAGCGAAAGATGCGGCACCGCGATGTCCGGAAATCTGCTCGTGGACGTCAGGATATTGCCCACCTGCTCTTTGAGCTGTTCCGCAGATGCGCCGGACGAGGAAAGAAAGCGGGCGACATCCGGCAGGTCGATGGCGAGTAAGGCGCCCACCAAGTGTTCCGTGCCCACGTATTTATGCTCATGCAAATGCGCGGTAAGAATGCAGCGTTCCAGAATGCGCTTTACCGGCACGGACAAGTCGGGCGTGAGCGTTTCGCCTTTCGGATTGGCATCAGGCGTTCCCCGGAACGCCCGCTCGGCAGCTTCAAGGGTGATGCCGGCTTTCATGAGAAGTTCAGTCCCGATGGACCCTTTTTCATGAAGGAGTCCGACAAGTAAATCTCCCGGCGCCACGAGCTCGCGGCCGGAGCGTACGGCAAACTCGAGCGCGTGTTGGAGCGCTTCGCGCAAATGGGTGGTGAATCGTGCGATAAAGTCTGGTTCGAGCATAGGAGGGGGAAGATGCAACGAACGCGGCGTATGCGCGCCGCGTTCCATTGGTTTCTGTGCACGTCTCCGGCGCGGAGTATTTTACCGTTCTGTCGCTCCGGCGTTTCCGTTAGAATTTCACTTGCACATTCTGCTTGGCTTCTGCTTCCGCTTCAAAGAATTCTCGGGCGGAAAAACCGAGCATGCCGGCAATCATATTGGTCGGGAACACCTGGAGCTTGGTGTTGAAGTCGCGCACATTGCCGTTGTAAAAGCGCCGCGCTGCTTGGATTTTGTCCTCGATGTCCGTAAGCGTCTTTTGAAGATCCAGGAAATTCACATTGGCCTTGAGGTCCGGATAGTTCTCCGCAACGGCGAAAAGCGTTTTGAGCGTTCCGGCGAGCATGTTTTCGGCTTCGGCTTTTTCGTGCGGACCCTTGGCATTCATGGCGACGTTGCGCGCCTCTGTGACGTTTTGGAACACGGTTGCCTCGTGCTTTGCGTATCCCTTGACCATTTCCACGAGATTCGGGATTAGGTCATAGCGACGCTTGGTTTGCACGTCGATGTCCGACCAGGCTTCCTCCAGTTTGTTTCGGAGCGTGATGAGGCCGTTATAGGTTCCGATGAACCATATGGCTAGTACGGCAACGAGAATGATAATAACCCACAAAATAGGTGTCATACGTTACAAGTGTTGGGAATGAGGGGTTCCGGCTTGGCGCTTTTGGCGCAAGTCCGTACACTTGGCTAGAGTACGCGAGGAATGGCCGTCAGTCAATCATCAGACGGCAGTATCCCGGCTCTCTCCGAATCCTGATATTGATTCCATTCTCCCATGCCAAAAGACATTTCTAAGGTTTTTAAAGCCTATGATATCCGCGGACTCTCGCCCGGAGAGCTGACGGCAGATTTCACAGAGCGCCTTGGGCGGGCTCTGGTCCGCCGTTTCCGGTGCAAACATGTAATGGTCGGACGTGATATGCGGCAGAGTTCGCCGGAGCTTGAAGATGCGTTGGTGCGCGGCATAACGAGTCAGGGGGCGGATGTGACGCGCATCGGTCTGTGTTCAACGCCGATGTTCAATGTGAGCATGGGGCGCGCAGCCGGCCGCTATGATTTCGGCGTTATGGTGACGGCATCGCACAATCCTCCGAAGTATAACGGTTTTAAAATGGTGGACGGCAATGTGTATCCGGTGGGCGAGGGGAGCGGCATGGAGGAATTGCGCGATGCATATATTTCCGGTGAACTGTATGAAGATGCGGCTACGCCCGGAGACGTCCACGACGATACGGAAGCCCTGCGCGCATATCTTGATAGCATTTTTGATCTGGTCGATACGTCCGAATTCCCCGCCATGACCATTGCCGCCGACGCGGGAAACGGCATGAACGGCCTTGTTCTGCCCGAATTCGCAAAGCGTCTGCCGTCGATGCACATATTGCCGCTGTTTTGGGAGCTGGACGGGCGATTTCCGAATCACGAAGCAAATCCCCTCAAAATCGAGACGCTCACAACGCTTTCAGAAACTGTTGTTAAAAACCATTGCCGCTTCGGCGTCGCCTTTGACGGCGACGGGGACCGCGTGGGATTCGTGGATGAAAACGGAGAGCCAATACCGGGGGATCTCATGACGGCGATCCTCGCGGGCGGGCTCCTGAAAGACCATCCGGACGCGCTGATCCTGCGCGACCTCCGGTGTTCCTGGAGTACGGAAGAAGCCATTCTCGCGGCCGGAGGCCGCACGGACATGACGCGCGTTGGCCACGCATTCATCAAGCGGCAGCTTCGCGAACGCGGCGGGCTTTTCGGCGGAGAACTATCCATGCATTACTATTTTCGCGATCTGTGGGGCGTGGAATCCGGCGATTTGTGTCTTCTGCTGTTCATGAAGATTTTATCCGAAACCGAACAGCCCCTTTCTTCGCTCTGGAAGCCGCTCAAACGCTACGCCAATTCCGGAGAGGTGAATTCCGAGGTCAGGAACAAGGACGCGGTTTTGGATCGCATCCGGAAACAGTATCAATCCGAGGCAACGGATATACGCGAAATCGACGGCATTCGCATGGAGTTTTATGTGGGCGAAGATGGAAGCAAGAATGACCTGTCCTGGTGGTTTTCCGTACGCGCATCAAACACCGAACCGCTGATCCGCCTCATCGTTGAAGCGGTACGGCCCGATGTAATGGAAGCGAAGCGTGAGGAGCTTCTCGATCTTATCCGGTCGTGAGCCGTGCGGGAAGCTGCGCAGGACGTAGGGCATGGGTCGTGGGCCGTGAGCCATAAGGGTAGTTGCGTGGGACGTAGTTGCGTGGTTGCGTAGGGGAACATAATTTTCCTTTGCCCTTAGACCCGATCCCATTTACGAATCGTGAATCGACCCATGCTTGGCATTTTTGACTCCGGTATCGGCGGCCTCACGGTCGTCAAAGAACTCCTGAAACGCCATTCCGGAGCGTCATTCGTGTACCTCGGCGATACGGCGCGCACGCCATACGGCAATAAAAGTCCGGACACCATTATCGAGTATGCCCTGGAAGATGCCGCATTCCTCGTGACAAAGGGGGCAACGGTCATCGTCATCGCCTGCAATACGGCATCGTCGTATGCCGCGGACGTTCTTCGCGCGACATACCCGGACATCCCCGTCTTTGACGTTATTCAGCCGGCCGTGGATGCGGCCGCGGCCATGCCCGAGCAATGTATTGGCATTATCGGCACAAAAGCCACTATCGCATCCGGCGTGTATGAGACGCGGCTCCGTGCGGCGAATCCCGATTTGCGAGCGGTATCCGCGGCATGCCCGCTTTTTGTACCGCTCGTGGAGGAAGGGTGGACAGATCGTCCGGAAACGGAAACGATCGCACGCGTTTATCTCGCGCCGCTTTTGGAGAAGAGCATCGAAAGCCTCATTCTCGGCTGTACGCATTATCCTCTGCTCTTCAAGGTCATCCGCAAGGTCGTGGGGGACGGCGTATCCATTCTCGACAGCCCCTCGGCGCTTCTTGACCACATGGAGCGCGAGCTGTCGATCCCTGAGGGAGGGGAGCAGAATATGTATTTTACGGACAATAACGAGTATGCGCGATATTTCCGCGATTGGTTCGGCAGGCCGTTTGTTGCCCGGCGTGCGGATATTGATTCTCGAGACCGCGGCGTTTGACACGAAATGGAAATACGGTTTCCATGTTGCCGCACCTTTTGTGAGGCGGGTCATGCCACGCAGGAAACCACCGAAAGAAAAATTGATCACCGCCGCGGAACTGAAGCAATGGGTTCGCGTTTATCTCATTCCTTCATTCCGGCAGACGCGCAAGAGTCTTCCGCCGAGCGTCGTATTCTCACGGATCGCGGAGAACGGGTCGTCTGCCACATTTCTCGCGGCGGTTCACACGCAGAGCGCGGACATCTATGCCGCCAAAACTTCTCTGCTCGCCGTGGTCCGCGCCTCGCGGGGCCGCATCGATCTCGTGGATTCCTCCGGAATGCTGTATCGGGGAGATAAAACCATCGAAGGGTGGGCGAATGAACTAGTGTCTGCCTGCCGCGACATGGATGTCGATCCCAAAAACCTCGGATCTCTTTCCTGCACATTCTCGACGCTCTATGTCTTCTGATCAGAAGCGCCTCCCGGGGCGCTTTTCTCGTTTGCGCTCGCGAGTCATAGTATCGGATATGGAATCCGCGAATACGCCGAAATCCGTCGGCCTCATTCAGCTGTTTACCGGAAACGGCAAAGGAAAAACAACGGCCGCGCTCGGCACGGCCATACGCGCCGTCGCAAACGGCTGGAAGGTCGCGATCGTGTCATTCGACAAAGGAGGGGAACATTATTCCGAACGCCGCATGTTTGCGGACCGTTTTCCGGAAATCGATTGTTTTCCGACGGGTCTCGACCGCATCGATTCGGCAACGGGCACATTCCGTTTCGGCGTCACCGATGAAGACAGGCGCGAGGCGGAGCGCGGCCTCGATATTGTCCGCGATCTCTTTGTAAAAAACGAACATCAACTCCTCGTCCTCGATGAAATCAATACCGCAACAGGACTCGGTATGCTGAACGAAGCGGACGTCCTTGCCGTCCTCGCATCCAAGCCGGATCTGATGGAGCTCATTATGACCGGCCGCAACTGCCCCGAATCATTCACGCATCTCGCGGACCTCGTGTCAGACGTGAGTCTGGTGAAACACTATTTTTATCATGGCGTGCCGGCGCGGGAGGGGCTGGATTATTAGATGTACGTAAGGAAAGCAGGGAGCAGAGAGTAAGGTTGCGTGGTTGCGTAGGACGTAGGTCGTGAATTATGCGGTATGCGGGTTTCGGGATGCGAAAAGTGCGTAGGACGTGGTGCGTAGGATGCGGAATAGGAAGTAGGGAGTGGGAAGTAGGATGTAGGGGCGCGGCATGCCGCTCCCTGTAGGGCGTAGTTGCGTAGGGGGAGCATAATCTTCCTCGAACCCCGTAACCCGTTCCCTTTGCCCCATGCCCTTGGGTCCGTAAGACCGTAGGTCCGTAGATCATGAGCCTTGGGCCATGCGCCCCGTAACCCGAACCCCGTAACCCATAACCAATAACCTGTAACCCGTTCCCTTTGCCCTGTTCCTTTTTGCTAATTGCCAACAGCTACGAGCTTTTGATCCGCCGCAGAACAGCAGAAACCTTCTTGTCCAGATCCCCTTCATCCTGAATCCAAACAAGCGGCACGCCGGCTGTCCGCGCTTTTTCTTCAAAGTCGGCTGTGGCGGCGATGCGTTTTTCGATGGCTATTTCATCATCCCCGCGTTCGCGCATTCTTTTCAGAAGAATATCCGTTCCCGGTGAGGCGATGGCAAACGAGAGCACGTGATTGCTCATTCCCAATGCTTTCGCGAAGGCATGCACATTCGGAAGGCGCTCCGGAACCAGAATCATCACGCGGACAGCGCCTTCATCCGCGAATGCCTGTTTGAGATCCTCTTTTTTGGTGGCATAACGCGTATCTCCGACCCTCGCCGTCCACAAGAATTCGTCGCGGGACGCGATCTCGTCGAATTCTTGTTTCGAGATAAAGGAAAAATCGCCAGGCAAATCGTTTGGGCGCGGGGAGCGTGTGGTATAGCTCATGAGCGGCAATGCATTCGGCAGGCGCTCCATGAGCGTTCGCGCAATGGTCGTTTTTCCGGTGCCGCTTGCGCCGGTCAGTGTAATAATCATTGCGTGAGGATATCAGGGGGGGCGGTATGTGGTAAGCGGGAAACGGCATTGTTCTTTCTCGAATTCGATTTCCCTGAGGAAAGGATCCCCACCTCGGCTTGCACGTCTCTGCTTGTACCCGTCCCCGGGAGACAGAAGACGTCCATGTCTCAACGTCATTTCCATTTTTGACTGCGTCGGGCCTTGGGCAGGGACAGAGAAGGCGTGGATTGAAAGTCGTGATTCGTATATCCGCCGCCGCGGCGAGGACATATTCATTCGTCATGCGGATGATTCGTGATTCTTTACAAGCGGAAACCCGCCTAGGGTGGCGGGTTCTCAGAAAGTGTTGTTGTGAGATATTCTTCGGCGATCGGTTCGAGATAGGAGCGGATGCGCGTGATTTTGTTTTCGATATCCGCGTCTATGTCCGGAATAAAGATGAACGGGTGCCCCGACTGCTGGGCCTGCATATCCCAGTCCGCATCGATCTCCATGCGACGTTCGATGCTGTTTTCCGAATCGCCACGCCGCCTCATTCGCATGCGCAGAATAGCGGGCGGCGGAGCAAGAAGATAAAAGGAGAGAAGACGATTCTGTATCCCTTCGGCCGTGCAAAGCTCGTGAAGGTACATGACTTTGTCATGGGTCATGGCGGCGACGTACAGCCTGGACGGCTGTTCGGTAGCCCGTGTTACGTCGGACCGGGACGTTCCGTACCGTTCTCCGGCTAGCTCCACTGTCCAGAGAAAATCTCCGTCTGCATCTTTGCGGTCGAACACGTCGCGAATGACGTGCTCATATTCGCCGGGATGGTCGCTTGTGCGCATTGGTCGCGTGGTCCAGCTTAGGAGCATGCGCGAGCCGGGGAGGCGTCGGAGGAGCCGTTTGATGATCGATGTCTTTCCGACCCCCGATCGTCCGCTCATGGTGATGATCATGTCCCTCTTCCCTTTCCAAGGTACAAGCGCGGAGAATACAGGAGGTCGACGGGAAGCGCAAGGGTGGAGAGGACGTAGGACGCGGTACATGGTTGCGTAGGAAGACAACAGGCTGGATCGTTTTTCTTAAGCCCCACGTCCCACGTCCTACGCAACCCCGCGAATCCTTCAACCATACACAGTCCCCGTGCTACCATCACGCGCATGACCGCCGCCATCATTTTTCTCATTATTCTCTCGGCTCTCGTGCTCATCCACGAAGCAGGACATTTTTTTGCTGCGCGTTTGTTCGGCGTCAAAGCCGATGAATTCGGCTACGGCCTTCCGCCGCGCATCGTGGGCATGGTGAAGGTTGGAAAGACATGGAAAAAGGTGAGCGCGAAAGACCAAAAGAAATACGCGAATACCATCTGGTCTTTTAATTGGCTGCCGATCGGCGGTTTCGTGCGCATTAAAGGCGAAAGCGGGGAGAATGAAACAGATCCGGATTCATTTCACGCGAAGCCTATTTGGCAGCGCATCATTATTTTGGCGGCCGGCGTCTGTATGAACTGGGCGCTCGCGGCCGTACTGCTTTCCGCCGGACTTATGATCGGCGTCCCGTCGCTCACGGACGGCATTCCGGAGGGAGCCATTGTCCACAAAACGGAAGTGACCATCGGTGGCGTGCTTCCGGGCGGAGCGGCCGCCGAAGCCGGATTGCAGCCCATGGACATTCTCGTGAGCATCGGAGGGGTACAGGCAAACTCCCTCGACCAGACGCGGCAGGAAATATTCGCCCGCGGGGAAGCGCCGGTGGAGATTGTTTTTGAACGGGGAAGGGATCGGATGGCGGTTACCGTCACGCCGAAATACGTTGAAGAGCTCGGACGAACGGGGCTTGGAGTGTCTCTGTTAGACACCGGCATCGTGTCCTATCCGCCAGTACTCGCGGTCAAAAACGGCATCATCCTAACGGGTCTTTATACCAAAGCCGTCGTCATTACCTTTCTCGATCTTTTTCGTGAACTCTTGAACGGAGACGGCACGCTCGCATCCCAGGTATCCGGCCCGGTAGGCATTGCGGCTATGACCGGCGACGTGGCAGAGCGCGGCTTTGCGAATGTTTTGCAGTTCACGGCTATTCTTTCCATCAATCTCGCCGTCCTGAATTTTTTGCCGATTCCGGCGCTCGACGGCGGCCGCGTGATGTTCCTCATTCTCGAAGGCCTGCGACGGAAGCCCATGAATCGTCGCGTCGAAGCGATTGTGCACAATACGGCTTTTCTTATTTTGATCGCCCTCATTATCCTCATTACCCTTCGGGATATCGGACGAGTATTTGGAGGATAGGGGGGCTGTTCCAGAGTTTCAGGGTTCTAGAGTTTGAGGGTTGGTTCACGATCGCCGGAACCCTGAAACTCTGGAACCATGGAACGATACATTCATCGTTAAACCTGCAGAAAAGATGGTTGCATTGCAGATATTCCCAATTGCCAAGCCCGCGCATTCCTGTAAGATACAGCCGATATGACGGAGAAACTTGAGGAGATACGGAAGCGTGCGGAGATCGCCATTCGCGAAGCCAAGACCCTCCAGGACCTCGACGATGTCGAGATTTGTTATTTGGGAAGAAAAGGGGAGCTCACGGGCATGCTTCGGCAATTGAGCAGTCTGCCGGATGAAGAAAAAAAATCCCTCGGATCCAAAGCGAATGATATCAAAGGCGAGCTCGAGCGCATGCTTTTGGCTGTGCGCCGGCAGTTGCTGGAAAATCGTCTAACGGAAATCGGCAGAACCGAACGCGTCGATGTTACCGAACCCGGCCGTCGGCCTCCGGAGGGGCATTTGCATCTCGTGACGCAGGCGATTCGCGAGGTTACCGAGATTTTCAGCCGCATCGGATTCGTTCGCACGCGTTATCCGGAGGTGGATTGGGACTGGTACGCCTTTGAAAGTCTGAATATGCCCAAAGACCACCCGGCGCGCGATGAGTGGGAGACATTCTTTATGGATGCGCCGGAATCGAAAAAAGGAAAAATGGTGCTTACGCCGCATACGTCCAATGCGCAGGTGCGGGAACTTGAGCGCGGACAATTTCCCGTGCGCATGATCAATATCGCCAAATGCTATCGCCGGCAAATCGACGTGACGCATGTGCCTATGTTCCATCAATTCGAGGGCTTGTACGTGGACACGCATGTATCTATCACGCATTTGCGGGGCGTGCTCGATTATTTTGCAAAAGAATTTTTTGGGCCTGACCGCGCCATTCGCCTGCGCCCATTTCATTTCCGATTTACGGAACCTTCATTCGAAATCGACGTGTCCTGCGCCGTATGCAAAGGCACGGGGGAGGGGCCGGACAGGCAGAAGTGCCGCGTATGCAAACGCGGATGGCTCGAACTCGGCGGCGCGGGCATGGTGCATCCGAATGTTCTCAAGGCCGGCAATGTGGATCCGAAAAAATATTCCGGCTTCGCCTTCGGCTGGGGCGTGGAACGAACCGCGCTTATGAAAAGCGGCACCAAACTCGATGACATCCGCGTGCTCTATAAGAATGATTTGCGGTTTTTGAAGCAGTTTTGAAGTATGTGCGTCCTCGTTTCCTACGATTACCGTTCACTCGGCTGCGCCGGGCTTCGTTTGATTGCATAAACATATGAATCGCTTGGTGAGCTACGATTGGCTGAAGCACTATGCTGACCTCGAGGACGTGAGTCCCGAGGAGTTTGCGAAGCGCATTTCCTTGTCCGGACCGGCGGTTGAAAAAATCTTTCCTGCGGACGCATTGCTCCACAAGGTTGTTGTGGGTCATGTGTTAGAGGTGAAGCGGCATCCGAATGCCGATAAGCTGAAGCTTGCCATTGTAAATGTTGGAACGCAGCATACTGCGCCTGTACAAATCGTGTGCGGAGGTTCGAATCTCCGCAAGGATCAGTGGGTTGCTGTTGCGCTTGTGGGTGCGTATGTGAAGTGGCATGGGGAAGGAGAGCCCGTAAAACTTGAGCCGGTGGAGCTTCGCGGTGAAAAGAGCGAAGGCATGATTTGCGCGGCGATTGAAATTGGCCTTGCGGATGCGTTTCCGCACGAAGAACGGGAGATTTTGGACTTGGAAGAAGCATTGCGGATTGGCGTATTGGCGGATAGCGAGGACGAGCATTCAAAAAAACGAGTATTCGAACATGTCATGAAGCCCGGCACGCTCCTTGCCGACCTCCTCGGTCTTTCCGGCGATGTCATTATGGATGTTGAGGTTACGTCCAATCGTGTGGATGCCATGGGTATGGTCGGCTTCGGCCGCGAAGCCGCCGCCATTCTTGAGCGGGATTTTCTTTGGGAAGAGCCTGTGTTGGATTCCCCACGATCTAAATCCCGCGACTCGCAACTCTCCGTCACCGTGCACGACAAAGACCTCTGTCCGCGTTACATGGCCGCGCGCATCAACGGCGTGAAGAACGGTTCGTCTCCCTGGTGGATGAAAAAGCGGCTCATGGCCGCAGGCATGAACTCCATTAACCTGCTCGTGGATATTACCAATTATGTGCTTCTCGAATACGCGCAGCCCCTGCATGTCTTCGACGTCGCCAGACTTCGCAAGAAATCGGAAAGGGGGGAGCAGGAAGCGGAAGAAGTAGAGATACACGTCCGTCTGGCCCAGCCCCAAGAGACCGTGAAAGCGCTGGATGGCAAAGACTACGCGCTCGATGACAAGACGCTCGTAATCGCCGATGCCGAAGGCCCGGTGGCTGTTGCTGGCATTATGGGCGGTGAGCGTTCAGGTACATATGAAGACACGACGGATATCGTTTTTGAAGCGGCGACCTTCGATTCCGTATCCGTGCGGCGGACCGCGCGCCGGCTCAATCTGTATTCCGACTCGCAGCTCCGATTCGAAAAAGGTTTGTCGACGGAGGCTCCGCCTATCGCGCTCGCGCGCGCCATTGAACTTACGCTCGAACTCGCCGGCGGCGAACTCGCCGGCCCGGTCACGGACGTCTGCACTCACGTCTACAAGCCGCTGTCATTCTCTATCGCATCAAAGGAAGTCAGCGCGCGTATCGGCGTGGAGATCCCGGAAAAAAAGCAGGTCGAAATTTTGACGTCGCTCGGTTTTGGCGTCAAAGCCTCCAAAGGCGTCATCGCCGCCCAGGTTCCCTGGTGGCGCGACCATGACATTGAGGAGGCGCAGGATTTGGTGGAAGAGATCGCGCGCGTGTACGGGTATGCGAACATTCCAGCCGAACTTCCCGTGGGCGATGCCGCGCCGCGCGGAACGGATGCCGAACTCGTCTGGGAAGACCATATCCGCACCATCGCCAAAGGCGCCGGCCTCACGGAAGTCTATTCCTATTCGTTCGTCTCCGATGAGCTCTACGGCAAAGCCGGGTATGATTCGTCCGCGTGCCTGCATGTGCAGAATCCGCTGTCCGAGGAATTCGCCTTTATGCGCACGAGCCTGCTTCCGTCGCTTCTTCAGGTCGTCGCGGAGAATCAGGAACGGTATCGAGAACAATCCTTGTTCGAAGTCGCGAATGTGTATTACCGGAGGGGGGAGGCGTGGACCGATCTTCCCGATGAATCGTTGGAACTCGGATGCGCATTCCTCGCCGGTGAGGGCAGTTTTGCAAAGGCAAAAGGATTTGTGGAACATCTTCTTTATGAGTTCGGTATTGATAACGTTATCTGGGAGCGATTTACCCAGGTGGGATTCTGGCATCCGGGCCGAACGGCGCAGGCGTTCAAGGACGGGAAACTGCTGGCAACCGTAGGAGAAGTGTCGCCGCATATTCTCGCGAATGTTAAGATTGAGGGACGCGCGGCCATGATCGACTGCCCTCTGAAAGAGATTTTCGCGCTTTCGAAGGGAATAAAGAGCTTTACGGCGCCGTCGCCGTATCCGGAGTCCAAACGCGATCTTGCCGTCATCGTGGATACGCACGTGGAATATGACGATATCGCGCGCGCCATCCGCGAAGCGGATGCGCTCGTAGCTGCCGTGGAATGGTTTGATACCTATGCAGGCAAGGGCATTGCGGACGGAAAAAAATCGGTCGCGATGCATTTGGATTTTTCGTCTCCGGATCGGACGCTTACGGCCGAGGAAGTGGATGGCCTTTTGCAAAGGATTCTTTTGGGGTTGAAGGAAAAGTTCGGCGCAGAAATGCGATAAGAAGACGGCTCCATCGGCCCCCGCATTCGTGGATGTATACGGTACGTTCCCGTCATGGAAGATGCTCGTAACATGCTTTCGAAAAAGAACGATGAATTCAACGCTACTATGAAACCTCTTCAAACTTTCGTGTTCGCGATGTTCTCCCTCGCCGCCTTGGTATTTTTTGCCGCGCCCGCAAGCGCTTATGACATCAAAAAAGATTACTGCGGCGTTATCGTCAAAGCCGCATACTGCAAATGCGCGTTTCATAATCAGCTCTGTGCGGGTGTCGGCATGTCGCAAACGGCGGCGAACGCCTATGTGCAACATGGATTCGATGTCTGGGTACGGGAAAAAGAATGCGTAAAAAATGGCGGCGCGTGGATCAAGGACGCCAATATCTGCCGCATGCCTGAAATCGAAGAGCCCGAACCGATGATGCCGCCGGAACCTGCGGAAACAGAAGATTCATCCGACGCGGGAGACAATGATGACGGAACGAAAAAGGCCGCGTCGCAATGCAATGAAGCGAATCATGAAGTCGAGAACAAGGACGGCCAGTGCGAATGCGCACCGCTCTATGGAAAGGACGAAGACGGCGCTTGCGGCTTTCAAGGGTCGCGCGGCGTGTCATTCGATGCGGAAAGCGCGGACGCCTTTCAGGACGCCATCGAAGGTCTTGGAAAAGGGGAGGGAACCGTTTTTGAAGGCAGGAATGCAAAGGGGGAGCCGGTGCGCATCGGCATTCTTCGTCTGCCGAACGGGGAGTACGTATTCACGGCGAATGGCCTGAACTGGTTTGAGAGCGTCAAAGACGCCGTGAGTCCCGGTTTATTAACAAAACTCGGCACGGGATGGGAGAACATGCGGCGGACCATCGGGATGTGGTTCGGCATCGGCAAATTCACGGGCAGGGATACGGCCGGGAACCCGGATGCGCAGCGCGACGGGCAGGCCATGCTCGACGCCGCGTCGAAAGCATTCCAAGCCCTCAAAGCAACCGCCAAAGATCCGGAGGCGCAATTCGACACCGCGCGCGAAGCGCTCGGCACATGGCTTGACCGCGCAAAGAACTTGCTCGGTGAGGATGGAAAAGCGCTCGTCCATGACGGACTGGGTTCGGCAACCGGCCTCGACACCAAGCTTATCGAAAACGTTTCAGAGGGCAATTGGAGCGACATTGCCGATGATACGCTCGATTCCGCAAAAAAGACGCTGTACGCCGTTCCGGCGGAAACCATTAAAACGTTGAGCCGTGAGCTGACAAAAAACGATTTTGCAAACAGCGCCCGCGCCTATGCGGAAGAGCGCCGGGCCGGAAAGTCTCCCGAAGAAATCCTTGCCGGCCTCCTCCGCGGCGATGAGCCGATTCTTGAAGCATTGCAATTGAAAGGCACCGGGAATATTTACACCAAAACCGCGCTCTTCATGGCTTATGAAGACGCCTATCAGCGCTACCGTATCCGCACGTTATTGGATGAAGGCGCAAGGAGTGGGAAGTAGGGAGTGGGGGTTGCGTAGGGGGGAAGAGTACGTAGTTGCGTAGGACGTAGGGCGTGAGTCGTGAGGTATGGGCCGCGGGCCATGCGGTATGCGGAAAGTGCGTAGTTGCGTAGGGGAGCAAAATTCTACCCGAACCTTTTGCCCTTTAGCCTAGGTCTGTAGGATCGTAGGTCCGTAAGACCGTAGGTTTGTAGGATGCGCTGTTCATCCTAGAACCCGAACCCCATAATCAATAACCCGTAACCAGTAACCCGATCCCCGTATAACCCGAGACCCGTTCGCTTTGCCCTCTTTTGCCAATAGCCAATTGCCAACAGCTCCCAGCGACAACCTTCCCCGAGCACCTTGTTTGCATACACATTCACCTCGTGCGGTACTTGTATGCTATACTCTGTCTCGGAGGGTTATGATCACATTAGATTCCACGCGAGACCTGTTATATCTCGTGCTTGCGATCGGCGTCATTTGGATCGCCGCAATGCTTACATGGTTGTTGTTCGAAGTCGCTCTGCTTCTTCGCAATGCCAATCGCTTTGTGGGCGACGTGCGCCGGAAGGTGTCGCGCATCGAAGATGCGCTCACCAGCATGCGCGGGAAACTGGAATCTTCCGCGGGCTATCTCGGCATTCTTGCCAAGGGCGGCAAGAGCCTCGCGAAATATCTCGAACACGGTCGAAGTGACTGGATGGACGAGGATGAAGAAGAGGACGAGACGCCTCGGAGGCGGAGGTCATCAAGAAGGCGATAATATTCACCGACGAAAAGACAGGAGCGATCCTGTTTTTTTGTTACGAATACATACATATAATACGAATATACGAATCAGCATCCAACGCTTCAATTTTTCCTTCCCGAGGAGCGCCACAGGCGTGACGAGGGATCCCTGTCGAGACGCGAACACCTTTTTCTCCGGGGAATCGGTACAAGCAGAGGCGTTCAAGCCGAGAGAGGTATCCTTCATCCCGGTTACGCCGGATTCAGGAAAAATGCACTAATGGTCGTCAATGGCCAATGGTCAGTCGCCAATTGCTGTCCCGCCCTTCCATCCCTCCCGCGCATTGGTTACTCTCATCCCATTCTTCCGCAGGCCTTGTGCCGTCAGCGGGGAACTCCTATGACAGATACTCCGGCCAAAAGTCCCTTTGTCCATCTGCATTGCCATTCGATGTATTCGCTCTCGGATGCCATGGGCGATGTGGGCGATCTCGTGGATCGTGCGAAAGAGCTGGGCTATGATGCGCTTGCGCTTACGGATCATGCCGCGCTCTACGGCGCCATCGAATTTTATGAGGCCTGCAAAAAAGCGGGGCTCAAGCCCATTATCGGCGTGGAGGTGAACGTGGCGCGCGAGAAGCTTACGGACAAGCGCGCTCGCGTGGACGATCAGGCCTATCATCTTACTTTGCTCGCGGAAACGGATGACGGGTATCACAATCTCCTCAAAATTGTTTCACAATCGTTCTTAGAGGGTTTTTATTATCGGGCGCGGACGGACAAACAGGCGCTTCGTGAAAAGCATGCGGGCATTATCGCGCTTTCCGGATGCCTGAAGGGAGAAGTTCCGAAATTGCTCCACATGGGCGACATGGAAAAAGCGGAGGAAGTCGTCCGCGAATATCAGGACATTTTCGGCAAGGAGCATTTTTTTCTCGAACTCGCATATCATCCCGAAAGTCCCACGCAGAACGACGTGAATGAAAAGCTCCTCGCGCTTTCGAAACAAACGGGGGCGCCGATTGTTGCCACGAAGGACATCCACTATCTCCTACCGGAAGACAGCGAAGCGCAGGACGCGCTCATGTGCATTCATGATGGAAGACTCCTTTCCGACCAAAGCCGCCACTCCATGGCGGGCGTGGATTATTCCATGTCCGCGCCGGAAGAAATGATCGAGGCATTCCGCCATGCGCCGGAAGCCGTCGAAAACACACGACGCATCGCGGATCGCTGTTCGGTCACCATCGAACTCGGCGTGAATCATCTTCCGAATTTTGATCTGCCTTTCGGAAAAACCGCGGACGGCTATCTTCGCGAGCTGTGTGAAGCGGGGTTGGCGGGGCGATATCCTTCCGCCTCTGCCGAGGCGGCGGAACGCCTGCGATTCGAGCTCGAAACGATTGAGCGCATGGGATTCGCCAGCTACTTTTTGATTGTGTACGACTATGTGAAATGGGCAAAGGATCACGGCGTCGTGGTAGGCCCGGGTCGCGGATCCGCAGCCGGTTCCATCGTTGCCTATACGCTGGGTATCACCAATCTCGATCCGCTCAAGTACGGTTTGCTTTTTGAGCGTTTTCTGAACCCGGACCGTATTTCCATGCCGGATATCGACATGGACTTCGACGACGTTAAACGCAAGGATGTCATCGAATACGTCATGGACAAATACGGCCGCGACCGCGTGGCCGGTATTATCACTTTCGGCACCATGGCGGCTCGCGCGGCCGTGCGCGATGTGGGCCGCGTGCTCGGCTGGAGTTTTCAGGAAGTGGATCGCGTGGCCAAGGCCGTGCCTCCGCCCGTGCAGGGGAGGCATATTCCGCTTGAAAAATCCAAAAAGGAGCACCCCGAACTCCGCGAGCTGTACGAAAGCGATCCGCGCGTGCGCCAGCTTATCGATCTCGCCATTCGTCTGGAAGGCACGGCGCGCCACGCGTCCCAGCATGCCTGCGGCATTGTTATCGGCCCGGATGCGCTGGACCGCTTTGCGCCGCTGCAGAAGGCGCAAAAAGGCGACGTGGAGCAGGTGGTGCAGTATTCGCTGCATTCCACCGAAGTCGTCGGCCTCCTGAAGATGGACTTTCTCGGTCTTTCGAACCTCTCCGTTATTCGCGACTGCATCGAAATCACGGAAGCCGTGCATGGCGTTACCGTGGACATCGACGCCATTCCGCTCGATGACAAGGCTACGTATGAGTTGCTCGGACGCGCGGAGACCACGGGCGTGTTCCAGCTGGAATCGGACGGCATGAAGCGCTATATCAAGGAGCTCAAGCCTACGCAGATCGAAGACATTATCGCCATGGTGGCGTTGTACCGACCCGGGCCCATGCAATTCATCGAATCGTTCATTAAGCGCAAGCACGGGAGAGAAAAAATTTCCTACGCGCATCCATTGCTCGAAAATGCGCTCGCGAATACGTACGGCATTCCCGTGTATCAGGAACAGGTCATGCAGGTGTCCAAGGACATGGCGGGTTTTACGGGCGGGCAGGCCGATACGCTCCGCAAGGCCATGGGAAAGAAAATCGCCAAGCTCATGGCCGAGATGCGGCAGAAATTCATCGACGGATCCGTGGCCAACAAGGTGGCGCGCAACATCGCCGAACAGATTTTCAACCAGTTCGAGGAGTTTGCGGCGTATGGCTTCAATAAGTCGCATGCCGCCTGCTATGCCATGATTGCGTATCAAACGGCGTATTTGAAGGCGCATTATCCCTCGTGCTTTATGGCCGCGCTCATGAATTCGGATGCGAGCGTCACCGACAGAATCACCATTGAAGTCGAAGAGTGCCGGCGCATGGGCATGACAGTATTGCCGCCGGACGTGAACGAATCCTTTGCCGGGTTCGGTGTCATCAAGGGGCGTATCGGCACGCTCCCCACGATTCGCTTCGGTCTGCTCGCTATTAAAGGCCTTGGCGAAGATGTGGTGCAGGCCATTGTCCGCGAGCGGAAAGCGCGCGGTCCGTACAAGGATATTCAGGATTTCGCCCGGCGCATTTCCGGAAGGGGATTTAACCGGAAAATGCTGGAAGTGCTCATCAAATCCGGCGCGCTCGACACTTTCGGGGAACGCAATCAGTTGCTGTTCAATATCGAAAGTTTGCTCGAGTATCATCGACGCATGGAACAGGAGGCAGCAAGCGGGCAGTCCAGCCTGTTTGCCGGAGTGTCCGAGGAAGCGGCGCATCCGAGCCTCCAGCTCAAACCCGCTCCGCCCGCCACAAACCGCGATGTGCTCATGTGGGAGCGGGAACTTCTCGGCCTTTTCGTATCAGCGCATCCATTCAAGGATGTGGCGGAAAAACTCGACGGATATTTCGTGCCGATTGCGTCCCTACCGGAGCACAAAAAAGACAAGCGCGTGCGTTGCGGCGGCGTTCTTACGGAATTTAAGAAAATTTATACAAAGACTGGCGATCCCATGGTGTTTGCGACCCTCGAAGATATGAGCGGCTCCGTGGAAACCGTAGTGTTCCCGCGCGTGCTCAAAGACACGGCCGATGCATGGGATCTCGACAAGATTGTTTGCGTCACCGGACGGCCGCAGGAAAAAGACGGGGACATGAAACTTCTCGCAGAGACCTGTTTCGAGATCACGCCGGAGAACATCGACGAGATCATGATGACGGAGAACAATATTCAGCGTTCGGAAAATGAGGATTCGCAGGATACTGCCGGAGGAACGCGCGGCGTGCGTCATGCGGCGCAGGAGGATCCGGCATCCATAATTCTCTATCTCCGCGCGCATCTTCCCGATTCTATTTTGCACCGTCTCCGCGAATGCTGCGACAGGCGCCCCGGCCAACACCCCGTGTATTTCAAAATCGACGATGAGCGGGGTCCTCGCATCATCCAGTCTTCGTATCGTATCGCGTTTGACGAGGAGATCTGCAGGGAACTCGAAGCCCTGCTCGGTCCGGATACGGTGAAACTTCGGGTAACGAGAGAGTAGTATTTGCGCGCCCGGGTTTTCGTGGAGTACGCTTGAATCCTATGGAAACCCAGCCACACCCGCATCATCGCGCGCACATTGCCGTGGGCATTCTTTGTACGGCCCTGGCGTCTGCCGCGGCATTCCAGTATTTCTTTTACGACCAGCAATACGGCGTGGCGCTGGCGCTCTTCCTCCTGTTTGTTCTTGCGGGAATCCATGTTCTTACCGCGCTTGCCGGGGGGCGGGGGAATGTGTGGGCGTATTTTTTTCTGGTTCCCTTCGGGATTTCGCTCGCCGCAACCATGTTGTATTCCAGCGAACCCGTTCGCTTGTTGTCCCTGCTCATCTCCGTTTTTTCACTTGCGTTTTTCGCGTTCTGGTTCTCCGTACCACGTACGGATTTTCGCGACGTCAAAAGCCTGTGGCCATTCTCGTTTTTCCTCGAATCCTTTATTCCGTTTCCCCGGCTCGGCGCATTCGGACGCGAGCTCGTGCGGAATCGCGGACAGATGTCAAAAGTGCTCGTGGGCGCAGGTATCGCCATTCCTTTTCTTCTTCTTTTCGGGATGCTTTTTATTTCCGCCGACGGCGTTATCCGCCAAATGTTCCTGGAGCTGTTCGCGGATCAGAGTCTGTTTTGGTATTTCGTGAACAAATCCGCGTGGACCATCATCTCCTTCCTGTTCTTTGCATCAGCCGGATACGCGCTAGCCTCCAGGATTACGGAGCGTCGTTCCCCGGAATTCGGCGATGACCCCGAACCCCTCGACGCCGTGGTTGTGAATACCTTCCTCGTTCTTCTGAACATCTTGTTTCTTGGATTCATCGCCATGCAGTTTTTTACGCTCTTTGGCGGAGAGAAATTCCTGCAGGCAGCGAGCGTCACCTATGCGCAATATGCGCGCCAGGGGTTCTTCCAGCTTTTGGGCGTTTCCGCCATCGTCTTTGGCATTGTGGCAGTGCTGTACCGCTTTACCGGCCTTCGGCATTGGCTCACCAGAATTCTCGCGGGGGCGTTTATCCTCCAGACCGGCGTTATTATCGCCTCTGCCATTCGCCGCCTTCTTTTATACATCGATACCTACGGTCTTACACTGTCGCGCTATTGGGCGTTCGTCGCCATCGTTCTTATAGCCCTCGCCCTCGCAGTTACCCTCGCGGCGATGCTCGCGCATGCGCCGCATTACCGGTTTTTCAATACCCTGTTCATGTCCTCCGTATGCCTGCTCTCCGCGACCCTGCTGTTCAATGCGGAAGCGCATATTGTCCGCGTGAATACGGAGCGGTTCTTGTCCGACCCCACGCGGCAATTTGACGCGCTGTATCTTGGCGCGCGCCTTTCCTCTGACGCCGTCCCGGTTCTTGCGGACGCTTTCGCGCGGATCGAGGTCGCGTCAAACATTCCGCTCGATGTCGCGGAGGCGTTCCTCGGCTTGTTGAAGGTGAAGCGGCAGGAACTTCGTGAAAGGATGAACCAAGATTGGAAGCGCGCGACGATATCCGATTATCAGGCGCTTGCCAGTTTGGAACGGATGTTTGCCGGAGAATGACTCTGCGCCAACTTCGGATTTTCTGCTATACTGGGCCCTAGACCGTATGACGCTCCGAAGGCAAAAATTGAGACCCCGAGAAGCTTTTCCGGCCCCGCCGAGCCCGGGGATATATAAAAAAATCGCGTATTCCTTTGTCGCGCTTACTTTGCTTGTGGTCTTTGCGGCATTGTGGTTTTCGTCGGTGCGCGCCACGGTTTCGGTTCGGGTGACGCGCGAGCCCACGCAGGTATCCGCGGACGTCAGCGTGGCGCGGGCGCCGGGCGAGGGCCAGCTAGCCGGACGCGTGGTTCAGGGCGTCTTTGAGAAAATCCAGGAATTCGGCGTACAGGAAGGGCAGGGAAAAAGCGTGGAGGGAACGAGCAAAGGAACAGTTCGTTTGTATAATACGAGCGGATCCGACCAGCCGCTCGTAAAAACCACGCGGCTGCTTACCTCCGACGGCCGTCTGTATCACATCAGCGATGGCGTAACCGTCCCCGCAAAGGGAACGGTGGATGTGGACGCCTATGCCGATGCGCCCGGAAAGTCCTTCGATTTTGATCAAAAGAAAAAGATGACCGTCCCCGGCCTGTCCGAATCGCGCCAGCAGTCCGTGTATGCAGAAAACATTACGGCGTTTACGGGAGGGGAAAGCCTGGTACGGGTGCTGACAAAGGCCGACATTGATGCCGCAGGCAAGGTGCTCGAGGATGCCATTCTTGCACAGGCCAGGCAGGCATTGCAGGCCGAGGTATCCGACGGGCGATTTACCGAAGCCGTTTATGTGGTGAAGCGTACGGAGGAAAAAACAGATGTGCAAGTCGGCGAAGAAGCAAACTCTTTCCTCATGTCCATGAAGCTCGACGTTACAGGCGTCTATTACAATAAAACCGACCTACAGGCGCTTGTGCGCGAAAAAGTTCAGTCCAAGGTGCCGGAAGGGCGAGTTATCGCCTCTCGCGACCCAACGCGCATGGATTTTTCGGTAGAATCTGCCGATGCGGGTTCTGAAATGGCGACTATACGGGTGACGGCGGAAATTCTTACGAAAATCACGGATACGAGCATTATTTCGAAAGACGACATTGTGGGCCTGCCGGTGCTCGACGCCGAGAGGCTTCTTGAGCAAAAGAATGGGATTGAAAAGGCCACCATCACGGTGCGGCCCGGCTGGGTGCGGCGTCTTCCGACGCTTCACGATCATATTACGATCAAGTTGGAGTAGAGGTGTGGTTATTGGTTATTGGTTGTTAGTTCGTTGTTGCGTGGCGGAGGTGATTCCGTAAACCAAGAACGAATAACCAATAACCACCAATCATTCCGCATTGACGTTCTTTCGGCGCTCCGATACTATTGTCACGTACAGCGTGGAGCTGTTTCCTCCCGGCCTCACCACCCGGGCGACACAATTTGAGAACAAAGCGGTCCGATCCTCATCGGACAATTCGGGTGGAACCGCGGGCTCGTCGGACGGGCTCGTCCCGGCATCATAAAGATCGTCGGGATATTTTATTTTTCAGCCTCTCTAAACGCATGCATCTATGCCCATTCCGTATCCGATTGACACGCAAAGACACAGCGCCGCCCACCTCATGGCCGCGGCCGTGCACCGCTTGTTCCCGTCAGCGAAATTCGGCGTCGGCCCGGTGGTCGAAAACGGGTTTTATTACGATATCGACAATGGACGCGCTTTTACGCCGGAGAATGTCAAACAGATCGCTGATGCGATGAAGGATATCCTTAAAGAGAATCCGGCCTTTGAACGGCAGGAAATGCCTATCGACGAAGCGATTCAGCTTTTCGAGCGCATGGGACAGCCCTATAAAGTCGAATTGCTGAATGATTTGAAAACGAAAGGGACGACAAAGCTTTCCGAGGAAGAATCCGGCGATATCGATCCTACGAATATTCATACGGTATCCGTGTATAAAACGGGAGATTTTACGGACCTTTGCCGCGGGCCGCATGTTGGCCATGCATCCGATATCGGCGCATGGAAACTTTGGAAAGTTTCAGGCGCCTATTGGCGCGGCAATCAGAATAACCCGCAAATGCAAAGGATCTACGGGTTGTGCTTCGAAACGCCGCAGGCGCTTGCGGCATTCGAGCGCATGCTCGAAGAGGCGGAAAAGCGGGATCATCGCAAGCTCGGCGCGGAACTCGATCTGTTCGCCTTTTCTCCGCTTGTGGGATCCGGCCTGCCGCTCTTTACCCCGCGCGGCGTTTTGCTCCGCAATCTGCTCACCGATTTCGTGTGGGAGCTCATGAAGCCCTACGGCTATGAGCGCGTATGGATTCCGCATCTCGCAAAATCCGAGCTTTATAAGACCTCCGGCCACTGGGACAAATTCGAAGACGACCTTTTTCACGTCTCTTCCAAAAAGTCCGACGAGGAATTCGTGCTCAAGCCCATGAATTGCCCGCATCATGCGCAGATCTACGCGTCGCGTCCGCGGAGTTATCGCGATCTTCCGCTCCGCTACAGCGAAGTCACTACCGTGTATCGCGACGAGAACACCGGCCAGCTTCAGGGCTTGTCGCGCGTCCGTTCCATTACGCAGGATGACGCGCATGTATTCTGCATGGCTGATCAGGTGCAAACGGAAGTTATGGGCATGTATCGCATTATTGAAGCATTTTATGGCGTCTTCCGCATGCCGCTCCGCGTCCGGCTTTCCGTGCGCGATCCGGGGCATCCGGAAAAATATCTCGGTGGGGACGAAAGTTGGCAAAAAGCCGAAGCCGCTCTTGCGAACGTGATGAAGCAGGCGGGCGTTTCGGTGGAAATCGGGGAAGGGGAAGCCGCCTTTTACGGGCCAAAGCTCGATTTCGTGGCAAAGGACGCCATCGGCCGCGAATGGCAGCTTGCCACCATTCAGGCGGATTTCAATCAGCCAGAACGTTTCGGTCTGGAATATGCGGCGGACGACGGATCAAAACGGCGGCCGGTCATGGTGCATCGGGCCATTTTGGGCTCGGTTGAGCGCTTCCTCGGCATCCTCATCGAACACTATGCGGGCGCCTTCCCCGTATGGCTCGCGCCCACGCAGGTCCTCGTCATTCCCGTGGCGGAGCGCCATCTGGCATTCGCCGAAACGCTTGCCGCGGAATTATCGGCGCAGGGGATTCGGGCGTCCGCGGACCGTTCAAATGAATCCGTCGGCAAGAAAATTCGCAGCGCGGAAAAGCAGAAGATTCCGTATATGCTCGTGGTGGGGGACAAGGAAGCGGCGGGCGAGCCGCTCACGCTTCGCATTCGCGGAAAGGAAGAACAAGAGGCCGTTGAAAAACAGGCCTTCGCTGATCGGGTAAAGGAGGAGACGAAGGGGAGGATTGAAACGTAGGAGAAGGCAGCACGATTCTGTTGTCGAGAAAAAATGTTTTAAAGATTTTTCGGTTTTTTATGATATCGTTCCGAAAAGAAAAGAAAAGGGATCAGGACAATCAATGCCCAGAACAACGTGTTAAGCAGAATAGAAAGTTCTTCGATACGTGAGGTATCCCTACACGAGGGACTCACGGACGTCCCGTGGACAAACATTCCGCAATGGGAATATGCCGTAAAGGGGAATCCGGACAACCCAAATATCCGTTTATTGAGATGTGTCGTATCAAATTCCTGGATGGGCGGACGGTGCGTTCCCATGATTCTGGAATATCTTAAATCCGGAGTAAAGACGAATAGTGATGCTCTCGTCGAGAGAGCGATGACAAGACCGATAACAATACTCAAAAACACAAGGAATTTATGCTTTTTGAAAGGGAATTATATACAATATCACCCTAAATAGCAATAAATGGCTTTGTTGAGCCATTTTGCTTTATCCTACATTTTAGGACTTGACAACCCTAAAATGATCGTATAATATGGGGGCATATGGTAAAAGCTGACTTTACGAACTTGCTGGGCTTCGTCTCCGCGTTCAAAGACGAAAAATCCTGCCAAGCGTATTTCGAGGGTATCCGTTTCAAAGATGGAGAATACTGCCCGCATTGCGGACATAGCAAAATCAACCGTTTTTCGGACGGTAAGCGTTTCCGTTGCGCCAAGTGCAAAAAAGATTTCACCATCAAGACGGGTACGGTGTTCGGCGAGAGCAAAATCCCGCTTCAAAAGTGGTTCGTGGCCATTTACCTGCTTACGACCTCACCAAAAGGCATTTCAAGCGTCCAAATGGCTAAGCAAGCGGGAGTGACACAAAAGACGGCATGGTTCATGGATCAGCGTATCCGCAAGGCTATGAAGAAAAATAATGGTAAATTGTTCGGAAAGGTTGAAATTGACGAAACATACATCGGAGGTAAAGAGAAAAATAAGCACGCCTCGAAACGCCGTAAGGGTACGCAGGGACGCTCTACGGCCACGAAAACGCCAGTCATGGGATTGATAGAACGGAATGGCAAAGTAATGTGTTCCGTCGTCAAAGACGTGAAAATGCGTACGCTTGAACAGGAGATCGTCTGTAATGTCCAGATCGGTTCCAAGTTGTTTACGGACGAACTTATGAGCTATGCACGCCTTCAAGACATCTTTGATCACCAGAGCGTCCGTCATTCAGACGGAGAGTATGTAAACGGAGACGCGCACACGAACAGCATGGAATCCTTTTGGGCGATCTTCAAACGCGGATATAACGGCGTTTATCACAACATGAGCAAAAAGCACCTTCAAAAATACGTTGACGAGTTCGTCTATCGCTTCAATGCCCGTATGGATGATATGGCAGTTGTCTTTGCCGATACAGTGCAAAATGTTGCGCTTCAAAAAGCTCTTTCCTATAAATCACTAACGGCCTAATATGACTGTATCGCAACCTTCAACGTACCATGAAAAAGACGTAGATCAGTTTGTCGCCAATGCGAAACGGAACGGAAGAATCGAGGCGATAGAACAGGTGCGCGTAATGGTAAATAAAATGCTGGATAATCTCGTCGGAGGCCAAGAGGATGCGATAGTCGATGCATACCAACGCGCACTCCAAGACGTTTTATCCAAGCTGGAAAAACTTTGAATACCTATGTCCCCCCGCCCTTCCAAAATCCTCCCGCCTCTCGGTGTTTCATTCGATGAAGCGTTAGGAATTATCGCAAATGAGCAAAAGCCCGTCTCTCTTTCCGTGCCTGCTAAGCCGTTTGTTAAGTGGGTCGGAGGCAAACGCTCCATCTTGCATGAGCTTTTGGCGCGTATCCCGAAAGAATATTACAGCTATTATGAGCCATTTGTCGGAGGTGGAGCATTGTTTTTTGCGCTCCAGCCAGAACATGCCCATCTGTCGGACGTGAATCTTCATCTTGTTCTCGCCTATCGCGCCATAAAAGGCGACGTGGACGCACTTATTGAACGGCTGAAAGAGCATAAGGCCAAGCACAACAAGACGTATTTCCTGAAAGCGCGTAAGCGTCTCTCCACGGCGACCGATCCCGTAGAAGTCGCCTCACTCCTCATCTATCTCAATAAGACCTGTTTCAACGGCCTGTATCGCGTGAATAGGGACGGGGAGTTTAACGTACCGCTTGGCGACTATAAAGATCCTTCCATTTTAGACGAGGAGACATTGCGAGCCGATCACGTTGCCTTGCATGGTGCGGACATTTATCAGCGCAGTTTTTCTCAAATCAAAGTTGAACGTGGCGCATTTTATTACTTCGATCCGCCGTACCATGAGACGTATGACGGCTATAACGGCGCGGGCTTCGGAGACGATAAGCACATCGAATTAGCCAATTTCTGCAAAAAGATAGACGCGGCAGGGGGAAAATTCATGCTCTCAAACTCCGATACCGATCTTGTGCGGACGCTCTACAAGGACTATCATATTGAGCAAATTAACGCTTCCCGTTCCGTGTCCTGCAAAGCCCACCAGAGAGGCAAGGAGGCGGAGCTTCTTATCAGAAACTATGCCGACCTCAACCCCTCCAATTCTTCCAGTAGTACCGTCGGGGACGAGGGCGAATAGATCGGGGAACGTACTCGAAACGACCGTTGAGAGTCTGCTGAAACAGCATGGATATACGGAGTTTTGGGATCACAAGAAACAACTGTTTGCTAACCGTGAGGCTGTCGGCGGGAAACAGTATGCCAAGCACGTCCATGTCGGCCCAACAATTTACGAATCGGCACGTATAGTGGATTTTCTCGTCATCAACAAAGACAAGTTCCCAGATGGCCTCATCATTGAATGCAAATGGCAACAGGTCGGAGGGAGTGTTGACGAAAAATATCCGTTCCTTGTTTTTAACATCTACAGGACAGGAGTACCGACCATAATTTTGCTCGACGGAGGCGGATATAAAAAGACAGCTGAGAAATGGTTGCGTGAACAGGCGGGAGAACAGAAGGCAGTTTGGAAGGTATGGAATCTTCAAGAGTTTATTGTGGCTGCCAACAACAACCTTTTAGGGTAACTTTGTATATAATTCCCTTTTGAAATAGTTCATACTGTCGGGGCAATTGGTAACGTCGATGTGCCCCCTACACCTGTATCCCTCCGCTTACGCCGGAAGAACGCGGCGGCTTTGTTTGTTTGACGTCGCGCGGCACACGCCCGCCGGCGCCGCGTATTTCAACGCCTGTATCGGGATCAATGCCAAGTTCGCGCAGTTCATTCTGCATGGACCGTAGGAGCTGTTGGGCTTTTAGCAACTTTCGTGTATTTCCCGCCTTTTGCGCCTCCGCAGCGTTTCCCAGCTGGCGAACGTATTCTTCCGGATCAAAACTCGCAAATTCCATGGCGCCATTCGTTGACAGGTTCGCCGCGATCTCCCTCGCATTCGTCGCGCCACGCTGTTCCGCATAAAGAGCGGCCTTTTCAAGAGATGCCCGTTGAACCGCTCGTTCTGCGGCATAATCGGCCTGCTCAAGGAATGCGGGTTCCGGCTGTTCCAATGTGCCGCCGAAAAACTCCTCTTCGGTTCCGGGTGCATTCCGTCCGCGAGCTTCATGGTATTCCCGTGCCGCCTCGCGCTGGCGTATGCGTTCCCGTTCCATTTCGATGTCCGTCCTCCGCATGGCGGCCTTCGCCGCTCCCTCATCCGTCCTGTAGACGAGCGGGCTCTCAATGTCGGAAGCGATGCGATCCGCCTTTTTGCTCAATTCAAGCCATGCGGCATACGCATCTTTGCCTCCTGTAAGCCGCGTAAACAGCCTCTTGGTCCAGTTACCCAATCCCATGCCGCCTTTTGCTACGAATTCTTCGGGAGGCTTGCCGTATGCGGACTCAATTTCCTTTGCCAGACGCGTCTGGGCGCGGCGGATATTCGCGAGTTCCTGTTTTTGTGTGGCCAGATACGCTTCAAGCTGTTCGTCCATGCTCGGGGGTATGGATGGTTCCACGGATAGCGCCGCTCCCTTTTTCGTCTCAAGCTTTTCAAGTTCATGCCGGATATCCTCAATAAGGTGCATCATTTCCGCGAGCGTTTCTTTTTCCAGCGCAATCCAATCATCCGTCCGCTCCAGTCCGCGGAGAATTTCAAGACGCTCTTCGGCGCTCGCGTAATTCGCGTCAAGGACGTCACGCGCTTCGGCGACGGCGCCGCCATGTATCCCGCCCCGCAGAATATCCTTTTTCAGCTTCGCGAGTTTTCCAATGACGCCTTTCCAGCGCTCAACCTGCGATGCGGGCGTTTCTAAGCCGCGCATGCGTTCAGTGACGGGCGCGGTCTCCAGATCGCGGATGGTATCCGACACCTGTTCCACCTCTTCCGGCACCGCCATCATTCGTTCGGTCGGCAGAGCCTCCTCCATTGCTTCAGATATGCCCCGATCCTGCAGAACCTGCTCGCGGATTTCGAAAATTACTTGCCGGAGTTCGTTAAACGCGTATGTTGCCGCAATGTGGGCGGCCAGGTGTTCCGGCTCCTGCGCCGTTTGTACGTCCAGCCGTTCAAGATCTTCGATGGAGGATTCAATGGCGCCCGCTCGCGCTTCGAGCGTTTGAAGAACCTGTTCGCGCGCTTCCGGCGTGGTGCGGTGCGCGCGCATATCTGCAACAAACGCCTGCGCGTCCCGAATCTCGCTTTCATACACCTTATAAGCTTTCGACTGCGCATCGGCGAGTTCATGTTCGTATGCCTGTGGATCATGGCCGGCCAGCTCTTCTACGCGTTTATTGACCGAATTGATAACATCCCGCACCCCCCATTGCGCATGAAGAAGGGCCTGCCGCTCTGCTTCCGCTGCTGGCAGGCTCGCATCAGCCTCGGGGCGCTTCCACGCTTCTTCCAAGGCTTCCTGCAGTTGAATTTCTGTTTTTCGGAGTTCCGCGAGTATCTGCCAGGCATTGTCGCTCGTGAGCCTGCCCGAATCGATATTGCTCGAATGAAAAGCGGCGCGCGCATTGGCGATGTCCGCGAGCGCGCGATGCTCCACATAGGACAGTTCTTCACGAAGCGCTTCATCGCGGCGTTTGCGATCGCCTTCTTCCAGTTTGGCCAGACCGGCTTCCACCTCGGCTTCAAGCGCTTCCGGTTTTTCGGCTTTCATTGTCCGCCGCCGAAGACGCCTTTCGCGTTCAGGCCCCTTGGTTCCGGCGATGAGCTCAAGGGGGCGCTTTGCTTTTTTCTTGGGAGCTTCGGAACCCGGCCCGATATCCTCGGGCGATGAAGGTTCTTCAAACACGTTTCTGCGTCTTGGCATACGCGTTCATGGTAGCAAAAATCCCCTGCGAGGGGGAGTTTGCTTAGGCCCGGATCACGTTTTTGAAAATATTGGGATGTTTTGCAGCCAATTCGCTCAAAACCTTCCGGTCGAGGGCGATGTTTCGTTTTTTCAGATCGCCTATAAGTTTGGAATAGGTGGTTCCCGCATCGCGTGCGGCGGCATTGATGCGGATATTCTGGAGGCCGCGGTTCAGCCGTTTCTTCGCCCGGCGATCGCGATAGGCATTGGCCCCGGCTTTCACGGCAGCTGTCTTGGCCAGCTTGATCTTGGACTTTCGCCCCCACATCATGCCCTTGGTGCGGGCCAGAATGTTTTTTCTGCGTTTGACGTGGGATGTTCCTCGTTTTACTCGTGGCATATGGGTAGGTTAATGGGAGGGGAGTAGGAAGTAGGGAGTAGGGTTGCGTAGGACGTAGCTGCGTGGTTGCGTAGGGGGAGCATAATTCTCCCCGAACCCCGAGACCCGTTCCCTTTGCCTATGCCCTTAGCCCTAAGCCCGTGATCCTTAGACATTCATGAGCATCTTAATGCTTTTTTTGTACGAATCCGACATGGTTTCATCGCGGCGTTTATTCCGTTTTACCTTGCCGGGTTCGCGGCTGTTAAAGTGATCTTGGCCGCCTTTGCGTCGCAGGAGCTTGCCCTTCGCGCTCACGCGAAAACGTTTTGATACGGTCTTCTTTGTCTTCTGCTTCATATATATGTTATTTCCGTCCGACAATGGCGGAAACGGTTCCGCCCTGCCGCTTCACGGGCTGTTCGATGAATAGATCGTGTTTTTCTTTGAGGGTATTGATGAATGATTCAATGCGCTGCGCCGCAATATCCGTATGGGCCTTTTCCCGCCCGCGCATGACGATTTCAATCTTGAGTTTGTGACCTTCTTCCAGAAAATCTTCCGCTTTGTCGCGCCGGACATCCAGATCGTGCTCTCCCATTTTTACGGAAAGACGGATGCCCTTCACTTCCACCTTTTTCGCTTTCACTTTTTTTGCCCTCTGCTCCTTTTCTTTCTGATATTTGAACTGGCCGTATTCGAGGATGCGGCATACGGGCGGCTGGGCTTTCGGAGCGACTTCCACCAGATCGAGCTCCTGTTCACGCGCGACATTGAGCGCGTCGCCGATGCTCATAATGCCAAGATCCGCGCCATCGGCGCCGATCACGCGCACTTCGGGCGACCGGATGGCCTGATTCGCGCGGAACTGAAGACCGACATCATGCTGTTGCGGTTTTCGGCGTCGGTAATGAATTCGCATTGGTGTATATGAGGGTATCGATTGCATCCTCGATCCGCGTTAACGAATGTCGGATGGTGGTGGAGATGGGGGGAGTCGCACCCCCGTCTGGTCCCGTCAGACCACTTCCTCGTTCACAGACATAGTCCGTTCGGATTGCGGAATTCCGTAAAAAACGGACAAGACCGGAATTCCGTTGTCACGAGCCGAGTCCTCCCCGCGCGGTGACGCGCCCGGAGAGCAATCCCGAGAAAATGACGATCTGGGCCGCATCCTCGGGCGGATGGCGGCGGATCGGCATGGACGTATCGTTTAGGCGATAGCCATGGCAGATGCCGGAGCACGGAACGCTGACGCGACCGCTTCCTTCATCTTGTTGAAGACGTTGGCAGTTGTCTTTGTCGGGAGGGTTTCACGAGTGATCCCGGCACTCGGTCTGCGGAAATGGAATGAACAGTCCATCAATTCTCGGCATCCCCTTGAGCAAAGAAGGCCGGAGAAAGGGATCGGAAGCGAGAGCGCCGGCGATCGGCATAGCGATCCCATCTCTCGATCTTCGCGCGTCCCCGTCTCTTATTTCTCATTCGAGGTGTCGGCGTATGTCGCGGTCAATGTCCCGTTGTTTCAACGCCTCTTTCTTTTCATGGGTTTTTTTCCCGCGGCACAGCCCGAACCGGAGTTTAATGTGACGGCCACGAGCATACAGGGAAAACGGGACCAATGTCAAGCCTTTTTGCTCTGTTTTTCCGAGCAAACTCCGAAGTTCTTTCTTGCGGAGAAGGGCTTTTCGCGGACGATCAGGGTTATACCCGGGAAGGGAGCCGGCCTTTCGATATGGGGCAATATGCGTGCCCACAAGGTACAGTTCGCCGCCCCGGAACGAAAGATAGCTTCCGGTCAAATTCGCGCCGCTGTCGCGGACAGATTTTACTTCCTGGCCCGACAGCATTAAACCGGCCTCGAATGTCTCGAGGGTCTCATAGGCATGCCGCGCCTTGCGGTTTTCGGCAAAGGGCTCCATGTGCGTGCAGAACCGGCGCATTCCCGGAGTCTGCGAGCCATGCTATCCTTAGAACAACCGTCATGTCGAGTATGGCGAATAATGAACGAGTTGTCTCCATATCCACGGCCGCGATTTTCAAAGTCATCGCGGTTGTGATCATTCTTGGTTTTCTCTGGGCCGTTCGCGATGTTTTGGCCATTGTGTTTACCGCGCTCATTCTGGCCGCGCTCATGACGCCGTTTTCCACATGGGCGAGGAAATTCAAAATCCCTCCGAGCCTTTCCGTCCTGTTGTTCTATATCGTATTTATCGGCGGATTCATTCTGGCGTTCGCTCTTATGCTGCCTCAACTCATCGAACAGGGAGCAAGACTCGGCGTCGTTATTACCAAATCGTGGAAGGCGGTCTCGGGCGGCGTGGTGGTTATTCGAGATTTGAGCGCCCAGTACGGACTTACGAGCAATCTTGAAGCTGGTATCACGGCGTTGCAGGACTATTTCGGATCCGTTGCATCGGGTCTCTTTACGACCGTCACGGGAATTCTCGGGGGATTCGCAACCTTCGTCCTCGTCCTCGTGATTGCCTATTATATGGTGGTGGAAGAGCAGGAGGCCGCCCAGTGGTTTAAGAATATCATTCCAGAGGAGTACCAGGCATTTACCGCAGGCATGCTGACCCGCGTGCAGGAAAAATTCGGACGGTGGTTCGCGGGTCAGCTGTTGTTAAGCATCATCGTCGGCACCCTGTATTATATCGGCCTTCGTTTGCTCGGGGTGGAAGGCGCGCTCGTCATTGCGGTTTTCGGAGGTTTTGCGGAGATCATTCCGTATCTCGGACCGATTTTAAGCGGCGCATTTGCGTTCGTGGTCGCGCTTTCCCAGTCGCCGGCCGTCGCCCTTCTCGTGATCGTGCTGTTCGTTGTTGTCCAGCAGCTCGAGAATCACGTGCTCGTACCCAAAATCATGCAGAAGGCCGTTGGCCTGAATCCCGTTATTTCTATTGTCGCCCTGCTCGTGGGGGCAAAACTCTTCGGCATCGTCGGTGCCATCTTGTCCATTCCCGTTGCAACCGCCCTGTCCGTTGCGGTGATGGAATTTTACCGTTTTCAGCGGAAAGGCACCTAAGCATGCAGTCTTTCAATGTCCGTTTCCCCGTTGCATACGCCGCCGGCCGCGCCTAATCATTCAGCGACGCGGGGGAATTCGGGAACGCCACCGCGTGTGAAAAGAACATACGGATGGCGGAGCTGTTCATGTTTGGCAGCTATTGCCGGAAGCATATTCTTGGTATTGGCGCTCGTAATGCTTGCCGTTGCCGAAAGCGGACTCGTGCATATTCCCGTCTTTTCTGCGCTGTATCGGCGTCCGTCTCCCACGCGCGTTATTGCGGCAGGCACGCTTTCCCGCGACGGCATTCTCGAGCGCGTCAGCAATGATGTGGGCAAGAGCCTTCGGTCAGGGTCTCGTCCGCCCTATCGCGTCATTCTCACGGAGCAAGACCTGACCGCGGCGTGGAAAGGCGTGCTCGTCGAACATGCGCAAGCCACGAAGATTATTGCGGAACAGCCCCAGATCGTCATTTTGCCCGACAGCCTTGAGGTGTCGGGAAGGTATATCCGCGGCGCTTTGACGTATGACATCCTTATGCGCGTCGCTGTTCGCGTAGAAAACGGACGTATCCGCTTTGAGCCGGTTCAGACCAGGCTCGGTGCGATCCCTATTCCGTCGGAGCTCGCCTTGTCTGCCGCAGGAGCCGTGCTGAAACGAGATGTATTGGCCTGGGATTTGTCATTCGGCGAGTTCCGGCCCGCATCCATAGAGCTTCAGGACGGTATGCTCACCATCGGTTTGTCGCCGTCCCCGTGACCATCCACAGGAAGGAAATGTATACGCTATTCAAAATACGCGGAGAGGATGGTAAGCAGGGGAGAGAATTTTCATGTTGCTTTTTTTACGCTTCCTTCCTTTTCTTCTCGGCATCTTGAACGCCGCGCTGTTTGTCGCCCAATCCCGTTATCCGGCAAGCTATCCGTGGATTGTCGCTATCTCCCCGGTGCTTCTCGTGGCGAGCGTCCTTTTGATAGGGTGGAAAAGGCATCAGGGCGCAGCGCTCTTTCAACGGAGCATTCCGAGCCTCCTCGCCGTTTCGGCCGCGGCATACACCATGCTTCTTGCGGAAGGTGTCTTTGCGCAGGTCGTCCTACCCGTGTTTGTCGGTCTCGCGAGTTTTCTCTGCTTGGAGCTCATGTTTTTGTCCGTGTACCTGCCATCACGGTATCCCGTGAACGGCCTGTCTCATCTAAATCTTTCGCTCGTTCCCATAACGCTGTGGTTCCTTGCGTTTACATCCGTGGGGCTCACGGTATTTTTGAACATGACGCGCGTTCTGCCGGTCGCGGTCATGACGGCTGCGGTTTCCGTGCTGTTCTGGTCCACGTCCCATGTTGAATCTGCGCCCGCCGAACAGCGGCGATGGATGATGCTCGGCGCTTGGATGGGGTTTCAGGTAGGCATCCTGTGCGCCGTCTTGCCGTTCAATTTGATGCTGCATGGAACGGTTGCCGCCGTCACCGTATCGCTCGCCCTGCGTTCGCGGCGATACCTCATCGCTCCCGTTATCCCGAAGAAAATCATCATTCTCGAAGGCGCGAGCGTCGCGCTGTTTTTGGTCCTGATTCTTTCTACGGCCGCCTGGGTATAAGAAAAAGACGCTTTTGACGGAGGTTTCTCGACGGAAGCCGCTAATGTTCGTATACTGCGGAGGATATTCTTATGACCATCTCGGGAGAATTTCGGCAGGCGCTTTTTACCCTCGTCGCATCGATCATCGCGGGAGCCCTTGCGGGTTCCATTGCCGGGTGGATGTTCGTGCAAGCCCCGGTTCTTCCAAATGAAATTTTGATTGCCGTACCGAGTCAGACAACGGGGACGGCGCCGATGCCGGATATCAAGGTTATTCCGGTAGACCGTACGCCCTTGGAACCGATCGTTCCTCCGGCCTTCGCAGAGCGGAGGACATCGTCTATCGCTACGGTCTATGCGGTGCATCCTTCGAAAAATGCATCTGACCTGCTGCTGCGTGAAGATGTGCTTACATTGGCAGTCGCCATCACATCGGACGGATGGTTTGTTGCTCCGCAGGACGCTATTGAGGATCGGCGAATTGAAGACCTCCTGTTTTGGCATGACGGCAGGGTGGCGACGGCCACGAAGGCCGTCGCCGACGACCGCGGTGGCGTAATCTTTTTCAAAACGGATCTGGACAGTCTCACATCTCCAGCATTCGCAAGATATCAGGACGTCTCCCGCGGTCTGGCCGCCTGGCTCGAGCGCCGGAGCGGAAGTTTTGAGGCCGTATCCGTCACCGCGCTAAATGACGACGCGGACAATCTCCAGGGACGAACGAGTCGTCGAGTCTTCCGTCGCCTCCTGTTAACCGGCCTAAGCCGAGATGGAGATACGGGAGCGCCGGTATGGGGAATGAATGGCACTCTTCTTGGCATTGTGGATTCAGGGCCCGATGAGCCGCTTCGTGTTCTGCCCGCCTCCGCATGGTCACCGTCGCTCTCGTATGTCCTTCTTGGAGAGAAGGTGATGCACGCCGATCTCGGCGTACGTGCGGCCGATCTGGTGTATCTCCGGCTTCTCCGTCCGGAGGAACATATGCCGAAACGTGGCGCGTGGCTGCTGCGGGACAAAGCGGCTTCCCTTCCGGCCATCGACCGGGGATCGGCCGCAGCCGTCGCGGGATTAAAAGAGTACGACGTGATTCAACGCATTGATCGTGATATTCTTGATGGGACGGCCGATCTTGCCGAGATCCTTGCGCAGTACAAGCCGGGTTCGGATGTCACCCTTGCGGTTATCCGAAACGGCGAAGTCATCGACATTCCGGTAACGCTGGGAAGCGTCGTGGTGAGCAGAGAGCTTAAATGACGGTGATGGCAGGAAATCAGAAAGCGGGCCGTGAGGTATAAGCCATGCGCCCCGAAACCCGTTTCCCCTTTGCTCTTAGCGCTTGTGTCTATAAGTTCGTAGGTCCGCAGGTCATGTGCCGTTCACCCCAGCTTCGAGACCCGCTCCCCGTCCGACGTTCCGCATAAAGAAATTTATCTCGCATGTCCGCGCCGAATTACATCCGCCTTATCGTCCGGTCCTGGCGGCAGCTCGTTCTTACCACGCTTATGGGGGTGGTGCTTACGCTCGCTATTTCTTTGGTTCAGCCCCTGAAATATTCCAGCTCCGTGAAATTGCTTATTACGCAAACCAATCCCACGGGGTTGGATCCGTATACCGCAATCAAGTCCACGGAACGTATTGCGCAGAATCTTTCCGAGATTGTTTATACGACCGCATTTTTTGACACGGTCGTGAATGATGAATCTGTGGACGCCGGATATTTTCCGGAAGACGACATCGATCGCCGAAAAACATGGCAGAATACCGTAGAATCCAGCGTTGTGCCTGGAACGGGGATCATGACGATTACGGCTTATCATCCGAATCGGAATCAGGCGACAACCTTGGCAGTGCGAACTGCAAAAGAGCTCGCCATTCAAGCTCCGAACTTTTTCGGGTTTTCCGTGCGCGTTCAGGTTATTGATGCGCCGCTTCCATCGAGATTTTTTGCAAAACCTAATTTTCTCGTGAATGCGGCTTTCGGCGCTATCGTAGGAATTCTCCTTGGTTTGTCGTGGGTACTTTGGAGGGTGAGGGAATAAAGGGGGCGAGGGGTGCGGCATGTCGCGCCCTCGTGGTGCGTAGGGCGCGGAATATGTTCGTAGGTCCGTAGGTTTTATGGTCGCGGGTTTGTCATTTTTTTGATAGACAATAGGTCAGGAATCGTCGTTTTCATTAATTTTTACCCCCTTTTTTTAAAGCTTTTTTGATTGTATAGCCCCCTTGACAAAATAGGGGGTTTTTGATATAGTCCTCGGTTCATTCTGGGACAAAGAAGGGACAAGGAGGACAGATACGGAGGAGTATCGGGCGCTTCAGCCGGCCCGTTCTTGAGCAGATTTTCCTCCTTCTGCTCATGTGCGGGACGGCTCAAGTGCCTGAATTCATATCCGGAATTCTCCGGAGAGGGATGCAGGTACCGAACATTCGACAACTTGTCTGCAACGCGGGAATACGCTCGCGCAGAGGAACGTCGATAACCCGACAACCCACAGGGTGTGTCTAAAGACGCCCCTTTGGGGCAACGGAGGAAAGATGAGGAATTTCATCCGACTCGTGGCCCTCGCGGCCATGTTCTCCGTCGGAATTCCGTCGTGGTTCGGCGGCGTTCCGATGGCGTTGGCGAAGAACGGCGGCGAGACGCGAATCACGGTAGACGCGGCGGATGCCAAACGGCTGCGCGCTGCGCTCGACGGAAAGGATTGCCCCGCAGAGCTCGAGAAGTTCAAAGAGCTTAACACCATCGCACGCGAGGCCTACGCCGCGCTTGCGTCGCAATGCGGCGTGGCATCCTCGAAACCCGAGGATCTGAAAAAGAAGCCCAAGCCGCCAGGTGAGAAGCCTGTCGCTCCGCCCACGCCCAAAAAGCCAAAAATCGTCATCGTCGAGTGCGTCGGCGATGCCGTTCCGAACCAGGCAAAGGGCGTCTGCGAATGCCCTCAGCCGAAGCTCGGCGAGGGATATGACGGCCCAGTAGCCGCGCAGGAAATGCGGAAGAAGGACGGCAGCGTCCTCGGTTTCTGCGCCGTCACGTACGACGACGTGCTCAAAATGCACGCCGAGATCGACAAGAGGCTCAAGGAGCATTGCGATCCGTCCGAGCTCGATGCGGACTTTGACGCGCCTGCCCCGGTCAAGAAGGAACGCGCCGCCCTGAAGGGCGAGTGCGGCCGTACCAAGAGTTACCTCTACGAGGTGCTCGAATGGAAACGGTCCTTCGAAGCCAAAGGCAAGCCGCCTCTCACGGCGTCGAGCTGGTGGCTCATGGTCACCAGGGTGGAAGACAACACCCAGCGCATCGATGCTATCGAGAAGCGCCTCGATGACCTCGAGGCAAAGGTGGGCACACACGATGAGGCCCTCACGAATCTTTGCGAGCCGAAGGAGGGACAGACCCTCCCCGAAGCCTGCAAGGAAGCGCGAAAGGACTTTCTCGCCGGGGTGTTTCCCGGAGGCATGTCCCCGCGCATCGGCGTGTCATTCGCTCCCGTGCTTCGTCTCGACAGTGGCGGCCGGCATACTTGGGGCGGTCAGATCGATGTGGGATTCATCGGATGGGGGAAGGATCGCAAGGCGGGCCTGCTCGTCCGTGGATTCGCCGGATACGGCCGCGGCTGGGAACCGAACGCAGACCATCTGTTGGTCGGTGGCGGTCTCGGCTACGTGGCGCCGTTGAACGACGAAAAGACCATGCGTCTCATCGTCGGCGGCTGGCTGGGAGGCGAACCAAGCTTCCCCTCCAACGCGGCATTCAATGCCATGGGCGAGCTCGGCCTCGAGTTTGCGCCCAAGGGAGCGGGTCTAGGATTCGGCGCCTATTTCGGCGGAGGCTATTCGGCTATTTCCGCCGAGATCGACGGTCGTTCCCAGCACGGGGATGGGTTTGCCCTCGCACCGCGCCTCGGCGTGTTCGGGGAGTGGTAAACCTCATGGGGAGCGGCTAATACCGTTCACCGTGAAGCCGATCTGTGCGGCGGCCGGGAGCGTTCATTCTCCCGGCCGCCGCATCTCCCAACATTGCAGACAAGATTTTTTCAGGCGACGGCATGTGTCGTCGCCTGACCTCACGAGACGGTCGTCCTCAAATACGCATTTCAATATCATACGCGTGCGAGGACCATCGGCCGTCTCATGAGGTCATCTGACCACCCTTCGACAATTAAACACTTCAACCACAACAACCTCACCGCTTTTGCGGGTGAGGCAAGCAACAGGGAGACAAGAAGATGAAAAAGTATCCCCTCGCGCTGCTCCTCGCTGGAGCGGCATTGGTGAGCGCCTGTCTCGGTCCGGCCGATCAGGTTAAGGAAACTCCGTCGCAGGACGACAAAGACGGTGACACGTTCGTGCCCCCGTTCGATTGCGACGACAACGATCCGCTGGTTCACCCCGGCGCGAACGAGGTCTGCGGCAACGGCAAGGACGACGACTGCGACGGCAAAATCGACGCAGCCGACCCGGACTGCAAGAACGCGGACTGCATTCATCCGGACGACTGCGACGGCGATCACTATGCCGGCCCGCAGGCGAACGGTCCTGACTGCAATGACGCGGACGCCACGGTTCATCCCGGTGCGAACGAGGTTTGCGACGGCAAGGACAACAACTGCAACGGGCAGATCGACGAAGGCTGCCAGCAGCAGTGCACCGACTGCGACGGAGACGGGTTCAATGGCCAGCAAGTCGGGGGTCCAGACTGCAATGACCAGAACAAGTTCATCTACCCGGGGCAGGTGGAAATCTGCAATGGCGTGGACGACAACTGCAACGGGCAGATCGACGAAGGCTGTGGCGGCTCCGGCGGCACGGGCGGCTCCGGAGGTTCCACGGGAATGGTGGACGTATATCTTGCGTTCACGCTCCCACAGGATGCGCCGGTTCCCGTGAACAAGGTTCTGTTCGCAGGCTACGTTCCGCACTACGCGGCAGACAAGTTCGTGCATCTCTGCGATGTCGCGTACAACGAAGTCGCCGTGGACGGACGTACGTTCTCGTGCACCGTCAAACTGCCCCCGCCGGGTCCAATCGATCTTCAGGTCGAAACCCACTACGGCGACATTCAGCTGTCGCTCCCGTCCAAGACCAAGGTCCAGTGGGCCTGCTACGAGCTCAAGGGCGAAGACGCCCTGAAGGCCGTCGGGCAGTCCGGCTACGACCCTGTTTCCCAGCGCTGCATTCAGCCGTCGCAGTGCTGGCGCGATTGGGGCACCACCAAGGTGAACGGCCAGGTGGTCGCCACCTGGAACGGCTACGCGAAGTCCAACGGCTCCGTCGGCAGCAACGGCGGCTGCAACTACGGCTTCTCGTTCTGACCGGCACATCGGTTCCGGCCTGATGCCAACGCATTGGGCCGGAATCAAACCTCAAACCTTCCAAAAGGAAAGGAAAAACGATGACAGAACATGCTCATCAGGAGGGGCCGGGTCAGCAAGCGACCGCACGCCTCTCGAATGGGGTAAAGGCGTTTCTCGCCTTTTCCGTCTGCTCCGTGATCGCCGTCGTCGCCTTGTACGTCGGCTACCGCATGGGCTCGTCCGGAACATCGGCCGCACCAGTCGATCCGCCGGCGGCATCCGTCGTCGAACCAACGGAAAAGCCCAAGGCGGATCCATCAGCAAGTGCGCCGGCGGCATCCGTCGTCGAACCAACGGGAAAGCCCAACGAGTTCGCCCGCCCATGTGCAGAAATCCAGGACTGCCGCAAGGTTTCGTGGTCATACTTCATGAGTAACATGAAGGGAACGGATGAGATCACGGCGGGCGGCGAGGTTCTGGACTGTTCCGGCGGCGGAAAGATCAAGCCGGTCGGCGACGAGGTCGACCTTTGCGCCTGTCAGTGCAAGCCGGCGGAGCAGGTGGCCGGCAACAAGTAACATAGGGACGCAATCCCGCGCCCCGCAACTCCTTAACGTTCCCCGATGATCGAAAGATTGTCGGGGGCGTTTTCTTTTTGGCTATTGGCTTTTGGCTGTTCGCAAATGGTAATGAGCAGGTTATGAGTTTTGGGTTACGGGTTTTTGGCGCATGACTCATGACTCACGTCCTGCTCCCTTTGTCCTATGAAGGGACCAAGTGAGTGGTTTAGAGGAAAAGCATGCACCTCCTACCTCCTACGCCCTACTTCCCACTTCCTACTCCCTTTGTCCCATAACCTACGAACTTATAGACTTACGGACTTACGAACCTACTGACCGCTCGGGTCTCGGGGTACGGGTTTCGGGCGCATACCGCACGGCGCAAGGCACATCCCGTCCGCACGACCTACAGACCTACGTCCTACGCACTCCTACTCCCCACCACCACACGACTCACGACCTACTTCCAACTCCCTAACGTATCCAAGTCCATGGTCCTTTTTTCCCTCAATCAAGCCTTTCGCTTGACAATAAGGCCTATTTTTGATACATCGAGATGATTCGTTTGTCCGGGTTTTTGGCCTGTATCAAGCGAATTTTCGGGGCCTTCCTCCGGTTTCTGTCTCCGAGAGATGGGGACCATGAGGAATGTCTCGATCGAACTTTCGACAGAAACACTTCACTCTGGCCACGCCAGGAATGATCGACTCACAACCGACAGGAGGAATATCGTGAAATCTATCGTCGTGATCTTGGCGTCTATGTGGGCATGCCTGTGCGTGCTCCTGCCGCGCCAAGCTTTTGCGCAAGGCGTTATTGCCGTCGACAAACAATACCATCAGTGCATCACCGCCTGTACGTCTCAGCTCGAGGCAAAGGGCAAGGTCGGGTGCATCACCTTCGATGATTTTTCCGAGTGCATCCAAAAGGATGCAAAATGCGCCGGCGTCCCCAAGGACGGAAAAACCGCTCTTGGTGATTTCTGCCGCGCATGCGGCAATGCATCTTCTTCATGTACGCAGGCGGCGCCCGGAACCGTTGCGCCGTCGGCGGCCAAGAAAACGCCGCGCTCTCCGGCCGTCATGCCGCCGGCAAAACCGTCGTCGGAGGAACCGGGCAAGACGCATCCGCCGGGAACGGAACCGAAAGGCGATCCTCACGGCGAACCCGACCTCCCCCCTCCGCCAAAAAGCGATGAAGAAAGATGCAAGGCCGCGGGCGGTGTGTGGGTGGACATGCAGGTGGAGGACGAGAAGGGGGAGTATCACAGTAAGAAGAGCTGTTTTACCCTCGAACACGCCTACACATGGATCGTCGAGCTGCAGGACCAGATTACTGATCTGAAGAAGAACGGCGGGAGTCTCACCAAAAAGCAATTGGACGACCTCCGCGCGCTTTCCGGCATGCGGCTCCCGCCAGACTTCATGGAGCGATTCAGCCGCATTGAAACCGCGCTCGAATGGATGTGCCGTCCGGCGGAGGCGAGCGACATGACGCCTCAGCAAATCCGCGATAAAGGGAAAAAGGACGGCGGCACGCCCGGCCTCATTGACCGCTGTGCGCGAATGGCGATTCAGGTGGAAGAGAATCGCAAAGAAATCAGCAAAGTCCGCGTTACGGCGGACAATGCTCTCGCGCTCGCGGAAGGAAATCGGATGAAGCTTGCCGGATTGGAAGGATCGCGGCGCTGTTCTGCCATGCTCCGCGCCGGCGCGCTCGCGTCGGCCCACATCATTCGAACGCCCGTGCTCGATGAGACGGCGGCATTCCTCGGTGCCGAAGGCGGCTGGATGCCCTGCCTCTCGAACCGGTTCGCCATGAACTTGTTCGTCGGCGTCGGATACTCTTCCGAAATGAGCGGCTCGAACAGCGCCGTCATGGATCTCGGAGCAGGCTTCTCCTATCTCGTCTCGCCGACCCTTCGATTCGGCATCGACCTGTACGGGGAGCACTACTATCGGGACAACGAGTCCTCGAAGCTGAATTTCTACGGATCCGGCCTCCACGTGAGCTGGCTGCCGCTGTATCGCGACGGAAACAGTTTTTCACCCATATTCACGATCCGCGCACCTTTCGGGGTTATGCGGAGCGACGTAGCGGACAGAGGCGTGGTGAACCAATTCGGCGTTGCCGTACAGGGTTTTGCCGGGGTAGCATTCTGGGACGGCCCACGAAGGAGTCCATCCTCTTCAGGAAATAGCTCGTCTCCAACAATGGGCTCTATGAGCGGAGCGGGATCCGTTTCGGTCAGCAAGTGAAGGTTACTCGTGCGGCGGATATGCTCGTGTATATCCGCCGCATCACCCCTTTTCAAAGGAACACAATAGTATTCAACGAAATTCGTTGAATGCCGTCGCGTTCTTTCGATAAGAACCGCTCCCCAGTACCCTGGGGAATGTTCAGACGCGAACCAGTTCAGGAGGTAAACATGAAGATCAAGGCAAAGTTCGCCTTGTGGAGCGTCTTGATTCTCTTGTCCGTCGCCGCGTGCCTCGGCACGCCGCTCGGGAAAGAGGGGCAGGAATCCACGGGCGGAGGCGCGACCGGTAACGGCGCGTGCAAGAATCCGCCGAATGACTGCGACGGCGACGGGCAAACCGCCCAGCCGCCCGGGAGCACCAAAGGGGATTGCGACGATAGCGATCCGTCCGTGAACGAAGCTGCAGAAGAAGTCTGCGGCAACGGCAAGGACGACGACTGTGACGAGTCAATCGACGAGCCGGATTGTGTTCCGGCTGCCGACGGCGGAATGGGCGGAAGCTCGGGTTCCGGCGGCTCGGGCGGCAATCCCGCATGCACCGCTGGCGACCTTTGCGTCGGATGCGGAACCTGCGTGGAGTACTGTACATGTTTCAACAATCCGCAGGCCTACTGTCAGTCCGTGTGTAACGGGCAGGGCGGAAGCGGCGGATCGTCCGGATCAGGCGGAACTCCGTCAGGCGGAGGAAGCTCAGGCTTCGGCGGCAATGCCGGCTCGGGCGGCGCCGGCGGCTGTCCGAATGACTGGGACTGCGATTCGTGGGTGAACGCATCGGACAATTGCCCGTGGACGTCGAATCCGGGCCAGGAAGACCTGGATAAAGACGGCCAGGGAGATGCGTGCGATCCCGACAAAGACGGAGACCAGACCCCTGCCCTGTACGACTGCAATGACTGGGATGCCACTGTGGCGCCTTTCATGCCGGAGCTCTGCGACGGCAAGGACAATCAGTGTCCGGGGTTCCCCGGCGCCGGTCTGATCGACGAAGGCTGCGCCAGCGGTACGGGCGGCATCGGCGGCTCGTCCGGCGGTCCGTCGCAAGGCTGCGCGAATGACCTGGACTGCGATACCATCGTGGACTGGGTCGACAACTGTCCGCAGGTGTACAATCCGCCGCAGACGAATCTGGACAACGACGCCTATGGCGACGCCTGCGATGACGATGCTGATGGCGACGGGCACCTCCGCACGGTGAATGACTGTGATGACATGAACAAGTTCGTGTACGTCGGAGCTCCGGAAATCTGCGGCGATGGTCGCGACAATGACTGCGACGGCGTCATAGACGAAGGGTGCGGGGGCAATCCCAATCCGAATCCGCCTTCCGGCAACGGCTATGCGGAAATCACATACACGTACACGTCGCCGGGCGCCATACCTTACGGAGTGGTAGAGATCTTCCACGAGGCCAAGGATGCCGCGGGGAACATTCTCAATCGCACGCCGCCCTACGGGCCTTGCGGTACCACGTCATCCACGGGCGCCTTCGGCTGGAGCGTGGCCTGGGACTGCAACGCGAACAGGTGCGAGGCATTGAATAAGAATACGATTCAATGCACGGTCCACGTTCCCGCAAGTTCGGTGGTTCGAGCCAATCCGCATTACTACAATCAGGGCGCCATGTATTGGGCGTGCGCGGCAGCGTCAGGGCCCGTGAACGGAACCCTGTTCATCCGTGATCGTTTCGGCAAGCCGATCGATTACGCCATCGAATCGTGGCCGCAGCCCGGGGGCACTCCGGCCTGCCGGGTGCGATTCACCGCTCCTTTCAGCTGATCGTGCGTTCGAATAACTGGTTCGCGCTAGTCGTATAGTACGGCGCATGCCGCCTCGGGTGATCTTCTCCTCCACCCGGGGCGGCTTTTTTGTTGCATATCGTGAGGAAAGAGGGATGTGAAGGGGGAAGCAGGGGGGGTTGGCCGTGAGCCATTGCCATGCGTCCCGAAACCCGTAACCCGATACCCGTAGTCCTCAGCTCTTGTGTCTGTAAGTTCGTAGGTCATGGGACAAAGGGAGTAGGGCATAGGAGGTAGGAGGTGCATGCTTTTCCTCTAAACCACTCACCACTCACTTGTTCCCTTAGCCCTTTTGCTCATTGCACCTACCCCACTACGCTAAAACTCTGACTCTCTTGAATACGAATCATTACCTTCCGCCTTACCCATCTGCTACACTGCGATACAGTCTGTCCTATGCCGACCAACGATATTTTTCAAGATATTTTCGGCCATGAGGCGGCAAAAACGCTGCTCCGGCGCGCGCTGATTCGCCCCGGGCAGGCCTATTGCATTCTCGGACCCAAGGGCGTGGGTCGCCATCTTGTGGCTGAGCGTTTTGTTCGAGGACTTGCGGGACTTCCGGGTGATCGTCCGTTTAGCGGTCATCCGGATATCGCCATTCTTGAACGGCAGCCGTCGGAATCCGGGAAAATGCGCGCGCAGATTTCCGTGGAATCCGTACGGCATCTTCGCGTTCGCATGGCGCAACGACCCGTGCTTGCTGAACGCATCGTCGCCTATGTGCCGGAAGCCGATACATTGAATGAAGAGGGCGTGAATGCGCTTCTCAAATGTCTCGAAGAGCCGCGCGCCGGCGCGGTTTTCGTGTGTGTTGTATCACAGGAGGCCCGCTTGCCGGATACGTTCTGGAGCCGCGTGCATCGCCTCCGTCTTTCTCCGCTCTCGCATGAAGATATGATGAAGTTTGCACGCGCGCATCATGAGGTACCGGATCTTCTTCAGGAGGCATTATTTTTTGCTGAAGGACGGCCGGGGCATGCCGCAAGGTATCTTCAGGATGCGGGATTGCGTGAAGCGATTCGGCAAGCGGACAAAGCCGTTGATGCCTGTCTTACAGCAGCATCTGCCGGAGGCGCCTTCGCCGCCATCCGAGAACAAGCGGATCGCGCGGAATCGAATGATGATGCTGTTCAAGCTTGGCGAGAAACGTTACACTTGTGGTGCCGTTCGCTCCGACGCCATCTCCGGGGAACGGAGTCCGAACGCGTGATACACCTCGGCAATATCCTTCTTGTCGCAGAACGCGCGCTCGGCGGGCCGGTTTCACCGCGCGTTTTCATTGAACTCGGTCTCGTCCGCTTAACCGAAGGAAAACTATCGCCGTTTCCGGAGCTGTTGGCGTCCCCGTATCCCTATCCACTCGATCTATGATGAACAAGTACATTATACGCTTTAGCCTGGTGCTCCTCGGACTGGTTATCTTTGGGCAGGGCTGTCTGAACGGGGGCGGCGCATCGACCGGTCCGGACGGCGGCGTATTCAAGACCACCGATCGCGGTGAAGCATGGACGCAAAAACGGGTTTTATTGCAGGGGCCGAAGGCGATTTCCCTCGGAAATGACGCTATAACCCTGCTCATGTTCGATCCGCAGGATCGAAACACGGTCTATGCTGGAACATCCGAACGGGGATTACTCTTCACGTTGAATGGAGGAGATTCTTGGCAGGAAGCGAGCGCGAATCTAAAGGGAAACATCAGTGCGATTGCCGTGGATTACAAAAACAAGTGCGTGGTGTACGCCGCAATAAAAAACGGCATTTATAAAACGGAAAATTGCAGCCGTGACTGGAGCCGCATATTTTTTGATCCGAAAACGGATAAGGTCTTTACGGCACTTGCCGTGGATTGGTACAACCCAACCATTCTGTATGCCGGAACATCGGAAGGGGACATTTTTAAGTCCACCGATGCGGGATTAAGCTGGCTTGTATCGCAGCGGGTAAATGGTCCCGTCACCTCTATCGGTATTGATCCGAAAGATTCGCGAATGGTCTATATTGGCGCGCGCGGAGACGGGCTTTGGAAAACGCTTGACGGCGGAAATACCTGGATGCGGATTCGCGATCCGCTGCAGGACTTCGAAAATGCCCGACGCGTCACCGACATCGACATTGATCCGCAGGATACGAACCGTCTGTATATCACTTCTCCGTACGGCATTCTCGTATCAACCGATGCGGCAAATACCTGGTCGCCGGTTCCGCTCACGAGCCAGCCCAATACGGTTGATATCCGGGGTTTCGTTATCAATCCGCGGAATACGAAGGAATTAACGTATATCACGAAGAACACTATCAATTTTAGCTCGGACGGAGGAATCACGTGGACGGTGAAAAAATTGCCAAGTACGCGTCGCGCCGATGCGCTTCTTGTTGACCCAGAAAATGGCGGCACGCTGTATATCGGCATGGGTCCGGCAACACAGCAATAAGACGTTCCGTCCACTTCCGTGCAGAATTGACGAGAAGTCCGGTCTATGAGAAGATTCGGATACTTTTTCATATGTCTCTGATACAAGAAAGCAAGCCAGAATTTGACCGGACAGTCGAATTTCTAGAAACGGAATTGCATGGAATCCGATCCGGCCGCGCGCATGCGTCGCTCGTTGAGGATGTGAGCGTGGAAGCCTATGATGGACATATGCCGATGAAAAATATCGCATCGATCAGCGTCCCGGATCCGAAGACTATCCAGATAGAACCCTGGGACAAAGATTTGGCGAAAGCCGTTGAAAAGGCCTTGATCGTAGCCGATCTCGGCATGCAGCCGAATGTCGCCGGCGCAATCATTCGGCTCTCCATGCCTCCTATGACGGAAGAAAATCGCCAGCGGCAGGTAAAACAGGTTCATGAAAAGGCCGAACAGGCAAAAATACGCATTCGCAATCTTCGAGAGTCCGTGCGCGACAGTATTCAGAAGAAGGAAAAGGCGAAAGAGATATCCGAAGATGAAAAGTATCGGCTACAAGACGATCTGGACAAGCTTGTGAAGGAGTATAATGAACGCATCGAGTCGCTCGCGGAACGAAAGGAGCAGGAGGTATTGACCGTCTAAGCATGGAGGGAGCTCGCGATCGTATGGATCAACTCGTGTCGCTGTGCAAGCGGCGCGGTTTTATCTATCCCGGTTCGGAACTTTACGGAGGGTTTGCGAATTCCTGGGACTACGGCCCATACGGCGTCGAGTTGAAGCGGAATATCCGAGACGCCTGGTGGTCGCGCTTTGTTCACGGCCGCGCAGACGTGTATGGCCTGGAAACGCCCATTATCATGAATCCGAAAGCATGGGAGGCCTCCGGCCATCTCGAGACGTTTACGGATCCGCTTGTGGACTGCAAGAAATGCAAACACCGGTTCCGTGCCGATCAGCTCGTTGATGCGGAAGAGGAAAAAACCCTCGATCTTTCCGGCATACGCTGTCCGAATTGCGGAGGCGAGCTTACGGACATCCGTCAGTTCAATTTGATGTTCAAGACATTCGTGGGCGTCACCGAAGATGCGTCCAGCGCGGCATTTCTTCGTCCAGAAACGGCCGGCGGCATGTTCGTGGCCTGGAAGAACGTCCGCGACTCTTTACATCGCCGCTTGCCGTTCGGAATCGCGCAGATCGGTAAAGCCTTCCGCAATGAGATTACGCCGGGGAATTTCATTTTCCGCACGAGGGAATTCGAACAAATGGAAATCGAGTATTTCGTCCATCCGAGCAAGGCATCCGAAGCCTTCGACGTGTGGCTTCAGGAAATGAAATCATGGGTTGCCGATGTGTTGCATCTGTCGTCTTCCCGTGTCGTGTATAAGGACATTCCCAGAGAGGAGCTTGCGCATTATTCCGCGCGTACCGTGGACATCGAATACCGATATCCATTCGGCCAAAAGGAACTATACGGTCTCGCCAATCGGACGGACTATGACCTTTCACGGCATCAGGATGCGAGCGGAGAAGATTTGCGGTATCTGGATCCCGACACGAATGAGCGTTTCCTACCGTATGTTATCGAACCCACATGGGGGGCGGATCGGAGCGTGCTCGCCGTATTGCTCGAGCATCTGGACATCGACGAGGCAAAAACGGCGGAAGGAGAAAAGGAGCCGCGTATGGTATTGCGGCTACCTCCGCGTCTTGCGCCCGTACAGGCTGCCATTCTTCCTTTGCAGAAAAAAGAGCCCCTGGTTGCGGCCGCAACCGAGCTTGCCGCCACCCTGCGTGGCGCAGGATGGTCCGTTGAATACGATGAGACGGGATCCATCGGCAAGCGGTATCGCCGCCAGGATGAAATCGGAACTCCATGGTGCATAACCGTGGATCCGCAGACCGCGGACGATCATACTGCTACGATTCGCGACCGCGATGCCATGAGCCAAGAGCGCGTAGCGCTTCGGGATATCCCCTCGTGGATCGCGGATAAGGTAGGACGTAGGGATTAGGTAGGAGGTGGGGAGGAGGACGTGGGCCATGAGCCGTGAGCCTTGCGCCCCGAAACCCGTAACCCGTTCTCTTCGCCCTTATTAGCCCTTTTGTTCATTCTTCCCCGTAACCCGAGTCCCAGTCGCTTCTTCTATGAAAAAACCCATCATTAGACATCTGAAAAACGGCATTCCGGTCATTTTGAGCCCGCAGAAAGGCGCGGCCTCCATGACGGTATTCGTGTTTTGCCGCGTGGGGTCAAGGTATGAGACGAAAGACATCAACGGCGCCTCGCATTTTATTGAGCATCTCATGTTTAAGGGGACGAGGCGTCGCAAGGATACGCAAGTGCTTACGCGTCTTTTGGATCAGTATGGCGCGGAATACAATGCCATGACGTCAAAGGATTACACGGGATATTACGTAAAAATAGATGCGTCGCAGACGCCGCTTGCGGTAGATTTGCTCCACGACATGCTGTTCCATTCGACATACGCGTCGAAAGAAATCAACAGAGAACGGGGTGTCATCATCGAGGAGATCAACATGTACGAAGATAATCCACGCATGCATATCGAGGATTTGCTGGAAGAAGCGCTGTTTCCCGGATCCACGCTTGGTTGGAATATCGCCGGTCCCAGGGAGGTTATCCGTACTGTCCCGCGGCGAAAACTCATCGAATATCGCGACGCGTATTATATTCCGGAACGGCTGACGGTCGTCATTGCGGGAAACGTCGCGGAAAACATCATGTCCCTGCTCGATCGGACATTCGGATCCGTGCCGCGGCCTGTGCAACGGTATGATGCGGATTATCGGCCGTTTCAGGCGCCGCGAGCATTAACGTCGCCGCTAAAAATACAGGAAAAGAATACGGAACAAGTGCAGATAGGCATGGCCTTTTACGGTCTGCCGCTCCATCACAGTGACGTTCCGGCAGCAACGCTCCTCGCCACGATTTTCGGTGGGACCATGTCTTCCCGTCTTTTTATTCAGGTCCGCGAACGGCGCGGACTTTGCTACTCCATTCAGGCAGGCCATCAGCCATTGGAAGATACGGGCATCTTCAGTATTCTGTCGGGTCTTGATAAACGCCGTCTTCCGGAAGCAGTGAAAACCATTTTTGACGAATTGAAGAAGATACAGCGCGTGCCGGTGTCGCCTAAGGAGCTTCGACAGGCGAAACAGAATATCCGCGGTCGTGTAACCCTCGCGTTTGAAGAATCGCAGTTTCAGGCAGACTGGTACGGTAAACAGCTGATGTTTTTGAACAAAATAGAAACGCCGGAGGAACGCATGACACGCATTCAGAACGTGACGGCGGGGGACATTCGTCGCGTTGCGCGAGATATCTTCCGTCCTCATGCCATGGCGGCCTCGGTGATCGGTCCGTTCAGAAACACGTCTGCTCTTGAAAAAATATTCAAAATGGAGTAAAACCAATTCGCTTTGTATGAACAAACTCATCATCGCGAACTGGAAAATGTATTATGGTCCGGTGAAGGCCGGCGCCTGGGTCCGCGCATTCCGGCGGGAGCGTTTGCCGAAGGATTTGGATATCGGCATCGCGGTACCGTCCGTGTCGCTCGCCGCTGCGCGGGCATCGCTCGGCCGCGCGACGATTCCGGCGCTATGCGCGCAAAACGTTTTTTGGGAGAAGGAAGGAGCGTACACCGGCGAAATTTCTCCGACCATGCTTGTTGAATTTGGCGTATCGTTGTGCCTCGTGGGGCACAGTGAACGGCGCCGGTATTTGGGGGAAACGGATGACATGACGGCAAAAAAGGCCGCGGCTCTGCAAAAAGCCGGTATCGTTCCGGTTGTCTGCGTGGGGGAAACGGAAGTCGAACGCAAAAAGAAACAGACGAAAAGCATCATCAAAAAACAGGTAGCGAAGGCTGTCGCCGATCTGAAACCGGACGGCAGGGCTCCTGCCGTCATCGCCTATGAACCCGTGTGGGCAATAGGGAGCGGCAAACCCTGCGATCCGGTGATGGCGAAGGAAGCTCATGACGTCATACGCGATGTTATTGGGTCAGCCTGGGGACCAAGGATAAAGGATGAAATCCGTATCATTTACGGCGGATCCGTAACGGATCGGAATATCCATGCCTATATGACGACCACGGGAATCGACGGAGCCCTGGTCGGCGGTGCGTCGCTTGATCCGAGGACCTTTGCCCTCCTGTGTCGTTCGGCCGTCCCCGCATAAAAGGCCCGCTTTCATTACACCAAAGGAAATATGCTGTTGTGGGCATCGCTTGTTCTTGCACTCCTCGCCGCTGGCGTGATTGCTTTGGTGCTTGTAAAGCATTGGGGAGAAATTCGCCTGCTGAATCCGGAGACCATTCGGGCGGAGCAGGAACGCAAGGCGCGTGACAGGATGGTGCGGGATCGTTTTCAGAGGAGGTTGCGGGTATTGACCGCGCCGCTCGGGCAGGCGGGAAGGCGCGCCGTCGCGGCGTTTAAGCAGCGGTATCGCCGGATGGAGTCACGTCTTGCGAAGGCCGCCGGCGCATCGATGGCCGGCAGTAATGATGACGGAGACGCGCGGGACATGAAGAGCAAGCTGCAGGAGGCGCGCGCATTGCTCCGCGACGGAAAGTGGGCGGAGGCGGAGCGGGCGTTTCTCGAAATTTTAAAACGGGATAAAAGGAGCATCGAGGGCTATCGGGGGCTCGCCCTGCTGTATTTGCAAACAAAACAATATAAACAGGCAAAGGAACTGTTTCATTTTCTTATCCGCATCCACGGTGATGATGATTCGACCTATGCGGGTCTTGGAGATATTGAAGAAGCTGAAGGCGATCTTGGACAAGCGGAACACATGCGGAAAAAGGCTCTTGAGAAAAATCCGCGACTCGCGAAGCGTCATGCCGAACTCGCCCAGTTTTATGTAAAATACGGATCTCCCGAATATGCCTGGGTTCATGCAAAAAAAGCCTGCGAATTGGATCCAAAGTCGCCTCGCTTCCTTGAATTATCCGTGGAAACTGCTATACTCGTCCGCGATCGCGCCGAAGCAGAGCGCCGGTATGACCGGCTGCGGCTTGTGAGCCACGATCGCTCCAAACTCCAAAGCCTGCAGGAAAAAATTGATGCGCTGCCTCTGGGAAGAGCGTAGCGGGAAGAGTGTCGCCGGCCATCGTAGGAATGCGGCTCGCGGTACTTCAGAACACGATATTTTCACGCCGTTGTAGCTCAGTTGGTAGAGCATCTCCATGGTAAGGAGAAGGTCACCGGTTCAAGTCCGGTCAACGGCTCCATGGGTGGGTACCGAAGTGGTCAAACGGGGCAGACTGTAAATCTGCTGGCATTCGCCTTCGAAGGTTCGAACCCTTCCCCACCCACCACAATAAAACTCAATGGCTCCCAAAAAGCCGTTGAGTTTTATTGTGGTGTATTTATACAACCACGTTCGAATGCATTTTAGTAGCAATTTCTGAACGAAATCAATCGCTCCGTCCCGCCGCCGCTCGCTGACGCACGTCATCCAGAAAAAAAAGTTTTCTCTGCTTTTCTGATTTGCGCGCGCTCGATTTTTCCTTCTACTTGTCGTCAGATAAGTAGAAGGAAAAGAAAACTTTTTTCTGGCTTCTGCTCTGAACGAGCAGAGTCGGCGGGGCGGCTTTATTTGTCAGGGTTCGTTTGGAAAAAGTTCGGATTTTGTTCAGGAGAGACTGCCAAGTTGGAAGTATCGAAGCGACCTAGATCTCTCACGATATCAGACTACTTGTTCCGATTTCGAAATGCCGGCTGAGCGCCGTATTCATAACGAAAAGACCGCCGAACATTCGGCGGCTTTTTGTGTTACCATGTATGCATGAAGCGATTTTTCATTCTCCTGGCTCTTGGCGGTACTGTCTTTCTATCCTCTTTCAGCGGAAGCCCTGCGCTCTCCGCTTCCTGTAATTTTGCAGCATTCCTTTCCTGTCGAGATACGTTCAACTTGCAGGGGTGCATCGATGCCTGTCCGTATGTCACGAAAGAATGTCCCGCGGGAACGCCACCAAATACCGAATGCAAAGAAACGGATCCGGCGTGTTCCGATGGGTGCTGGGATATGAGCAATTCGCACGGCGCAAGCTGTGCAGCAAGCGCCGGATGTACCATGGAGCAGATTCAAATTCTCTTGCAAGGCGGAACGATCGAAGATGATCAAAATACTCCGCCCTCTCAACCTCCTCCGCCTCCTCCGCCCGTAGCGCCCACGGCGCCGCCCGGCCAATTTTCATCGCCCCCTCCTCAAACGCCGGAAGGGTTAAAGTCAAAATCGGAACCGGAGATCTTCCAAAAGGTAGATGAATACGGATCCTTTTATGAAATTCTCTGGAATAGCCCGGATATTAAAAAAACAAGGGCGCTTATTAACCGTGCGCCCAGAAAAATAGACGACCCGGCGCCGAATGTACGCGCCTTAAAGGAAGGCGAGATGGGTCTCATTTATTCACTAACCGGCGACGCAGAAGTTTTGCTGCCGAATGGAGAGATTCTTGAAATTAAGAGTGGCAGGTATGTAGATGAGCCCATAGCCTTGCCTGAAGGAGCGCAAATCTTCACAGATGATGAAACCATTGTACATGTGCGGGTCTTTGGTGGCGAAATAGTTGTCGATTCGTCAGAAGAATATACGCTTAACGAATCCAATATAGATCAGTTTTTGACGAAAACGGGACAGGTCACGCCTCCCGATCATGACAAAACAAGTGAGCCAAAGGCGGGTTCGGAAGGACGCGATGTTTGGCTAAAGGCTGAATGGGAGCGCAGAAATACTTTATTACAGATTAATAAAGCGATAAGCGATAAAGAGTGGAAGCCGATAATCATGCCGATGCGATTCAAATGGGGGAGGGTTAACGTTCCCATCGAAAAAGGGGAGTTTACGTCGGAACCGAAAATTTCTACTCCGCATGCGCACGCTTCTCCCTCTGGTACAGATTTTACGGTTGTATATGACGAAGCAACCGAATCGAGCATATTTGAGATTTATGATGGCAGTATCACGGTTACGCATGATGCGTCGGGGAAAAACACTCAGCTTGCAACGGCATACGGTGATTCTATCAAGGGCATCATCGTAACGCGCGAGGGAGAATTTACTCCATACATCGGAATTCCCGGAGACGAATGGGATGCGATGCAAGAGCAGTCGCAGACAGAAGCGGCTGACGATATAAGCGTCTTCAATACCGCAGGCGCTTTGGCTATTATCGCGACAATTGTTTTCGCAGGCTTGATCGCCTTCTTTTTGAAAAGGAAGATGCTAATGAAATAAGCGTCGGGAACGCAAAAGTATCCCGACCGAAGATTCTTCGCCTCTAAAAGACGCTGGATGCCCCGTCGCGTGTTTTAAAATCGATCCAAGGGCAATCGCCGAGGTCAGCCAATTCGTAAAGTTTGTGTTTTCCGCCGCCTCTCTGCCGAGTTTTGCCCCCTCCCTGTCCGGTATGTATTATGTCCCTAAGGGGCTCGTACAATCTATTCACACCTTATTTTTCATATGAATTATCTCAATCTTTGGGGTGCGACCATTGTCGCGTCTCTCCAAAACTTGTGGATTCAGCTGCTCGGTTTCCTTCCTCAAATTCTCGGGGCGATCATTGTTCTGATCGTCGGGGTCATCGTCGCCGGCATGCTTGGAAAGCTGGCCGCCCGCGTTATTGCCATGGCGAAGGTCGACAGCCTGGTCCAGAGTACGGGCGTAACGGATGAATTCCGTAAAATCGGCATTTCGTTTTCTCTCTCGAAACTGCTCGGCTGGATCGTCAAATGGTTCTTGATCATCGCAACATTGATTGCTGTCGTTGATATCCTCAATATCGGACAGGTGACGCTGTTCCTGCAGGACGTTGCCCTGTATATCCCGAATGTCATCGCCGCCATTGTTATCCTTACCATTGGTATTGTCGCCGGAAATTTCGTTCGACAGGTTGTCCATAAGGCTGCGGAGGCTTCAAAAATTCCCGCAACGGCCGCCGGTCCCTTGAGCGCTGTGGCAAAGTGGTCGATTATCATCTTTGCGCTTCTTGCCGCGCTTGTTCAGCTTCATGTCGCTGCCGCGCTTATTCAGACATTGTTTACAGGCTTCATTGCCATGCTCGCTATTGCGGGCGGACTTGCTTTCGGCCTCGGCGGACAGGACAAAGCGCGTGCCTGGCTTGATAGGCTTGATCGAGAAATTCGAAGCTAGAATGAGGAACGTCGTTGCATGGTTGCGGAGGGAGGAAGAGTACGTAGTTGCGTAGGGGGAGCATAATTCTCCCCGAACCCTTTGCCCTTTTGCTAATTGCCATATAGAAGCCCCCAGTTACAATCTCTCCGTACCCCATAACCCGAGCCCCGCACCTCATTGCGAATAGCGACCTCCTGACCCGATGTTTTCCCATTGACAAAACAGGGCTGTTTGCGTATGATCCCACTACTTTTGCCCCTTGCCAGCGTAGCTCAGTTGGTTAGAGCGACGGTTTTGTAAACCGTAGGTCGTGGGTTCGACTCCCGCCGCTGGCTCCATTATCTCGTTTTCGGCATTGCCGGAACCGGATGCGGTCCACGTGCGGATTAGCCAGCTGTAAGGCGGTGGCAGGGCAAATCTTCAATCTATGTCTCAAGAAACGCTTATCAAACTCGAATCCGAAGGGGACGAACGGGGGGTTGGCAAGGGCCACATTTTGTATTCGCAAAAGAATAAGAAAAAACTAAAGGAACGCCTTCGCCTGAAAAAATTCAATCCCATCGCACGGAAACATACGTGGTACAAAGAGACGAAGTAACAAAACCCCTCCGGGGGTTTTGTTCTATTTCACATATGCGCTACGCTAAGTGTATGGCGTGGCTGAAATCTCCGTCGCTTCGCGCAAAGCCGCCGCATCCGCTTCCGACGCTGCCGAGGCCGAAGAATATGTTTGTTGCCGTCCTTTTAGTGCTTGTGCCGACGCTCGTTATGCTCGGTTTCGGAATCCTGTTCGCATGGCTCGGCATTCTCGCGTCATCGGGGCTTTCCGGATGGTTGAACGCCCTTCCGCGGCATCCGGCATTTCTTGCGGCGCTTCTTTTTACGAGTGCGCTTTCCGGCGCAATGATCGGCTTGCAAAGCCTCGTGCGTATCATGCATTATGTATCATTAGACAAGAAAGGGCTCGTCGTCGATGACGAAAAACCATCCTCTCTATGGTCTTCCTGATATGAAAAAAATTGCGAACCGTCCATATCTCGCGGTGATTGTTGTCGCCGGACTGACCATTCTTGGCGTCGGATGCCGGCAGGAATCGAAGAGTGCCATTTTAGAGGAGGGAGGCCGCCAGAATATCAAGGCTCCTTCGAGCGCATGGAAAGAATATGGCCGCGCGAATTCCATCGAACACGCAATAGTCCGCGTATATCTCGACACGGAAGCCGGCAAACAAATGAGCCTTCGCATTCCGGATGCGTGGACGGGGAGCGGACCGGTGTGGAGGCCCTCGAAGGACGATAGCATCAATCACATTCGGGTTCAGTATTTCGCGAATACCGGACCCGAGGGGGAATTTCGCAGGCAGAAAGATTCGGACATCCATGACGTTGTGTATGCCGACGCCGGAGACACCCGGTATCTTCTGCTTGTAAATCATCCCGTGCTCAAGGCGTCGATTCTGAAAATGTTCGTTCCGGATCCCGAAAATCCCGGGAAAGCGTTCTATTTTGCGGAATGCCGTGTGGGGTTCGATGCCGATCGTTCATTTATGTGGAATGCCTGTAAAACGGCCATCGACTCGCTGGATCTCCGGTCGGTTGACGCGAGCGAATATCCGCCCGATATCTCTCCCATTCCATGAAACGCCGGAAGGACTATTTGACTGCGACGGATTTCTATAAATTTCTCACCTGTCCTCATTGGCCATGGTTCGATCGTTTTGCCTCAGAGGGCGAGGCGGCACTCAAACGTGAGCAGACCCCCGGAGAAATCAGGCGTTGGGATGACGGGGTCGCCCATGAGAAGCGCGTCATGGAACAGGTGTTCGGGGGCAGAGGCGTTACAGAGCTCTCATCAACAGGAAATCCGGAGACGCTGTTTCGGGAAACAACGCACGCCATGGAAAGCGGCGCGGAGATTATCTACCAAGGGACGCTCATAAGCGGCGATTGGCAAGGGCGTCCGGATATTCTCATAAAAACGGACGGTTCCTCATCGCTCGGCAACTGGCACTATATTCCCGTTGATATTAAGGCGGCGCATGTTCTCAAGCCTTCACATCGCTATCAGCTCATGTTTTACAGCATTTTGCTGGAACGCATTCAGGGCGTGTTCCCAGAAAAGGCAGGTATCATCAATAATGATCAGGAAGAGCACTGGTTCGATCCTCGAACCGATTTCACGGACTTCGAAAACATCCTCGGCCGCCTTGAATCCATTCGGCAGGGAGACAAGCCGGATCTCGTGCTCCGGAAAGCCTGTTTTGACACCAGTCCGTGGGGGAGAGCCTGCGAAGCTCAGGCAAAAGCGGCGAATGATATCGCGCTTTTGTACAACGTGGATGTCAAAAAATTGACTGCCTTGCGTTTGCTCGGCATACGGACCGTTGACGATGCCGCAGAGATGCATATTGAATCGCTTGCCGGCGCAGCTCCGGGACTCACGGCGCATGCGCTGGAATCCATAAAATTCCAAGCGCAGTCGCTGATCCGCGGAACGGTATTTATTAAAGAACCAGTCGAGTTTTCGGCAACGCCGTTCGAAATACACTTTGATATCGAAAGCGATCCGCCGAATGATGTCGATTATCTTTACGGGATTCTGATCCGTCATGAGGGGAAAGAAGAATATCGCTCCTTTCTTGCCCGAAAACCCGAGGACGAAAAGGAAATGTGGACGTCATTTCTTGCTTGGCTGGAGAAGCTTCCGTCGGAATTCATCGTATACCATTACGCTCCATACGAGCCCATGCGGCTCGCCATTCTCGAAGAGAGATATGGCGGTTCAATATGGCTCGACCGTTTTCGATCTCGCTTTATCGATCTTAAGCCTTACGCAACGAAGCGTGTTACCTACCCTTTGTACTTTTATGGCTTGAAATATATTTGCACATTTCTTGGATTTCATTGGCGCGGAAATATTAAAAGCGGCGGAGAAAGCATTGATTGGTTCGAACGGTGGTGCGAAAAGGGGGATGAGGAGGATCTCCGGCAGATTCTGGAGTACAACGAAGACGATGTGAGGGCAACGGCTTTTCTTCGTGACTGGCTCACCCAGTATGCATCCGAACTCGCGGCGTATGATCCTCCGTATCCTTGGGAAGGGAGTAGGAAGTAGGGAGTGGGGAGTAGGGTGTGTAGGACGTAGTTGCGTAGGGGGAGCAGAATCTTCCCCGAACCCCGTTTCTTTTGCCCATGTGCAATAAGACCGTAGGTTCGTAGGCAAGCGGTTTCATCCTAGACCCGAACCCCGTCTCTTCCCTTAGCCCTGTGCCCTTTTCCCAATTGCCAATAGATTCCAGCTATACTCTCTCCCGTAACCTGTAGCTTATTGATGGTGAACGAGCGTTTTTGCTTTTGCGCGCGCATTCCCTTTGAAGGCGAACCACGCGGCAAGGAGCGCCGTAATAGGAACGGTAAACACCAAGCCGATGGTGCCAGCCATGGAACGAATGACTTCGTCCGTGACCGCATCGAAATTCAAAAATTTAAGCCATGATCCGCCGTACTGTGTATAGAGGAGAAGCGTTGACAGCGATCCGCCCACGTACGCGAACACGAGCGTATTCGCGAGCGCGCTCATGTGGTCTTTGCCAACCACCATGCCTGCGCGGAACAGCTCCTTGAACGTCAGATGTCGATTCACTTTCGATACTTCTGCGACGCCAGAGGCGATGGAGACGGCCACGTCCTCCACAACGCCCATGGCGGCAACGATAATCCCGGCGAATAACAATCCGCGCGGATTCAGATTGGGGTTTTGGCTGAAAAAGAGCCGGTCATCTTCTGTCGAGAGCCCGGACAAATGCGACCAGTCGCTGAAGATCAGGGAAATGAAATAGGCGACAATAACGCCGCCAAGGCTGCCGATCGCCGTGACCGCCGCTTTGCGGTTCCATCCCACAGACATTCCCGTCGTCAGAAAAATCAGAATCGTCGACAACGCCATGGCGATGGGAACTGGATTCGCCCCCTGCAAAAAGGAAGGAATGAGCACCCACCCGATAATGAGAACGGAAAGAATAATCGATACGGCGACTTTGAGTCCCTGCCAGCCCGCAAGCACGAACAAGGTAAGGACAAAGAGGGCAATGAGCAGGCTGAGCGGAAATCGCCTGTCGAATCCCTCCAGATAGTACTGGTCTCCTTGGTCGCTCGGCTGGATCAGTACGACCACGGAGTCTCCCGGCTTCGGATCGATTTGGTAGGGATTTGATTCCACGTCGCTAGAAATCGTCTGATGCGCGCCTTTACGACTCCCGCTCCTGAATTCAATATCGTAGACTTCCTTTTGTGCGGCGCCTTGTTCCGTGCCGATCGATTCAATACGCACGTCCAACACGCGAGCGGATTCATAGGTTCCGTACGAGGTGTTATTGATGGTCGGCCCCGAGTCCTGTGCGAACGCAAAAACCGGCACGAGGAGCGCCGCACCGATGAAGGCGAATGTCATCTGAGTGTCGCGGACGAATCGCATTGGCATAGACTAGCGGACACGCAAAGGGGAAGGAAGAGAATGGCGCACTTTGCAGGGTTCGTCAAGGAGTCTTGCCGCGTCGGATCGGGCAACGGATCAGGGACAAGCGCGTGCGACGTGGTTTGTATTTCAGGACGTTGCCCGAACGGCACGCTCCATAGAAGTTCGCATAAGTGCATTGACGAACGCGTCATTTCAGCAGATACTTCTTCCGAAGAGCCGACGGATCCCGCGGAAGCTATCTATCCGAGACCAACCCGAATGCACAAACAATTCTCCACCACACCAATTTTTTACGGGCTCGGTATTGCCCCGAAATTGCTTGAGATATTGGATCATTTGAAATACGCGACGCCCACGCCGATCCAGCAAAAATCCATTCCCGTTGCCATTGAGGGGAAGGACCTTATTGGAATCGCGCAGACAGGAACCGGAAAGACTCTCGCATTCGGCATTCCCATGATTCAGCGACTCGCGCAAACAAAGGGTCGCGGCCTTGTCATCCTGCCCACGCGGGAACTTGCCTTGCAGGTTGACGAAACGTTCCAGAAAATCGGACGGCCCATTGGTTTGCGCACCGCCGTTCTCATCGGCGGCGCGTCCATGCATGTGCAGATGCAGCACATCAAGAAAAATCCGCATGTCATTATTGCAACGCCCGGCCGCCTCATCGATCATCTGGAGCAGAAGACCATCAAATTACACGAAGTGAAGGTTCTGGTGCTGGATGAGGCAGATAGGATGCTCGATATGGGTTTTGCTCCGCAAATAAACAGAATACTCCTTGCGGTTCCGAAAGATCGCCAAACCATGCTGTTTTCCGCGACGATGCCCGGAGAGATTGCGCGGATCGCGGCGGGACATATGAAGCTCCCTGTCCGGGTGGAAATTGCGCGCTCCGGCACGGCCGCCGAACGCGTCAGTCAAGAGTTATATGTCGTCCGAAAAGAGGATAAGCCGCGCCTGCTTGACCGATTGCTCGGAGAATACCGCGGATCCGTGCTCGTCTTTTCACGGACCAAACATGGCGCCAAAAAAATTGCCCGCGCTGTACGCGCCATGGGGCATAAGGCCGCGGAAATCCACTCAAATCGGTCGCTTGCGCAACGACGTGAAGCTCTCGACGGATTTAAAACGGGAAAATATCGCGTTCTCGTGGCTACTGACATCGCGGCGCGCGGTATCGATGTTACCGGCATCGAACTCGTGATTAATTTCGATCTTCCGGACAATGCCGAGGACTACGTTCATCGCATCGGACGAACCGGACGCGCCGGCCGCGAAGGACGCGCCATTTCTTTTGCAACGCCGGACCAAATGGGCGATGTACGCGCTATTGAACGGCTCATCCGCGCCGCGCTTCCAAAAAAGAATCTTCCGTTGCTTCCGCCGCATCGCGCCCCGATTGCCGAAAAGCCGCGTTATCCGCATCCACAGAAAAGGCAGGCGGGAGGCCCGCGTCGTCGCAGGTGGCAATAGGCATTCGTCCAATACAAAAGGCGCTTTGCTCGCGCGGCCCATTCAGCCGCGTTTTTATTTTTCGGATTGCCCCCAGGCAATGATCAGGGCGTGATATTCTCGAAAAAGCCCCAGGTGCGTCGGGAGCCTGTCCATGAAATGCGTCTGAAGGGATTCGTAAGCCGTCTCTGGGGAAAGATTCAGGGCAGTCGAAAATCGTTTTGCATATGCGTCGATCACAAAGATGGGATTTGTGCCGCAATACAGGAGAATGGTGTCCGCCGTTTCCCGGCCGATGCCCTTGAAGGATAAAAGCTCGGCACGCGCGCGTAAGACGGGGAGTTGCAGGAAATGCTCGAGCGAGGAATATTCTCTGTCGATCCATGCGGCAAAACGTTTTAATCTGTCCGCTTTTTGATTGAAGAAGCCGGACGGACGTATGAGTTCCTGCAAGCGGCGCTCGGAGAACCTTGGGATGGCAGAAAGCGTCTCGACACCCTCGCGGCGGAGGTTTACGAGCGCTTGTTCGACATTCCGCCAGCTCGTGTTTTGTGTGAGAATGGCGCCTATGGCGATTTCATCGGGCGTATGCGGCCGATCTTTTCCGAACCATGGCCAGGGTCCTGGATCTCCGAACCGGCGAAGCAGGAGAAGATAGGACGCGTATTCTTTGGAGGGCTTCCACCGTTGCGCGAGATTCGCACGTAATCCGTGCATCCGTACTCCTTCGTCACGCAGTCTGGTTTGCTGTATCTTCGCGCCTCCCATCGAGTAGGCATCCGACACGCGTCCGGATGCGTTCACGATGCGATGGCAGGGGACTGCGACCGGGTCTTGATTCGTATGAAGAATATTCCCGATGACGCGCGGACTCTTCATGCCCGCGAGCCGTGCGACATCGGCGTATGTCAAAACGCTCCCCATCGGGATGTGGGAAACGATGCGAAAAACGATTTCGGTATTCGTCATGCAGGTAGACGCAGGTCCGACGTTCATGGGTCCGTTTGTCCCTTTGCCGTGGCGCTCTGTTACGAATGTTCGGCAGAGCAACCCACAGACCAGTGAACTGCGTTCATACAATCTACCGGCCTACCTGAACGGCGAAAACCCCTGTGCGAGCAGATTCTCAATGGGAAGAAAGCGAGGTCGCGGCATCTCCTCCCACGAGGCCCATTGCCAGGCCTCGGTTTTATCCGGCTCCATAATACGGATGTCGCCGGAATCATATTCGGCCAGTACGAAGATCGTGATATAGTGCCTACCTTCTCTTGCGAACACGTCGTTCGTAAACGGACCTCGTCGTGCGCGGCGAATACGGCAGTTTAGCTCCTCCATGACCTCGCGTGCCGCGCAGGCTTCCGGCGTCTCTCCAAACTCAAGATGACCGCCCGGAAAGCTCCATGTGCCGTCTCCGTGCGCATTCCGTCGTTTTTGCATGAGGACCTTACCCTCATGGAGGATGATGGCGCCTACGCCGACCTTCGGCCGCGAATTGCCCATGGCAGGAGCGTAGCCGAATTATTTGGACAAGGCCAGGGAAACGGTTGACAAAAATCTTGACCCATTTTTCCTGTGCAGGTATTCTCGACCAACTAATTCTTAACCCATGTGACAATTGTTATGTTGTTTGACGACATGCCACAGGGTGCACCCGGCAGCGACATGCCGGCGGGCGATCAGCCGGCAGAAGGCGGCGCGCCTGCACCAGAAGAAGCTCCGGAAGCTCCTGCCGAAGGTGGTGAAGAGCCTTCCGGCGACGCCCCGTCCATGTAGGACCGGGACCCGAAAGAGCCGCGTTTGACGGGGCTCTTTTTGTTTGTACTTATTCACAGGTTTTCTTGACGTCATTTGTGCAGGATTTTAGGATTCCGCCGTTACAGTTAACTCTTAATATCATCGGATCGACCTATGTGGTTCGACGACGACTTCGACTCTTCCGACGACGACATGATGGGTGATGCGGACGCGGAAGAAGGCGGCGAGGAGGGCGAAGAAGAGGCCGGAGACGAGGACACGGAATAGTCCCGTCCCGCATGAGCGGAGCACACAAGCTCCGCTCTTTTCATCTGAAACATCCGCACGGAACAATCGGGGAAGAGGGAGAGCGGGAAGTGGGAAGTAGGGGGCGGCACGCCACATGTTTTCGTAGAATGCGGGTGAGCGCTCCTTCTGCCATGAGCGGGAGGCGCTACGACGTTCTTGGCGAAACCGGGACGCGCGTATCAAAAAGCACTGACGATCTCAGTGCTTTTTCCTGGTCGGGCTAGTGGGACTTGAACCCACGACCTCCACGTCCCGAACGTGGCGCGCTAGCCAACTGCGCTATAGCCCGATGCGATGATACAATTTCTCTCTGGGTTTGGCGGAGCGTATCAGAGGACGGAAAAAATGACAATCTGTTCGCCGCCATGACGTGGTATACTTTTTCTATGCCTGCCAAAGCAGGATCTCGGAGCAGGAGCATTCGCGCCACGGGGCACCGGGTGTCATTTTCTTTTCCCACCATCATGCTCATGCTAGTCGCTGTCGTGGTTGCGCCCATCCTCGTGTTCGCTTCTCTGGCCGGCGCAACGGAGGCGCCGGAAGTTCGTATTTCTTCTACCTTGGCGTATACAGCAGCCGAGTCGACGGAGCATGTCCCTATTCGGCGCGAGACATTCCAGAACGGGATACCGGAATGCTTGCGCGCATGCCGTGACGCCCTGCGCCAATGCCAGGAAATTCGTTTTTCTGCATTGCGCGCGGAATTCGAGGACAATAAAACGTCGGCAACAGATGCGCTGATCGTCTATCGGACGGATGAGGGCTTGGCTTCCTGCGGATCTTCGTATCAGAAATGCGCGTCGGCCTGCAGTCCTTCCGCGGAGCCGGCGGTCCGCTGCGAGGTCTCATGCGGAGTGGAGCTTGACGGATGCATACAGTCGTCACAGGACGATGAGGAGGCCCTCGCTCTTTGCCGTGGAAAAAATCTTGCATGCCTGGATCGATGCGGCGGCGGAGGCGGCAATATCGAACAAATTCCTCCTGCGTTATGCCATGCGCAATGCGGGATCGGTCTTAGCGCCTGCCTTGCGGGATCGCAATACAATGTAGTTCTGCAGGATGCCTGTCGCACAAGAGCTGAACAGTGCAACACTGCTGTATGCGACGACACTATGCTTTTCAGACTCGGTTTGCTGAAACCGTCGGAAACGCGCGCTTCCTGTGCAGCGCGATGCGCGGAAGCGCGGAACACCTGCCTTGCCATAGCCGAAGGCGATGCGGAAGGGCGGGGAGCCTGTAGCCGTGCACGACAGGAATGTTTTGTGGAATGCCAGTCGGCAATGCCGCATTTTGAGACGGTAAATTCTTTCCCCCCGTCCTTTGCGGCAGAACAGGCAGCATTGAATTCCTCTCCCTAATCAATACGCCTCAATAACCGCGTCCCGGAAGGGCCGTGGCTTTGCGACCCGATTGACCGTAGGACTGAAAACGCGTACACTTGCTCCGCTTCTCGTATGCCCGAAACACCCGTACGACATCTGGCGATTATCATGGATGGGAACCGGCGATGGGCCAAAGAGCGCGGCCTTCCGACGCTCCAGGGACATAAAGCCGGCTACGACACGCTGAAAACAATCGGAGATCTCTGTTTGGATCGCGGGATCGAAGTCCTGACGGTTTTTGCGTTCTCCACGGAAAACTGGAAACGGACGCAGGAGGAAGTCGGCTATCTCATGGAGCTTATCGAATTCGCGCTCCGGAACGAGCTCGAGCATTTTAAAAGCAGGGGGGTGCGCATTCGCGTGCTCGGCCGCCGCGACGGACTTCGCGCATCCGTCGTTGAAGCAATCGAACAAGCGGAAAAACAAACGGAAAATCTCACAAAGGGAACGCTTTGCATCTGCATCAATTACGGAGGACGGTATGAAATCGTCGATGCCGTCAAACGTATCGTCGAAGACGGTATTTCCGCGGATCGTATTGATGAAGATGCGATCACGGCTCGGATGTACTGGCCCGACATGCCGGAACCGGAATTGGTGATTCGAACATCCGGGGAAGAACGCGTCTCCGGATTTCTCACATGGCAGGCTGTGTATTCCGAATTCTTTTTTTCGAAGAAATATTGGCCGGATTTTGATGAAGCGGAACTTGATGCCGCCCTTGCCGAGTATGCGCTTCGGAAAAGACGGTTTGGAGTTTAGCAAGGGGGTTCGCAAGATTGGGGAGTGGGGAGTGGAGGGGTGGCCGTGAGCCGTGAGCCTTGCGCCATACGGTATGCGGGTTGCGGGATGCGAAAAGAGTACGCAGGACGTGGTTGCGTAGGACGTAGGTCGAGAGGTATGGGTCGTGAGCCATGGTGGAGTTGCGTAGGACGTAGGGCGTAGAGGGTGCAAAGTCCATGCGCCGTGAGCCTTGCGCCCGAAACCTGTAACCACTCACTACTCGCTTGTTCCTTTTCATCAATTGCCAAAAGCCATCATCTGTAATCTTCCCCGTAACCCTCGCGCCGTCAGGCAGTTGCTTTTTCCGGTCGCCCGTTCTAAATTTGTTCTATACGGTATGCCAGGGCTTTTCGATGCCGCGGCCGAACAACGCCGCAAGGGATTCGCCCCGCTTGCCGACCGCATACGGCCGGCGAGTTTCGATGAAATCGTGGGACAGGATGCGCTTGTCGGGAGGGAAAAGCCGCTCCGCCTTCTGATTGAACGAGATTGCATTCCTTCCATGGTATTTTGGGGCCCTCCCGGTTCCGGCAAAACCACGATAGCCAAACTCATCGCTGGCATGACCAAAAGCCATTTTGTCGAACTCTCCGCCGTCACGAGCGGCATTCAGGAGGTCAGGAATGTAGTGAAAGAAGCGGAGATACAGCTCGGGTATCATGGAAAGCGCACCGTGCTCTTTATTGATGAGATCCACCGTTTTAATAAAGCGCAGCAGGATGCCTTTCTTCCGCATGTCGAGCGCGGCACCATCATTCTTATCGGCGCGACAACGGAAAATCCAAGTTTTGAAATGAATGCCGCACTTCTTTCCCGGTGTAAAGTGTTCGTGCTCGAAAAAGTAGGTGAGGACGGCATGCGCGCCATCATTGCGCGCGCACTGAACGATACGGTCCGCGGTCTCGGGAATCTCCGCGTCCGCGTTACCGACGACGTCATGGACGAACTCCTCGCCCTTGCCGACGGCGATGCGCGTACGGCGCTGAATGCTCTGGAACTCACCGTGAACGCATCTTCTCGCGAAAAAGACGGAACCGTCATTCTGTCGGCGGAGCGCCTGCACGATGCGTTCCAGCGTTCGCATTATCTCTACGACAAAAAAGGTGAGGAGCATTACAACATCATCTCCGCTCTGCACAAATCATTGCGCGGTTCCGACGAAAACGCCGCCCTCTACTGGCTTGCGCGCATGCTCGAGGCGGGCGAAGATCCGCTGTATGTCGCGCGACGCCTCGTTCGTTTCGCATCCGAAGATATCGGCATGGCCGATCCGGAAGTCCTTGTACAGGCCGTCGCCTGCTATCAGGCCTGCCACTTTCTCGGTATGCCGGAGTGCAATGTCATTCTTGCGCAATGCACGGTATATTTAGCAAAGGCTCCGAAGTCCAATGCGCTCTACGAAGCTTATGGCGCAGCTGCGCAGGATGTGAGACAAAAGCCGAATGCACCGGTGCCATTGCATATTCGGAACGCCACGACGAAGCTTATGAAGAATCTCGGATATGGCAAAGGTTATATGTATAATCCCGCCTTTGACGAACCCGTGAAGCAGGACTATTTGCCGGAGATCCTGAAGGGAAGCGTGTATTATAAGGAGAAGAAGCCGAAGAGCGGGCAGGGGTAGAGCAATTCTGCTATCATTGGGTCATGAAACGTCTCATCGTTTTTCTTGTGTTTCTGCTGGCTGTCGGCGGCGGGATGCTTTGGTATTTCGTCTTTCGGGTGACGCCGGAGAAGGCCATTCAGGATGCGTTTCAAAACCTGTCCATTGCGCAAACGGCGCAAACCGTGCAGGCGAGCGTTTTTTGGGATATCCGCGCGTCGGGTGGCGGGTTTGTTCTGGATAAATGGCTGTCCTTTGCCGGCAGCGCCGATCTTCGCGACCCTGCTCGCCCGAGGCTTCGTGGCGTGGCCGGATTCAGTCAAAACGGCCGTGCAGACGGTTTTCAGAGTTTCGACGCGGTTCTCGCTTCCGATGCTGTGGCGTTTCGTTTGCGCGAGGTATCAACGGGGACGGAAGAGTATGTCCGCACGCTTGCGGCAACCTCGACGAACGCACGCTGGTTTTCATTCGACCGCGATATTCTTCTTGACAAAGCGGGCATGAAAGCCTTCCGTTCAACGGGAAACGGTTCCGATATACGCGCTGCCTTGAAGGCTTCGGGCATTTCATCCGTCGCCGTTCCCATAGGGTCGGTTGCGGAAACCGCAGAGCAGGGCCGTCGCGTTCTGAACATGTCCTTGCGCATACAACCCGCTGCGGTTGAGACAGTTCTTTTGTCGCTTGTGGGCGCTTGGAATCTCCGCAATCCTCATCCAGACGAAGTCGCCTGGGTAAAACGGAGCGCCGCCGGCGCGGCAAAAGGAACGTGGTATGCCTCGATCGATCGAGACTCCAGAACATTCCGTTCTTTGCAGGGATCGTGGCCCATGCTGGACGACGCGGGAAATGAGATTGGACATATTACGGCCGAGTTTGCTTTTTCCGGTTGGAATGCCTCGGTGAATACCGATCTTCCGGAGGAACGTATGGATCTGACAGGCCGCATTGTGCAGCTCGGACTTCGGAGCTTTACGCCCGCGGAAATCCGTCAGGGAGAGGTTCTCATTCCAACGAGCACGGCGCCTCCAGCCGGCCAACGGCAGGATGCCTATGACGTTTTCGGCCAATATCTGGAACAGGTTCGGAAAAAGCGAGAGTTGTATTAATACATTCCCATGAGTGCATACGGTGCGGCAGGCTGGAGGGTAGAACAGCGGTCAAAGCTTGGAGGAGCGTCCGGTGAACGGCTGAAGGCGCTCCAATACATTTTTTTGGCCCTGGGCATCCTTATTGTCGGACGCCTGTATTATCTTCAGATATGGAATGGAAAAACTTATCGCCTTTTGGCAACGAGCCAGCACGAGCTTCAGGAATTACTCGTTCCCGTTCGCGGAAGAATTCTTGTCCGTGACCGTGCGGACGATACATTGCATCCGCTCGCAACGAACAGAGACGCGTGGCTGCTCTATGGCGTTCCGAAGGCCATGGACAATCCCGGCGAGGTTGCTCGGAGTCTTGCGTCATATGTAGATAAAACGGAGGCTGAACTCGTGGAACGCTGGACCTCAAATCCAGACGATCCATACGACCCGCTCGCGAAGAGCTTGTCCACGGAACAGGCAAGGGAAATCGAGGCGCTTCGTCTTGCAGGCGTGGGGCTTGTAAAAGGATGGGCGCGTTTTTATCCGGAACAGCATATCGGCGGGCATGTGGTCGGGTTTGTGCGGACGGAAGAGAACGGGCTGGGAAAAGGCGTGTACGGGATCGAAGGGTCATTCGACGATGTACTGGCAGGCAAGCCCGGATATGTAACGGCGCAAAAAGATGCTGGAGGCAGAAGGCTTATGCTCGGCGGGGGAGATATACGCGAGGCAGTGAACGGCGCAGACGTCATCCTTACCATCGACCGGACAATCCAGTATGAAACGTGCAGAAGACTCGAGGCGGCCGTGGCGCGCTATGAAGCGGCCGGCGGTTCCGTCATCATCATGAATCCCGATACGGGTGCGATGATTGCCATGTGCTCCGTCCCGGATTTCGATCCGGCCCGTTATGGAGATGTAAAAAATCTCGCAATATTCAATAATCCGAATACCTTCGCGCAGTATGAACCGGGTTCGGTATTTAAGCCTTTTACCATGGCTATCGGTATTGAACGAAATGTTATATCTCCCAATACAACCTACAATGATCCCGGCGTGGAAAAAATAGACGATTTTGAAATAAAAAATTTCGATAAACAGTCCCACGGCGTTAAAACCATGACCCAGGTACTCGAGGAGTCGCTGAACACCGGAACGATTTTTGTGCAGCGGCTGATCGGAAAAGAAGCATTTGCCGCCGGTGTGCGGGCATTTGGATTCGGGAAGAAGACCGGAATAGAACTTACCCCGGAGGCAGAGGGGAATATTCTCGGTCTGGCCAAAAAAGCCGATGTGTATTATGCAACAGCCTCGTTCGGCCAGGGGATAAGCGTAACGCCTATTCAGCTCATTACGGCGTTCGCGGCACTCGCAAACGGCGGGAGGCTCATGAAGCCGCATATCGTGGATGAAATCCTCCATCCGGACGGAACCCGCCAAAAAACGGAACCTGCATCCATAGGAACACCCATCAGCGCCCGGACAGCGCAGCTTGTTACAGGCATGCTCGTATCCGTTGTGGAGCGGGGGCATGGAAAACGCGCGCGCGTTCCCGGGTATTATGTGGCGGGCAAAACGGGGACGGCGCAAATGGCGAATCCGCGTGGAGCGGGGTATCTTGACGGCGTGTATGAAAATACGTTCGTTGGGTTTGCGCCTGCGGATAATCCCGCTTTTGTCATGCTTGTGAAATTCGACAGGCCCCTCGCGGGAAAATTCGCTGAAGTCACATCTGCTCCGCTCTGGAGCGAACTTGCGACATTCGTTCTTGCGTATTTGGAAGTGCCCACGGAGCGCGATCTGAACGCCGTGCCCGAATCTTCCGTGATTCCTGATGTTCCGGCGGACTTGTCCACGGCTCCTGATGCCGTATCCATCGACACGGAAAACGGGTCTGTTTTGGAGAGCTCTGGAAATAATGGACAGGAAGGTGTACAGAATGAGGACCCCGCGCAGAATCATTCTCCGTCCGGAGAATCGGATGGAAGGACCACGCCGCCGCCCGAGGGATAACATTATGCTGAAATCTGTCATTATTACGATCTTCGCCGCCGCTGCCAGGCGGGCGATACGACGTGAAAAGCCATTCATTATCGCCGTTACAGGCTCTGTCGGGAAATCATCGGCAAAAGAAACCATTGCCGCCGCGCTGGGAGCTCGCGAGGCGGGATCGTCCGTTCGCGCTTCGTTGAAAAATTATAATAACGAGTACGGCGTTCCCTTTACCATTTTGAATGTTCAGACGCCCGGTCGCGACCCTTTGAAATGGCTTCTGGTGTTATGGAGGACGCTTTGGCTCGGATGGGGATTCGGGAGAATAGGCGCAACGACTCTCATTTTAGAGATGGGTGCGGATCATAAGGGCGATCTGGCATGGCTTGTCGGCATTGCTCCGCCGTCAATTTCTGTCATCACGGCCGTTGCTCCGGCGCATACAGAATTTTTTGGCACCGTAGACGATGTCGCGAATGAAAAAGCAACGCTTATACGGGCTTTGCCGGCAGACGGACTCGGCGTTTTGAATAACGATGACAGCCGCGTTACCGCCATGCGCAAGGAGTGCCGGACGGAATGCGCATATTTCGGCACGTCGGAAGGGAGCGATGTCCGTATCGTGGATGCGCAGACGCTCACGGAAACCAATGAGCTTGGTCATATTTTTCCTGTCGGCCTTGTGGTTTCGTTTGCCGTCCTCGGAAAGGAATATGCTCTTGAGCTTCGAGGGACGGTTGGCCGGCCGCAGGCCTATGCTGCAGCCGCGGCCCTTGCCGTAGCCACCAAACTCGATATTCCTGCGGCGAAAGCGCTTGAGCGTCTGGAACGGGATTATCACGGCATTCCCGGGCGTACGCGCATTATCAAAGGCATTAAAGGCACGTATCTCATTGACGACTCCTACAATGCGGCGTCCGCAACCGCCGTGATCTCTGCGCTTCGAGATTTGGCAGGCATACCCGTGGGAGAAGGCCAACGCCGCATTGCGGCATTCGGTGACATGCGTGAACTCGGGGAGTATTCCGATGAGGCGCATCGTTCCGTCGGACACGAAGCGGCTGCGCTCGGCATTGACGAACTGGTGACATGTGGTACACTCGCGCGCGCCATTGCGGCCGCCGCGCAAGAGGCCGGAATGTCCGCTGAGCGTATTCATTCTTTTGACACGAGCGCAGAGGGCGGCCTGTTCCTCCAAGGACTTATCCGGCAGGGAGATCTGATTCTTGTAAAAGGTTCGCAGGGATCGCGCATGGAAAAGGTGGTGAAGGAACTTATGGCCGAACCCTTGCAGGCGCCGTTTCTTTTGGTGCGTATGACGAAGGATTGGATACATCGTCCCTAAGAGCACATCGTTCGTTGTTGTGGAGGTCTTTAAACTTCACTAATCTCCCGCCTGCAGGCTTCCGGCTTCAGCGACGGCCGCCAGCTTTCCAGGCCTCTTCGTCTAGTGGTTAGGACGTCAGGTTCTCATCCTGAAAACGGGGGTTCGATTCCCCCAGGGGCTGCCAGCAAATCCGCTTCGTACCAACGAGGTGGATTTGTTTTTTTTGTAAAGAAAGAGCGCACCCGAGCGGCGAGAGCGAGTGTGCTCTTTGCCGCACGGATGCGCGATATCAGTCGTAGAGATCGAAGCCTCGACCTTCGATTTCGCTTCCGTCGTCGAACGGATCGAGGGGTGCCTTGCGTTCCTTGCACGACGCGCATTCGCACATCGCGAGAGTGGCGTCGCGCTTCAGGCGGTACGGCGCGGGCTGTCCCGTAACCGTCTCCGTCGCCTCGGCGAGTGCCAAGTTGAACAGGCACTTGTCCTCGTCTGCGGTGAGGCTGAGGATCGCCTGCGCGATGATCTTGCGGGCTTTGGCCTCGTCGTACCGCTCCATGCAGAGCACGTCGTAGCCGACCGCCGCGATGATGAGGCCTACATTCACCACGTAGGTGGCGTGGTTGCACACACAAAACGTGTAGCATTTCTCCTCCTCCGAGAGTCGCAGGGCGTAGAGCACATCCTGCGCGTACGGAATCTCGGGAACTACCGCGAAGCGGCAATAGCGGAGGTAGATACCGGCCTTCTTGAACGTGTCGATGCTCATATCGTCTCCTCCTGTCGCACGTTGTCGTAGCCATCGAGCCAGCAGCTCACGTCGTAGCCGTAGCCAAACAAAAAGGGTGGCTCCCGTGGCTTTTCTTCCTCGGCTGCCCGTCGTCCTTGCCACCACCACAGGTCGTAACCCGTAGGATGGTAAGCGCGGTTCGCCATGGGAAAGCGCGGCGAGGCGCTTGCCGTCTGATGAGTGTTCGCGATGGGATCACCTCTAATTGTGAAAGGTCTCGGCTTTCCCTGCCGTAGGGGTCAGGATGACATAGCTTTCTATCAGTTTTTCGCCTTCATGTCAACCCGCTTATACCTGTCCCATGCCCGCTCATTCCTGCTCATTCTGCATAATTCTACTCTGTAATGGGGTAGTCTTGAGCCTACAAAATCAGCCTTTTTAGCTTTAAAATCGATGGCATAAAACTGTTTCAGCTCAGAGATGAGCTGGTTCCAAAAGTTGGGGGTTGGTCTGCCAAATAAAAATTCCGCTATACGGCGGGATTTTTATTTGGTGCTTGGAGGGATGAATCGAACGGGCGGAGAGAGGCCTGCTAGCGGCGGGCCAGTGCAGAGCCGCCCCGGACCGCGAGCGGAAGGTTTCGGGGGAGTGAGAGAATCTCCGAACCCCTGCAAAGGGAGCGGATCACGAGAAACTGAGAGGGAGGGTATCTGTGAAAGGACGACAAGCGAAGCGAGGTAGACGATGTGAACTTTTCTCGATGGCTATACGTACTTTCGCCGATATGATGCCGGCTGAGGCATTTTGTTGATTGAGAATTACATAATGGAAAAACGCCGATCCAAGGTAAGGATCGACGTTTGAGAGATTCAGCCGTTTCCGGCTTTTTCTTTGTCGAGGTCGGCGATGACTTCGTTGAGGCATGCGCGTTTGCGCATCCCGCTATGGGTTCTCGTTGCGGATTTGGCGTTCTCGGGCGCTTGAGGCATTTCGTCTCTGGCCACAGGAACTTCCACGGGAGTCGGCCGATCGCCTTCATCATCCGTTCCGGATGTTTCCGGAGTGACGATATCGAGCTCCGGCACAAGCGGGGGCGGAGGCACGGCTGCGCCCTCCAATTCCAGTAGCGTATATACGCCGGCGGGGAGTTTTTTCTTACGTCGAACAAGGTCGCGATAGGAAATTTTCCGAGTCGGCTTGTGTGAAAAGCCGCTTACGGTGCGTGCCGCGTGTTCCGGCGCGCGGACCGTTGTCCGATGCGTCGAACAATGAGGGTTTGAGCATTGGCCGTCTTCCCTCAGAAAGCATTCGCAGATACGGCAGCATTCGTCCTCGAGACCCATGCGAACTCCTTTGAAGGTTCGGGATGCACCATTCGACGAATATATTCTAACACACGTGAGCATGAAATAAAAAATATTTATTGAATAAGAATGCGGTTTGCATCCAAAATCCGATGCCCGTAGTCCTTGGCTCTTGTATCTGTAAGTCCGTAGGTTCGTAGGTCGTGAGTCACGCGCCCGAAACCTGTAACCACTCACTACTCACCACTCACGTGTTCCCTTTCACCAATTCTAATTGCGAATAACGAAAGCAAATAGCTCTCAGACACAATTTCCTCCCTGGCTTAGAGTCCCGAAATCCGAAACCCGTGTTCCTCAAGCGAAGAATCGATGACCGTTCTATACGATCAATGGCAATTGTTCCACTTCGACTTTAACCCCTGTAATAATGCTTTCGATGCGATAGGTACCGTGCGTTGGCGCTTCGATATAGCCATTCCAGGCCATCCTGGCGAGCGCGCCGCTTTGTATCCAGTCTGTGAGCCACTCATCGCAGGTTTCCGGTTCGTGCATGGCAATGCCGCCGCCCACGTTCAGGAGCCAGAGTTTGTTGAATTCCTCCTGGGAACCGACAGGCGGAGCCATGAGAATAGGGATGCCCGCTCCGGTATAGAAGGAAAGTTCAGACGGCTTTGTCCATAAAATGTCCGTCTCACGCAGAATCTTATCAAAGCCGTGGAAATACGCATGCCGGTCTTCATTGTAATATACGACAACGCCTTTCCCGAGTTCGGGCCCGAGACGCGCCTGACGCGCATGTTCGATAAAATAATCCCCAACCACCTTCCGTGTTCCTGCAACGAGGATGAGGCGCATTTCTTTCCGGCGAATTTTTTCCCGAAGACTTCGGAGAATGGCCGCGCCGATTTGTTTTTGCGCTCCCGCGCCGCCGACGGCGAAGGTAACAGTGACCGGCGATCGTTTCATGCTTTTGAGCCGCAGACAGCTTCCGAGACCGAGTTCCGCCCGGAGCGTGCGCCAATACCTGTTCAGGAAAATTCCATTCGGATCCAGATTGCAGATGCGCCGGGCAATGTCTTTTTTGGCGATAGTTGAATCCGTTCCCCCGATGATGCTTTTCGGCAGGGGAAAGCCGGTATGGAAAATACGGTCATTGCTCACGCCATAGAGCTTGAGACGCTCCACCACGCGTCCCGTCGGCGCGAGGTACTGGAGCTTGCTCTTTTTCGGATCGAGGGGCACCCACGCCCTGCTCATGTCGGTATCCGTCACGACCACATAGATATTCTCGCTGTAGCCGTGATATTCCATGGCAAAGGCCGTGAGCGGGAACGTACAGACGACCGGACGGGGATCTTTATTGAGTTTATCGGTCAGATGTCTTCCCAAGCCCTTCTTAATAAACCGGTACATGCCCTGAAGCTGAAGATTCGGATCGGACAAATCACGCCGTGGGTAAAAAGGCGGGATTTCCTGAAAGCGATCCATGGCCTCAAAGAGCAAGTGCCCGAGAATTGGTACGGGTTTGAGGCGCGAAATGGTTTCATATAGCGTCCGCGTTTCTTTCCAGAGTTTTCGGTCCTGTTTCGGGATGCCCGGGTATGTATTGGAAGTGATAAACGAGTTGTCCACCGCAATTTCTTCGAGTCCATGAGCTGCCCGGTCATGCCCATAGCCCATGTTTGCTGAAATAATCCACGCCTTCTGTTTTCTTTGCCCCATAGAGTATACAGAATACCATGTTTCCTTTTGTTTCTACAGCAGAGGCGCGATGAGGCGGGCGACGGATTCCTTCATGCGCTTGCCGAGAGGCCGGTCGATGAATTCGAGATAGTCGATTTCTTCGCAGTTCCCGAGGTCGTGCTCGAAATCTTCCAACAAATGCCTTACGGTTTTTGACCCGCTTGTCAGGATGTTCACTTCAAAGTCGAGGCGAAAACTGCGTATGTCGATGTTGCAGGTGCCGATCGTGGCAATCCGATCATCCACGAGAATAACTTTCGGATGGAGGAACCCGTTCACGTATTCGAATACGCGCCCTCCCGCCCGCAGAATTTCTTCGAGATACGTATTCGCAACCCAGCGGAGATAGGCATAATCGGGATTTCTGGGGAGCATAATTTGCACATCCACGCCGCGCAACGCCGCATTTAACAGGGCGGCATGAATGCTTTCGTCCGGGATAAAATACGGCGTCTGAATGCGTATGCGCGTTCTTGCGCCGTGGATCATGGCAAGGTAGAGCTGATGGATAGCAAGCCAGTCTGTATCCGGGCCGCTGGGAATGACGCTAACCGTTTCCTGTTCCGGTTGATGCTTTGGGCGCGGAAGATCCGGCTTTGCCGAAGAACCGACGGTTCTGCCCCATGCTTCCTGGAATAATTCGGCAAATTGCCTGACGCATGGTCCGCGAAGTTCCAGTGAGGTGTCGCGCCAAAATCCTTTTCGGCTTTCGCCGAGATACTCATTGCCAATATTGATGCCGCCCGTGTACGCAATTTCATTGTCGATCACGACGATTTTTCTGTGATCGCGATAATTCGCCTTGAAAAAAAAGAAAATCGTAATCAACGGGGCAAAGTAATGCGCCTGAATGCCGGCGGCGCGCATATCCGAAAACGCTTTTCGACCGAATCCCAAACTACCCATTCCGTCAACGAGAAATCGAACGCGAACGCCCTCTTTCGCTTTTTGTTTTAAAATATTGATCATCTCTAGCCCTGTACGGTCATAACGGAAAATAAAATACTCCACATCGATGCTTGTTTTTGCTTTGCGAAGTTCCGCGAACATCCTTGCATATTTTTCATGAGCGTCCGTGAGAATGCGGACCGCATTGCCCTTGGTCAGTCGAAAACCTGACGCGTTCGTTGCGAAGTAATGGAAAGCGGCAGCCTGAGGATCGGATACTTGCCCGGCATCTTCCTCTGCCATGCGCTTGCGTTCATTCATGGCGTAATGCACGAGCCGTCGATCCTGGTATGTTTGTTTATGCCAATTATGGCCGAAGAATAGGTAGAGGATGAAACCGATAATCGGAAAAGCGATAAGCGCCAAGAGCCACCCGATGGATTTTTCCGGTTCGCGATTTTCCAGCAACAAAACGACTCCGACAAAACAGAGGTTGAGGATAAAGAGAATTGCCGCTGCCGTTCCCGCGTGCGTCGCCGCCCAGAGGAAAATATCCATACCTACAGTATATCAGGCGGCCATAAGCCGTGCGCCCGAAACCCATAACCCGAACGGGTCCGTAGGTTCGTAAGTCCGTAGGTCGTGAGGCATGTGTCGTGCGCTCGAAACCCGTAACCACTCACCACGAACCACTCACGTGTTCCCCTTGTTGAATTACCAACAGTACATTAGCGCACGGGAAGTGCCGGCTTCAGCACGTCGAGCGTGCGAACGTCAAAAACATAACACATCCGTCCCGCTTCGTGCCTCCAAAAATCCGGCGTCGGACCATAATCCTTTGGCATGTCGGGCGTTGGAAGATTGAAAACGGCGCAAAGCTCATAGGCTTTGTCGGCCGTCATGCGGTATTCATACGGTATGTCCGTTTCCGGGTCTGCGACGGAGGTAAGATATGTGAAGCGGCTTGTGCGAAGCTCGTCCAGCGAAGAGGGGAGTCGGGCTTCTTGCGTGTAAAAGGAATCAACGCTGGATGCGATCTGCTGGAGATGTGAAACGCGCTGTTCATCCAGTCTGTGCAGACGTTCCTGTCCCGGAGATCCGGCAAGGTATATGCCATACGCCAGGGCGGCGGAAACAAGGACGGTCAGAACTATGACGAACACGCGTTTGGTGGCGAGTTTCATACGGGTTTTTCCTCCGTACGGAGATCAAGAAGGTAATATCCGAAAATCGTTCCGGCGATGGCGCCGACAACGAGGACTTTCAAAACGAATGGCGTGGTGAGATCGCCTCGCAGCAAATTCGAGACAAGGGTAATGAGGTCGCCGATAATGACACCGGCGGCAATGAAGAGCGTGACATACGTGAGCCATTTTCGGATCTTCGATGTGCGTTTTTCCGGATCCTTGCGGATGGCGCGTTCCAGCCGGAGGGCGACAAAGAGAAACACGGGATAGGCGATAATGAGCGATGAGGCCGCTTCACGGATGGCGCTGATATTCGGCGTAAGGTAGAGCAGGGGGTCCGGATACCATTTATTGATAAATTGGAAGAGGAGCGTGCCGAAGCTGATGGCGCTGATATACAGAGTAAGAAACATGACCAAATACATGAATGCCTCGCGCGCGGACAAATAAGGTTTGCGTCTCGGGACAGGCACGGGAAAATCCACTTCGGCATAGGCATCCAGCGCCGTGGAGATTTCATCAAGAGGCCAACCGGCTTTCCGCAGAACGTCTTTGACGCTCTTTCGCGACTGCCCTCGTTCCAGGGATTCTTTAACGAAATACTGCAATTCAGAGGCCATACATGTGGAGGTGTGTTCAGGATAGCATGTTTTTATCCCGAGAACACGGGAAATTTTCTCACCCATGTTCTCAAAACCTTACCTTCCGCCCTTTTTCTTCCCTTGCGCACGGGACGACGGGCGCAGTTCCTCGAGATGATCGAGATTCGTCGCGTACTTGTCAGCGATATACCGGAGCTTTTTATCGTTGAATCGATCGTATTCGTAGAGCAGATCGAGCACGAGGAATAAATTAAATACAATGATGGCCGCCACAATGCGCGCATTCGGGCTCGGGGGGACCGCGGAGGTAATCAGCCAGCTAAAGGTCAGCGTTACGACGAGAATGACGAGCCACTGAAAATAGCCGATGGTCTGGTCCTTTTTTGATCGGATGTCTTCGCGCGCCTCTGTAACGGTCGCGGTAGCATCCAGCAGGGAAAGATAGAGTTCGCGATTGTATGGCGTATGATCGGCGGGGAGCCGGTACACGGTATACGTAACGCTCCGAAAAAGGTCGCTTCCGCGCTCATATACCTGAAAACTGACTTCCCGAAACATGCCGAGATACGCATGCAAATGTTCTTTGAGTTCGGTAAACCACGGTTCGAGCCTCGATTCCTCGCGGGCGAGATGGAGTCCGAGATGGTACATGCGACGGATTTTGTTCAGTTCCAAGGAAATATCATGATCCAACGTCTGTTTTCGCTGGATGGCGATAGACATGAGAAAACCGACGATGATGGCATACAGAATGCCCATATGCACGACATTTTCCAGAAGGACATCGCGCGCTTCCAGACCCAAAAACGGAATGACAAAAACGAAGAGCATACTAAGCACCATGATGAAGACGATGCGGACATAGGTCATAACGTATGTGAACGTCGCGTGTGTCGTCATATGTGACTTCTTTTTGTTTCGTATATTCCTCTGTTCATTGCTCGAGTATAGCAGGTTCGTGGTGAGTGGTGAGTGGTTACAGGTTTCGATCGCACGACCCATGCCACACGACCTACGGACTTACAGATCTACAGACCTACGGACTTACGAACGCAACCTCGAAACCTATTTCCACGTTCCGCACACCGATTTTCCACGACTGTTGACAAGACGAATAAGACTGCTATGGTCGCCTAAGGTGCATTGTCCGTACAACACAGGAAGGCATGAGGGATGCATTCAGAGACAGGCAACACCAGTAGTCCGGAGCAACAATACGTTCCGCGTATCCTCCTCGCGGGAGGTCAGTGCTCCGGAAAGAGCGAGATGATGGAAGAGCTCCGGCGCCACTTTGGCACCGAAGTGCTCTGTGTCCCGGAGGTATCCTCGCTGTTGCGGGAATACATGGGGATACGTCCGAATGTGGAGGATGCCGACGAGATCCGTGAATTCCAGTATCGCCTCTTCCGCATTCAAAAAGAGTGCGAGAGCCTGGCAGACATCACGGCCTTTCGTCGGGGACAGCGGGCGGTCGTCCTTGATCGCGGAACCTTATGTGGAGCCGTATACCTGCCCGGCGGGTATGAGGAATGGGGAAGGCTCTGCGGAACGACAAGGGATCGCGAATACCGCCGATACGATCTCGTCCTGTATCACGAACAGGCGGGAAAAGAAACATACAATCAGCGCGCAGAACAGAAAGAATACCGACCCTCCGCATTCCCCATAGCGGTAGAGCGGGCCCATGGTCTCGGCGCGCTGTGGCAGGACCACTCGCGTTTCCTTTTCATCCCGTACAGTCAGGATTGGGATGAAAAGAAAAAGGCTGTCATCGTCGCCATTCGCACGTTTTTGAGGGAGATACCGCTTACTACACAGAAGGCGGTACCGGGCTCGCGTTCATCTGAAGGAGCCCTCTCGGGGTCAAAGGTAGGGTAACACACGCCTCCGCCCCATCGAAACAAAGGAGTTTCCATTCGGGAGCTCCTTTTTGTATGCCCTTCTTGACAGAAGGCGAGAAATTTTTTATCGTGGCATGTCAGTCGGCCTTTCCATATTCAGAGCATCTATATGAGACGAGGTGAATATCATGGAACTCCAGCTCGTTGCCAATGCACGGTCCACGAGCCTCGTGATTCCCGCGTTGGCCTTCGAATCCGAAGCGCAAGCATTTCTGTATTGCCGCCGCCTGCCCAATGAACTCTTGGAGCATCCGCTCCTTGTTGTGCATGGCGGCCGCGGCAGATGCTATGTCCAGCGGCCGGAAAAACGATTCAGGAACATGACGTGCTCCGACATGCTGGCGCGGAATACGGAATTTCTGCGTCGGCCGTTGCCGCTGTCCGTTCGGATCGAGCCCGCCTCCTTGAAACGGAGATACCACGTTTGTCTGTTTCGGGAAGGGAAGGGGCAATTCAGCCGCATGTCCTCCGGCGAGAGCCAAGAAATTCCGCGATGGTGCCTTCCATTCCTCCAATCTGAAAAAGATTGCTATGCCGCATGGGAACATGCGTTGCCCGGCAGAAGACTTCCGCGGTACCCGCAAAACGATGCTGATGCGCCTTCCGCGTGTATCCGAGTCGGGAGAAAAGCGGTTGGCGCAATCTATACGCGTGAAGTTCTCATCGGGAGAAACGGCGATATCTCCGGGATTCGAACGACCATCGTCGCGATCCGCGCAGAGGTGATCCAATCGAACCGTCCCGCCGTTCTCCGAGTCCGCATGAAGCGGTTACAGCGCTGTAGCGACTCCCTGGAACGGCCGCGAGAGCCGGATGTGCGATCCATCCCTTCGTCATTCCATGAGCTCATTGAACGAGCCCGGCGCGGATATATCGCCGAATGCGTTCCGATGAAGCCGGAAACCCTCAACCGCCACCGGTTTCTTCTGGAACAGATCGATCGGGACACGGAGGACGATGACAAGGGCGACAAAGGGTATGCCGCGGCGATCGAACATCTCCCATGGGAGACGGCGCTCGCCATGGCCCGCGAGCCGTGGCAATTCGCGGTTGTCGCCGATCTGCATGCGGATGAACGTTTCGACAACGGAAGGCCTCGCACGCGGCGGAACAGGATTTTGCACATGATCCGAAAGTCGTCCTTGGACGCCTCGCGCAAACGCGTGCTCGAAATATGGCTCGAGGATTACCTCGCCCGCGTCGAAGATGACATCGACGCCGAACCCACCTGACAGTAGCCTTTCAACGCTCCCGTCCTCACTCGAGGATGGGAGCGTTTTTCTCTTCGTCGCGTTTTCGTATCTCAGTTTCTTTCGGGGGGAGATAGTTTGCCGGTTCGTACACATTCCGCGCATTCCACAGCAACCAGCCGGATGCGCCGGCATCGCGCGTCGCGCGAATTTGCGCCTCGATCCGTTCAGGCGTATAGACGGCCCCGATGTCGAAGTCCTGCAGCCAGGGGCGGAATTTCGGTCGGCTCTCTTCCTCCGGGACGCCGTAAAGGTTTTCCATAATGCGTGCGCCTTCATCCAGTGTCAGCTTCACGATCTCGTATGGGACGAGCGAGGGATTTGGATATCCGCGGAACATGTTCGGATAATGCGACGGGTATGCCATTGGGGAAATGGCATCGGCATATGGATAAACGTCCGCGAGCCGCTGTCCGATATTGAAATCCGATAGGGAGATGAATGTCATGCCGAATACATCAAAGGAAACGGGGATGCCTTCCCGCGCGAGCGTTCCGCCAACCTCTGCAAAAAAGTCTTGCATCACTTGAACTTTCGTGGATGTCGTTTGGCTCCATATGGGATACTGAATGGCGCCGATGGCCCCGTCAGAGGGAAAACGGACATAATCAAATTGTATTTCGTCAAAGCCCCGTTTATACGCTTCCCGTGCCAGCTCTATGCCGTAGAGCCGGGGTTCATCTGCCGCAGGATCCAGCCATATTGAGCCGATATTGTCCTTCCAGATGCCGCCTCCCGCGCGTTTGAGGGCGAGCTCCGGATGAATCTTCGCAAAGGCGCCGTCCCGCATGACGGCGATGCGGGCAATGCGATAGATATCCTCATCAGCGAGTTTGTGTAGGAGGGCATCCAGATCGCGTATGACAGGATCATCCATCACCGTCGCTTTCATGGCATCCGAATGGGGATCGAACGCAAGTTCGCCATTGTCCATTTTAAGATCAATCACCGCCGTATTCAGTCCGTATCGTTTCATATAGGCGAGCAATTCTTGACCGCGTTCACCTCCCGCCGTCCGCGCCGTCCAGTAGATGCCACGGACTTCGTCGGGCATGGGGACATGGCGAATCTTCTCTGGTTTCGGCTCCGGTTCGGCGGCAGGGGAGGGGTTCTGGCTTCCGCCGCCGATGCTTTCCGCCGGCAGGGCGCCACGAGCGCCGGAGCGGTAGGCGGCAAAGCCGAGGAATGAGAACGCAGCGAAAATCACGACTGCCGCGAAAATTATGGCATGCGCGGTTTTTCGGGATTGTGGCGGAAGCGCCGTATCGGACATGCGTCCTTCATACACGAAAAACAGGGGAATCGCTATTCAGGAGTTGCGGGAGACGCCGTGCGCCGTGCGCCCGAAACCCGAGCGGGTCCGTAGGTTCGTGGGTCTGTAAGATCGTAGGTCTGTAAGTCAGTAGGTCCGTAGGGCGTGAGTCGTGAGGTATGGGTCGTGAGTCACACCGGAGGAGGGAGAAGGGCGTAGGATGTAGAGCGTAGGGGGTGAGGTATGCGCCGTGCGCCTTGCGTCATGCGCCCGAAACCCGCAGTCCTTAGCTCTTGTGTCTGAAAGTCCGTAGGTCTGTAAATCAGTAGGTTCGTAAGTTCGTAAGTTCGTAAGTCGTGAGTTATGCGCCCATAACGCATAATTAAAAATCCCACTTACTACTCACCGCTCACTTGTACCCTTAGCCCCTTTACCGACTTCCAATTGTAAATTGTTTATCTAACAGAAATGTATCCGTCGAGAACACCGTGTTTTGAATAGACGATTTGATACAGTTCCGCCTGTCTTGCTCTGAACAATCCGGCGCAGGAAAGGAGATAATAACGCCACATTCGGTGAAATCGCTCTGAATAGCGATCCTTCAAGCCGTTCCACGCCGATTCCACATTTTTCGACCATGACAGAAGCGTTTTGTCATAATCCGAGCCGAAGTTATGCCAGTCTTCCGTGATAAACCGTCCTTCTGCCGCGCGCGCGAGCTGTACGGCTGAAGGGAGCATGGAGTTCGGAAAAATATATTTATGAATCCAAGGATCGGTTCCGGTGGTGGACGACGGGCCGGCGATCGTATGCAGAAGGAACAGTCCGTCGTCCTTCAGGTTTTTCGACACGAGGTCGTAAAAGAGCCGGTAATTCCTGTAACCGACATGCTCGAACATGCCGAGCGAAATAATATGGTCGAACGTTTCATTCACGTCGCGATAATCTTGAAGACGTATTTCCACAGGCAATCCCGCGCAGAGCTTTTGGCCGAGAGCAACCTGTTCCTTGGAAACGGTTATCCCCACAACGTGGGCGCCATACCGTTCTGCGGCGAATTTCGCAAAACTTCCCCAGCCGCAACCGATATCGAGCACGCGCTGTCCGGGCAGGAGGTGGATTTTTTTGCAGACAAGATCCAGTTTTGCTTCCTGCGCCTGGTCGAGATTCGCTGCATCCTTCCAGTACCCGCATGTATACACCATGCGGCGATCCAGCATACCCTGATACAGGTCATTTCCCACATCATAATGTTTTTCGCCGATGTGAAAGGCGCGGGATTTGCGTTGAAGGTTAAAAAGGCGGCTCACGATGCCGTGCAGAAGAACCGGCCAATTGTTCTTGATGCGTTCGCGAATATCCTTCCGGAGCAGGCGAAAAAAGAGCTCGTCGAGAGCATCGCAGTCCCACCATCCGTCCATGTAGGCTTCCCCGAATCCAAGCGATCCCATGGACAGCGCGCGTCCATAGAGTTTCGGATTGTGGACGCGAATATCCCACGGCCGGGAGCCGTTGATTTCGATATCGAATTCCTTTAGCAGCGCTCTCGCATGCCGTTCCGCGTACAGCATAGAAATCCAGATGCAGGTTCAGCTTACCCGAAGATTCCGCGAAATATCAAGCGTTATCCCATATCGCCATACGCAATGTTTTGCGTAGGGGCGGCAGGCGCCTGTGTGTCGATGTTTGTCCGTGCCACGGGCATTGGAAGACGTTTGAGTTTTACGTCGTATGTCAGGGTAAATCCTTCGCGTTTGATGTCGGGAAAATTCAGGCGGACGCGTTTATATCCGGGTTTGTGAATAAGGACATAATACGCTCCGGGACTGACAACAAATGCATAGCGACCCGTGCCTGCCGTCACCTGCGTTTCCTTAAGCTTATTGAATTTCGCGTCAAAGATGCGGACAACGGCCTGGGAAACGGGACGTTCCGTTTCCGCATCCGTAATGGTGCCAAATGCGGGTTTTCCGGGCTTAAACGTCAGCAAGCGCACAAGAAGCGCGCCGAGATACAGGCCGTACAGTATCCACGGGAGAATGCCTCCCCGTATGAGAGGATAGGCGATCACAACGAAAGGGCTGAGATAGGCAAGGAGGTATTGCGTATTTTTTCCCAGGGCAATGCGAACACCGAATACTTTCGATCTGCCGGCCGCTGCCGGATCGATGGGAATATTTTTTGTAATAATGCCGTAGTCTTTCACCCGAATCCGAGCCGTCGGCAGAATATTGGCGTATACGGTGCTGTGTTTTTTGAGATATTGCGAAGGGAATGTATAGCCTTGTTTTGCCACATCCACCGTGAATTCCCCGGGCCGAGCGGCAATGCGGTAGCGGCCGTGTTTATCGCTTACCGCCGAGCTTACCGTTTGTCCGTGTTCGTCGATGAGCCGGACCGTCACAAGGTCCATGGGGAGCCCCGTGACGCTATTGAACACCACGCCGTAACCCGTTTTTTGTCTTCGGAACGCCAAATATACGGGGCGCGTAAGATGGAGCAGGACGGTAAGAACCATGGCGAAAACGATATGTCCGACAATGCCTTGGGGCATGAGCGCGATGAGTGTTTGCATGGAAAACGTATTGTATCAGTCTGAACGGCGTTTATGAACGCGGGCGGATTCGGGAACCGACCAATCGATCGGCGTTTTGCCATGCGTTTTCAGATAGGTATTCGCTTTACTGAAATGGCGACAGCCGAAAAACCCTTTGTTCGCCGAGAGCGGCGACGGATGCGCTGCCGCGAGGATCAAATGTTTCTTTGCATCGATCAGGGGCATTTTGCTTTTTGCGTAGGCGCCCCAGAGCAGAAATGCTAGGTGTTCGCGCTTGTCCGACAACGCTTTGATGGCGGCATTCGTGCATTTCTCCCAGCCGCGATGCTGATGCGAACCCGCCTTTCCGCCCTCCACCGTCAGCGCTGCATTCAGCAAGAGTACGCCCTGTTCCGCCCAATGCTGGAGATTACCGCTTGTGGGAATGGGGATTCCCGCGTCTCGGCGGATTTCCTTAAAAATGTTTTGGAGCGAGGGCGGCTGACGCACGCCTTTGTTCACCGAAAAACACAATCCGTTCGCCTGATGCGCGCCGTGATACGGATCCTGTCCAATAATCACTGCCTTCACCTTGTTGAATGGCGTTGCATCAAAAGCGCGGAATATCTCCTTCGGCGGGGGATAGACGGTCTTTGTCCGATACGCGTGTTTTACGAATTGCATCAAATGCCTGAAATACGGTTTTTCGATTTCTTCCTTCAGGGCATCCTTCCAGGATGCGTTGATATTGATGTGGACGGCATTCGCATGCGGCATGGCGGAATCAGGGTAACAGGAATGACGCGCGAGCGTGAACATTGCATAGAGCATACCGCTTGCCGTCTTCCGGTTGCGTATTTATTCCAAAAACGATACATAGGAGGCGGAGGGACTGGATGGTTACGTATTACCACACAGCAAAGTACATTTATGCCGTTGCCAACGGGTACTGCGGGGCGGTATTCGACAAGGAGTACGGGGAACTGGAGGAGCATAAGCTCCTGGTGAAGCCGGTCATCGGCGCCGTTGTCGGCAATGACTATCAGACGCTCATTTCGCTCGCCGAAGTAGCCAGTCGTCTGAATGGAACGTGCAGACTCTGTTTTCAGCTCGGCGCCGCGGTCCTTCATACGGATTTCGTGCTCCGCGTCGAAGCGAAAGACTCTTTGTCCATTCCGCCGTCATTGCGGCCCATGCAGAGTACTATTCCCGACGCAGGTGAGTCCATGCGTTTTCCGGATATTCCGCCCTTGCGCGCGTTTCGGAAACCTGGCGACTAAAACGGCTTTCTCGCGCCTGTCCGGCGCACGTTCGAACACGGTTTCATGTTGAAGCCGTGTTTTTGTTTGACGCCGCATGTCGTATTGGATATATACCACACGCACATTGACTCATTCATATACAGGATAATCGGAGGAATGGCATGGATGGACAATTGAAACGCATTACCGTCCTTGGCGGCGGCACGGGGACGTATACGGCCCTGCTCGGTTTGAAAAAACATCCCGTGGATCTATCGGCCATTGTTTCGATTGCGGACAACGGAGGTTCCACCGGACTGCTTCGCGACGAGCTGGGCGTGCTGCCGCCGGGCGATCTGCGGCAATGTCTCGTCGCGCTTTCATCGGCCGATGATGTGGTTCGTCGGCTTTTTACGTTCCGATTTCCAGAAGGAGGACTGCGCGGCCAGAACTGCGGGAATCTCATCCTCTCCGCTCTCGAGATTATCTACGGCGACCGGTCGGAGGCTATCCGGCACGCGCATCGCCTGCTGAATGTTCGGGGAAGAGTGATTCCGGCATCCGTCCACGCCACGAATCTTTGCGCTCGTCTTGAAGACGGAACTGTCGTGGATGGGGAACATTCCATCGACGAACCGAGAACGGATCGCGCGCCGATCCGGAGCGTCTTCCTGTCTCCGTCCGTCCGCGCAAACCGCGATGCGCTTTCCGCCATCGCAGAATCGGATCTTGTCGTTCTCGGGCCGGGCGACCTTTACACCAGTATCATTCCGGTGCTTCTTGTAAAAGGCATCCGTCAGGCCCTGGCCGAAACGGATGCGAAGATCGTCTTCGTATTGAATCTCGCCTGGAAAGCCGGGCAGACAGACGATTTTACGGCGAAACGCTTTGTCCACGTGGTGCAGGATCATGTAAAACCCGCCGCCCTCGACGCGGTTATCGTGAACAGCGAACCGATTCCGCCGGAACTCTTCGAACGGTATTTGGCCGCCGGCGAGCCCGTCGTAAAAGACGACTTTGCGAACGAATCGTTTCGCATTATCCGCTGCGGACTGCTTGCCGATGGCGATGCGCAGCATGATCCGAGCGATGACGTGAAGCGCAGTCTTCTGCGGCACGACCCCGACAAGCTCGCGAACGCCATCGTGTCCGCGTTCTGAATCAAAAGCCCCCGTTCTTCGGGGGCTTATTTCGTATGCGGATGAACGCTATTTTTTTGCGCCGAGCGCGTTATACACCCATGCAAACACAAAGAGGACGACATAGGTAATAACGGCGGCCTCTACCATGCCGCTCACGGTTCCGCCCACGGTCGGGCTGTAATACATATGCCACGACATCATTTGATTCGTGGCTCCCTGATACAGACCGAGGCCGTTCAGGATGCTCAAGAACATCATGCACAGCGCGGCCGTTATTGCGCCAGCGAGGGCGAGTTTATTCGCATCGAACTTTGACATATGAAGGGCAATACTAATGAATGATATCCCCGAATCCGCGAAGAATCGGGCGTTCGTTTGAAGTATAGCAGGTTCGGGGAGGTAGGGAGGAGAGGGCGGAATGCGGTGAGCGGGTTGCGGGGAAGATTGTAGGCAGTGATGGACAATTGGCAATTGGGAAAAGAGGGCAAAAAGGGCTAAGGGAAACGGGTTATGGGTTATTGGTTACTACGGGGCGCATGGCTCACGGCGCATGGCCCAAGGCTCACGACTAACCCTCCCCACTCC
>JAANMX010000108.1_pt1 | contig 97477 bp, 78 predicted proteins | sample 7279681 | NCBI WGS metagenome assembly JAANMX01 (sample SAMN14094542, study PRJNA606508) | bioreactor metagenome | isolation source: A lab-scale SPAN reactor treating ammonium-rich wastewater day 351 | place: Ireland: Galway | collected 2018-01-01
CGGCGGCGGTGGGTTCGGCGGCGGCGGCTTCGGCGGCGGTGGGTTCGGCGGCGGCGGCTTCGGCGGCGGCGGCTTCGGCGGCGGCGGCTTCGGCGGCGGCGGCTATGGCGGCGGCGGCGGCTTCCGCGGTGGCGGCGGCGGCTTCGGCGGCGGCTTCGGTCGGTGATTGATGACAAGGTTGAATCCCTCGACCGCATTGCGGTCGAGGGGAACAACCCGGTGCGGGCTTCCTACAACCCGCACCAATCCAGAGTGACAGGTCGGGAGGAGGACGTATCATATGGGCCTTCATAATCGTTCAGCCAGCTGGGGTGTTGTGATGGCGGCGGCCATCGCCCTGACGGGCACGATTGCCGTGGCGGGCGCCGCGTACGGTCAGGACATCAGCTCGGCACAACTGGTGGTCCAGCGCGTCGATCTTGTCGATGCCGACCTGCAGGCGGCAGTGCGAATGTTGATGGCGCAGACGGGAGCGGAGATCGTCATCGAGTCGAGCGATAAGCCCTATGGGCGAGTCAATCTGCTTCTTGAGAAAAAGCCTCTCCATACCGTCCTGCAGATGATCTGCCGCGCGGCCGGCGCCTCCCTTCGTGTCGAAGGCAGCGTGTTCATCATCGGCCCGAAAGGCGCGATCGAGACGGAAGCCGTGAAGCCGGAACCGACGAGCCCTCCCTCGGTCGATACGCCTCCGTTGGCTGCGCCAAAGCGACTACGGACGGAGCGCATTCGGCTCCAGAATGGCCGGCCCTCAGAGATCATTGCCTATCTGACCAGGCCCGAGCTAACTGGTCGCGGCGATTTCATGCGGCAGCTGATGCTCGAGTCGCTTGGTATGCAGCAGCTGCCCTATGATCAGGTTAATACCGTCAACAATACTCGCATGGCGCATCCGTCACCAATACCCAGCGCCGATTCGGACGCCGGCGCCCCGCCTGTGGTTCCGACCGCCACCTCCACGCCGACTAATACAGCTGAAGCGAATCAGATCGGCGGTCGCGGCGGCGGCATGGGCGGCTTCGGCGGCGGCCAAATGGGCGGCGGCATGGGCGGCTTCGGCGGCGGCCAGATCGGCGGCGGTCGCGGAGGCTTCGGCGGTCAGGGCGGCTTCGGCGGCCAGGGCGGCTTCGGCGGTCAGGGCGGCTTCGGCGGTCAGGGTGGCTTCGGCGGTCAGGGTGGATCGTCGCTGGTTCCCGAGGGAATCGAATCGATGCTGGCCTACGACATCGACAACACCATCATCGTGCGCACCAGCGATGAGGACGCCCTCCGCGAGCTCAAAGAGATCATCCGCCTGCTCGACATCGCGCCCAAACAGCTGATGATCAAGGCGGAGTTCGTCGAGGTCTCACAGAATGACCTTCGCCAGTTTGGTATCGATTGGCAGATTGCCCGCGGCAACCTCGTCGCAGGCAACCCCGGGTTCGCGGCCGGACAGGTCTTCATCAACTATGCGACCGGCAACGTTGCGGCACAGCTCCGTGCGACGATGACGGAAGGTAAGGGGCGGTTGGTTAGTTCGCCCATGGTGACGACGCTCAACAACCTTCCCGTATCGCTCAACATTGGCCGCCAAATACCCGTCTTCATCACCAGTCCGACGGCTGGCGGCAATGGCGTCGTCGTATTGCAAACCCAGCTCCAGACGGTTCAAGCCAGCTCCGGAATGAACGTCCTGGCCAGGATCAACGGCGACGATACCATCTCGCTATCGATCGCTCCCTACGTCTCGGATGTGTCTGGACAGGTTACCGGCCCGGACGGTATGACCGCTCCGATCATCAGCTATCAGTATATTGGGCCGATCACGCGCCGAGTGAAGAATGGCGACTCGATCGCGATCGCCGGTCTGGTCACCAAGAACGACGGTACCAGCACCAAGAAGGTGCCTCTCTTCGGCGATCTCCCGCTTATTGGTCAGTTGTTCCAATCACGAGAGTACCGGGTCTCGGATAGTGAACTCCTCGTCTTCGTGACGCCGTCGATCCTGCCGGATCCATCGGGCAACACGGGATTGGTTAGCGTCGGCGGCATCTCCCCGTAGGACGTACCATATCGCGTTCGGGAGCGGAACCCAGACATGGGCCGCTCCCGTGCGTGCGTCTGGGCGGTGCGGTCAGGCGAGACGGAGGAGGTAGAACGTGCTCAGGATCCTGACGTCCGGTGAATCTCACGGTCCTGCGCTTTGTGCCATCATAGACGGTTTGCCGGCGGGCATGCCCGTGGATCTCAACGGTATCAACCATCTGCTCGCACTCCGTCAACGTGGACACGGTCGGGGCAAGCGGCAGCAGATCGAGCATGATGCGGCCGAGCCGATATCCGGCGTTCGTCTGGGGCAATCCCTTCCCGGCCCGGTTACCCTCCTCGTGCGGAATCGAGATTACGCCGCGTGGCAAGGCCGGATGCAGCCCGAACCGGCTGCCGAACGTCCGACACCCATAACCTCTCCACGCCCGGGGCATGCCGATTTCGCCGGCGTTTTGAAGCACGATCTGTCCGATATCAGAGATATCCTCGAACGTTCCAGCGCAAGGAATACCGCCTCCCTTGTAGCGGCCGGCGCCCTGTGCCTGCAGTTGATCAGCGCCATCGGTATCCGAGTCCACAGTTATGTTCGAGCGATCGGACCAGTCGAGGCCGATCCGCCAGACGCCTCCGAGCTGGCCCGGCTCGCCCCCGCGATCGAGGAATCGCCCGTACGTTGTCCGGATACCGAGCGATCGCGCGCTATGGTAGGCGCAATCGACAGAGCGACCGAGGAAGGGGACACGCTCGGCGGCATCTTCGATGTGGTCGCGATTGGATGTCCGCCTGGATTGGGCTCGTGCACCCAGTGGGACCGACGGCTGGATTCGCGGCTCGCGGCTGCGATCATGGGCATCCAGGCGGTGAAAGGAGTTGAGATCGGAGCGGGTTTTCGCGGCGCAGGTCGACCCGGCTCGGAGGTCCACGACGAGTTTGAAATCTCCGATGAGCACGGGTTTCTGCGGACGGGGAACAATGCTGGCGGCATCGAAGGGGGTATGTCCAACGGAGAGCCGATCCTCGTGTCTGGCGCCATGAAGCCGATCCCGACGCTGCGGAAGCGGCTGGCATCGGTGAACCTGTTCTCCCGTGAGGTCGTGCCAGCCCATTATGAGCGCTCCGACGTCTGTGCCGTCCCCGCGGCATCGGTAGTCGGCATGGCGATGGTCGGGATCGTACTTGCGGATGCGGCGATCGAACGTTTTGGAGCCGACTCGTACGGGGCATTCCTCCGCAGCGCCGCCGCATGGCGCGAGGCCCTTGCCGAACGAGGCTATACGGGAGCGCGATGGTTACCAGCCTAACGCCGAATCTCGTCCTCGTCGGCTTCATGGGATCGGGTAAGTCGACCATCGGACGTCGATGTGCCCACGATCTTGGTTACGGCTTCGTCGATACCGATTCGATCATCGAGGAGCAGGAGCGTACGAGCGTAGCAGAGATCTTCGCAGCTCGCGGGGAGAGCGGATTCCGCGACCTCGAGACAGCCGCGGTGGAGGAAGCTGCCAGCCGTGATCATCGGGTCATCGCGACTGGCGGAGGAGCGGTACTCCGCCAGTCCAACCGGGAAGCCCTGCGGCGCACCGGGATCGTCATCTGGCTGCGGATCACTCCGGAGGAGATCGTGGCGCGATGCGGCGACGGAAGAACCCGACCGCTCCTTGCCAGATCGGAGGACCGGTTAGAACGGGTGACCGCTCTTCTTCAGGAGCGCGAACCGGCCTACGCGGCTGCCGCCCATCGGCAGGTGTGCTCCACCGGTCTGACTCGCCGCGAAGCTGCTCAGCGAGTCCTCCGCGTGTACGATGAGCTCAAACGAACCTGGTGTCTTCCAGCCCCGTCCGCGCCATGAGGAAGGATCGCATGGGCTCCACGGTTGCCGTATCGTTGGGCTCGCGCAGCTATCCGGTTCTCGTCGAACCGGGCTGCATGCGACGGTGCGGCATCGCGATCCGTGAGCTGGTGCATCCGACGCGTGCGGTCGTCATCGGTGGATCGGGTATCGTGCGCGGCTATGCAGAGACGGTACGGGATACACTCGAGGCTGCCGGCGTCACCGCGGGCCTCCTGACCTTTTCCGGTATCGAGCGGCATAAGACGCTCGCCAGGGCCGGAGCGCTGCTCCGAGGGCTGGCGGCGGCCGGAGTGGACCGTTCGGGAGTCGTCGTCGCCGTTGGCGGCGGCGTGGTATGCGATACGGCAGGCTTCGTCGCTGCGACCTATATGCGGGGTATCGCCTTCGTTTCGATACCGACAACGCTGCTTGCCCAGGCGGACGCCGGGATCGGCGGGAAAACAGGAGTGAACCTGCCGGAGGGCAAGAACCTCGTCGGCGTATTCCATCAGCCAGCAGCGGTATTCATGGACCCCTCCTGTCTTCGTACCCTGAGCGATCGGGATTTCCGATCCGGCCTTGCCGAGGTCATCAAACATGGACTGATCCGGGATCACGACCTCACGGTCCGATTGTATGATGCTATGGAGGCGCTCCTCCGCCGGGACATGGAAGTTCTGACTGAGATCCTCCTTCGCTCCTGTCGAGTCAAGGCCGATGTCGTCTCGCGAGATGAACGGGAGGGGCATCTGCGGGCGGCGCTGAACTTCGGGCATACCATCGGCCACGCGATCGAGAAGGTTGCGGGCTACGGGTCTCTGACCCATGGCGAGGCGGTGTCGATCGGAATGACGGCAGCCTGCCTGCTGGGCGAGGAGATCGGGTTCCACGGATCGGACCTGACCGTGCGCGTGATCGACTTGCTCACCCGCGCAGGCTTACCCACGCGGCTCCCGGAGGATCTCGATCACGATGCCGTCCTGGAAGCGATGAAGCTCGACAAGAAGATCCACGACGGTACGTGCCGGTTCGTGCTGCTGCGGATGCTGGGTGACGCGGTGACCGGCGTACAGGTCGCGCCCGACGCGACGCTCCGTGCGCTGGCTCGACTTCGGTCTGGCTAAGATGCCGATCATGGCAGCCAGGGAGACACAGGGCCGACGCGCGAGCGCGCACCGCGAAGTCGGGAACGGTACAATCAGCGTGATCGTGGCGAACGCTCTGATCGTTGGCTGGATCACCATTCCGGCCCTGCAGTATATCGCTGCCGATCAGAGGATGCGGCTGATCACTACAGGGCATGCGCCGTTGGAGGGTCTCGTCCTCGTCGATCTTACGCCGGTCTATGGTCTGCTTCTCGCAGCGACCGTCGTCCACGTAACCCTGCGGTGGCTCAGAAGGGATCGGGTAAGCTCGAAGGCATGAACATCGGGCGGGTTATCGCCGGCCGCTATGAGGTGCAGGAACGCCTCGGATCAGGCAGTCTGTTCGTAGTGTTCAAGGCGAGAGAACGGACCACTGGCCGGTCGGTCGCCGTGAAGACCATTCATCCGGAGATCGCTGCCGACGCTTCGTTCTGCAACGCGCTGCTCACATCGCTGCATCGGGTCGAGGAGTTTGCCCATCCGAGCATCGCCCGTCTTCTGGAGGTGGTGATCGAGGACGGCAAACCGGCGCTCGTTACCGAGTTCGTCCGGGGCATGAACCTCAAGGAACGGATCAAGAGGATCGCCCCGTTTACCGTGAGCGTTGCCGTCGATTTCGCGATCGCCATTGCCGAAGCGCTCCAGTACATGCATGCCAGCGGGGTCATTCATGGCGACCTCCGACCGCAGAATGTCATGGTGGGCCCCGATGGCGTCGTGAAAGTGATCGATCTCGGCATTGCGGCTGCGATACAGACCTCCGCCGAGGCGAGCTCCCGAAGCGCCGGTCGGATGGCCTACTATCAGGCCCCGGAGGTCGCCCTCCAGGGTGTGATGATGGCGGGCTCCGATCTCTATGCTCTCGGCGCGATTCTGTATGAGATGCTCACAGGCGCTCCGCCCTATCCGACCGAGTCGGCCAATCAGGCGGTGATGAAGCACCAGACCGATCCGGTTCCGTCGCCAAGAGCGGCGAATCCGGGCGTTCCGCGCGCTCTGGATGGAATCGTGCGCAAAGCGCTCCAGAAACGGCCTGAGCAGCGTTATGCATCGGCTGCAGACCTGCTCGCTGATCTGAAGACCGTCCGCGATGCACTCCGGTTCGGGCGCCCGCTGACATGGACACCGTTCGAAGAGCCTGCCGGAACGGCCTCCCCGGAGCCGGTCGTACTCGCTTCTTCTCCGCCAGACGCTCCGACTGTACGGGCCGAAGGGCCTCCAAAAGCTGATCCGCCGGTGCGGAAGCCGCGGCCCGAACCTCCGCAGACGACACCGGTCGAAAGGAATGTTTACGTGGCCAGAGACGATGATCGGATCGCGGGGTGGCTTCGAGGCCTCCTGTATCTCGCGATGGCCGGCCTGTTTCTGATCGGCGTATTTGGTCTCGCTCTATGGTTCGCGGCGTTTACCCGACCGGATACGAAAGCGTTTCCCGATATCATCGGAAAACCGATCGAGGAGGCGCAGCGGATGGCGGACGCCGTCAAAGTACGCCTGCTGGAGCGAGAGGAATACAACGATCAATACGATCCGGGCACCGTATACCGGGTCGATTACGAATCGGGAAGGCCCATTCGACCGGGTCGGACCGTTCTCGTATGGGTAAGCCGCGGATCCCGGTTGGTATGGGTGCCCGATGTATCGGATCTGAGCGCAGGCGAGGCCGAAGCGAAGCTGAAGGCCGCCGGGCTTACCCTCGGTCGGGTCAACCGTGAGACCAGCGATAAGGTGCCCTTCGGCTGTGTGGTCGCCCAGAATCCCAGGAGCGGCAAGCGGGTGGATCGGGATACGCCGGTGACCTTGATCCTGAGTGACGGATCAGCCGTCGTAGACGATAGCGAATCGGGTGCGGAAGATCAGATCGAACACGAATGGACGATCGAGCATACGGTCAAGCGGGATGGAGGCGGGCGCCGCCAGGTTCGGATCGAATACGAAGACGCTGAGGGGACCGCCACGGCTTTTGACGATGTGAGGGACGAAGGCGATGTGATCGATCTGCAGGTCCGCGGGCTGGGCCGCCGGCTGATCGTCCGGGTCTACTATAATGATGATCCGACGCCGATCAGCGAGAACGTCGTCCGCTGGGAGGAGCAATGATGGGCGATGTCCGACTAGCGCCGTCCCTGCTCGCCTCCGATTTCGGCCAGTTCGCGAAAACCGCCGCCGAGTGCCGCGCCGCCGGGGCCGAGTTCCTCCACTTCGATATCATGGATGGACATTTCGTCCCGAACCTCACCTTCGGACCTGGAGTGCTTGCGGCGCTCAGGCAGCGCTCGGACGCCGAGTTTGACGCCCATTTGATGATCGAGCGGCCCGAACAGTGGATCGAGGAGTTCGCGAAGGCAGGCGCGAACCGCCTGACGGTCCAGGCTGAGGCCTGCATCCACCTTCAGCGGACCCTGGCCGAAATACGTCGGGCCGGCATGAAGGCAGGATTAGCCCTGAATCCCGCCACCCCGCTCCACGTTCTCGACTATATCCTGGACGATCTGGACCTGCTCCTGATCATGACGGTGAATCCCGGCTTCGGCGGCCAGACGTATATACCCGCCATGACGGAGAAGATCCGGCAGGCGCGAACCAGACTGGATGCCGCCCGGCACGAGATCCTGCTGGAGGTTGACGGAGGCATCAACGGCGCGACGGCCCCGGAGACCGTTGCGGCAGGCGCCAACGTTCTCGTGGCGGGTTCGAGCATCTTCGCACATCCCGGCGGCGTGGCCGAAGGCGTTCGGTCGCTGCGGGAGGCCTGCAGGGCAGGTTGATGACCGACCGGGCGCCGAGGGACCACCTGGGGAGCCTGGACTTCCGGCTGACGCACCGCCAGCGGAGGCTTCGTACGCTGACAGCAGTCATCCTTCTCACGATCGGGGCAATGGTAGTTTTCGGTCTCAGCCATCCGTTTTTCAGGTCATCGGGCGACACGCAGATCCGGAGGTTAGCCCGGGAGGCGGTCCTCCTTCGACATGCGGGCGGGACCCCCGACGCAGCGGGCGATCGGGCGAGACGAGTCGTCGCGGTGCGGCTGACGCTGATCGCCTTGTACTGGTCCGTCTGCTTTTGCCTGACGGCGCTGCTTGTCGTTCTGGCGTGGCTGGATGCCCGCGAGGTTCGCCGCCGGCTGCTCCTGTCCCGCTCCGCGATGGCACGCTTGATCCGGGATCGGCCCGATGAGGATCGAGAAACGCAGGAAGGCGATGCCGATGGCTAGCGGCCTCGCTCATCCGGGAAACCCGTAGTACCGGCATGCGGTTTCGCGCCTATGCCGTCGGCGTCCTGTTCGTCGTCTTGAATCAGCTCTGGCTGGTCGAGGCTGAACTCGTACGGTGGTCGCTCTTCACGAACGCCGTGCCGTTTTGCAACGCCATCGCCTCCCTCGCCGCCCTGATCGGTCTCAACGGGCTGTGTCGATCCGTGCCGGGGCTCGCTCGATTCCGTCTGACCCGACCGGAGCTTCTCTGCGTCTTCACGATGATCTGCATCGGTTCGGCGCTCGGCGCGCAGCAGATGGGGCAGCTGCTCGTCTCGTTCCTTCCGTTCCCGTTCGCCTTCGCAGGCATCGGCAATCGATGGCAGACCACGTTCCTGCCCTATCTGCCGCGCCGGTTCATGGTGGATGACCCGGGGGCGGTAGCCCGTTTCTACGCAGGCAATAGCTCCATCTACATGCGCGAGAACTGGCTGCCGTGGTTGATTCCCGTGGGGCTGTGGTGCGCGTTCATCGTCGTGCTCGTCTATACCATGCTCTGCATCAACGCGCTGCTGCGGCGCCGGTGGATGGTGAGCGAACGATTGACCTATCCCTCCGTCTACCTTCCGATCGAGATGTCGAGCGGCGGCAGCTTTTGGGGAAACCGCGCGATGCAGCTAGGGTTCGGCATCGCCGGCGGGATCACGCTGATCAACGGGATCAGCTATTTCTGGCCCTCCTTGCCGATGATCCCGATCAAGCGGCAGGATATCGATCCCTACATCACGACACCTCCATGGACCGGTATGGGCAATGTCAAGATCTCCTTCTACTTCTTCGCGATCGGGCTGGCGTTTATCATGCCGCTGGACCTGTCGTTTTCCCTCTGGATTTTCTATATTCTGTATAAGCTCGAGCTCGTCGCGGTGATGGCGTTGGGGATCGAGACGAACTTCAGCTCGGGGGCGGGCTTCAGTAACTATCCACCCTATGAGCATGGCCAGGCCTTCGGGGCCTACATGGCTGTTGCGGCGATGGCGCTCTGGGCCGCGCGGCGCGATCTCGCCGACATCGTCCAGCAGGCCTTCCGCCGCCAGCCCCAGCGGGAGGAGACCGGCGATCCGATGTCAGGCCGGGCGGCCCTTCTGGGCGCGGCCGGAGGCCTGGTCCTGCTATGCCTGTTCTGCATGGGGATGGGGATGAGCCCGCTCATCGCTGTGGCGTTCTTCGCGCTCTACTTCCTGCTGGTGATCGTGATCACCCGCATTCGGGCGGAGTTCGGCTTCCCAATCCATGACATGCACTTTATGGGACCGCTCAACCCGATTCTCGCCTCCGCCGGGACCACGCAGCTCGGCCCGCGCAATCTGGTCGGCTTCTCGATGCTGTACTGGTTCAACCGAACGTATTTCGCGAATCCGTCACCTCATGTGCTCGAAGGGATGAAGCTCGCGGAGGTTGCCTCGGCCAATCAACGGGCCATCGCGCGAGCGGTGATGCTCGCGGCGTTCATCGGCGCCATCGGGCTATTCTGGAGCTACCTGCAGCGGGCGTACGACCTCGGCGCGGGGACCGCGCGCGTGGAGCGCTGGCCAAGGGAGTTCCCGGGCGAGAACTTCGGACGGTTGAACGAGTGGTTTCTGACCCCGGGAACGCCCAACTTCGGGAGCCTCGCCGCGGCAGGGGTTGCGTTCCTCATGGCCCTGGGCATGGCCGTACTCCGCCTTCGGGTCGCATGGTTCCCGCTGCATCCGCTCGGCTATGCCGTGGCGAACTCCTGGGGCATGGCTCAGATATGGCTGCCCGTGCTGATCGGGAGCGTGCTCAAGGCGATGGTGATGCGCTATGGAGGCCTGAGGCTCTATCGGACCGCAGCGCCCTTCTTTCTGGGTTTGATTCTGGGGGAGATGCTCACGGGATGTTTCTGGTCGTTATACGGGATCGCGATGGGCATCCGAGCGTACGATTTCTGGCCCTAGCCCGCATGGGGCAGGGTGCGTCATGATTACAGGAGGTGTTGGCATGACAAGCCGCACGATCATCGAGGTGCCGACCAGCGGATACCACGACCTTCAGGATCTCACCCCGAGGATCACCGCTGCCGTCCGCGACGCTGGCATCCAGACCGGTATCGCGAGTCTCTTCGTCCAGGGCAGCACGGGAGCTCTCGGTCTTATGGAGGTCGAGCGCGGTCTGGCACGGGACCTGCCGGAGATGCTGAATCGCTGGGCGCCGCCCTCGGAAGAGTACGCCCACGAACAGACCTGGCACGACGGCAACGGCCATTCGCATCTACAGGCGACGCTGTTGGGGCAGTCGGTGACGATCCCCGTCGCCGAGGGGGCGCCGGATCTCGGAACATGGCAGCAGGTGTTTCTCCTCGAGTGTGATATCAGGCCGAGGAAGCGGACCGTGGTGGTGACGGTGATCGGCGACTGAACTGCTCCCACGGAACCTGCGGCCTCCCGGCATCGTAGGTAGGGGTACGATGCGCATACCGTGGAGCTGGATGATGGGATGGACCGTCGCAGCCGTCTGGCTCGCATGTTCCGGCGTGGAGTCGCACAATAGAACGGTCCGCAGGCACGGGGTCGGAGGAGGGTCGGGTACCGTGGTAAAGAGCGAGGAGGAATGGCGGCGGACCCTGAGCGCTGAGGCGTTTCGGGTGCTCCGTCAGAAGGGTACGGAGACGCCGTTCACCGGCGAGTACTGGAACCATCGAGCGGCGGGGACCTATGCGTGCGCCGCGTGCGGTCAGGAGCTTTTCGCCTCGACGACGAAGTTCGATGCCGGGTGCGGTTGGCCCAGTTTCTGGGACGCCGTGGCGCCGGATCGAGTCGAGTTTCGAGAGGATACCAGCCATGGTATGGTGCGCACGGAAGTCCTGTGCCGCCGATGCGGGGGCCATCTAGGCCACATTTTCCCCGATGGTCCTGAGCCGACGGGGCAGCGTTACTGCATCAACTCCGTCAGTCTGAGCTTCCGCCCGGCCGATCCGAAACCGCACGCGCCCTGATAACGCGTCGAATCGAAGCGTCAGCGTACTTCGTCTGCGACAGCAAGGGGGCGCTCCTCCGCCGTCACGCGGCCATCCCCTCCCACGGTCAGCCGCATCCAGCCCACGGATCGGTCGTTGGGCGGCAGACCGAACGCAATCGCGGGCGCGCCGATAAGCGCCCGACCTCTCCATTCGCGTACGAAGGGGCGGTGCAGGTGGCCGCTCACGATCAAATGATGGTCCGCACGCAGGATTGCGGCCATCAGCCGCTGGCGAGGCTCCGGATCGAGCGACCAGTACGATCCGGCCTCCTCCCGCTCATGATCTGCGAAGAGGGGATAGTGGAGCAGGAGGATGCGAAACGGACCGGGGAGCGGTTCAGCATCCCGTTCGACCGTCCGCCATTGCGCGGACTCCTCGGGGAGACCGCTGCCAAGCAGGCTCGTGTTGAGCCCCGTGATACGAACCGGGCCGACCGTGGCTGTGTAACAGGATGGGCCCATGACCTCTTCGTACGCGGCGGTTCCGATGGACGTCGGTTGGTCGTCTGCGATCCCTGCCTTGGGGCCGACATCATGGTTGCCCGGCACCGCGTACCATGGCGCGTTCAGCAGGTCGAGGCGGGTCTGTATCCCGGCCAGATCCTCTCTGTCGCCGTCCTCGGTGAGATCGCCCGCCACCAGGACGGCATCGGCGCATTCGCCGTTGATCGCCTCAATCGCCTGCTGCAGACGGCGCGCGCGCAGTCGAGATAGATCCAGGTCGCTCGAAGTTCCGTGGATATCCGAGAGGAGAGCGATCCGCGCACTCGGCTGGATCGTCCGCAGATCCGATCGGGTTTGGCTCATCGTACTCGAACCTCCGGACGGCCCCTGGACCCATGCACCCGCGAACTCCGGGATCTCAGCAGACCGCGATGGCGCAGGTGCATCGCACCAGGCCGCCTGTCCAGTGTACAATCTACCCGGATATTATCCATAGCGAACCACTTCGGTTCTGGGTGTCGTCTGAATACCGATACCATCCGAGGTCGATCCATTATCATGACTCCATCAACTATCACGGATACGCCGATAGTCCGCGAGTACCTCGCTGGGGTGTCGACGCAACTGGCTCATCTGCCACCGGATGAACAAAGGAACGTCCTCGATTGGGTATTAGCTGAGATCGAGCTGGAGGGCGATCTCCAGCATGTTGATTCCGAGACGCAGGGATCGGTGCAGGCTCTCCTGGATCATCTGGGCAAGCCGGATGTGGTCGCTCAGAGAGCGATGATCCGGTCCGCGTCTCCGATCGGGAGTAACGCGCAATCGGCCATGGCGCTGTGCCGAACGTGCCGGAGGCAGGTCAGCGCCGATGCGCTCCACTGCCCGATGTGCGGAGCGCCGTATCCCGCTCGTCGGAGGGGATTCGGACCGGGCTATGAATGGAGGTCTCGCGCCGCCGTCCGGGGTTGGCCACTCGTCCATGTCGCGTGGGGCCGCGATGCGAACGGGCGCTGTCGGGTGGCTCGAGGGGTGATTGCCATCGGACAGTACGGGATTGGTGTCTTCACGATCGCACAGTTCGGGATCGCGTTCGTCTTTGGTCTTGGTCAGTTTATGCTTGCGCCGATCGCCGTCGGACAGTTCGCCGGAGGCATCGTCGCAGCGGGTCAGGTGGCGCTCGGAGTGGTCGCGGGCGCCGGTCAGGTCGCCACCGGCGTCTTCTCGGCAGGGATGAAGGCCTTCGGCGTCTGGACGAGGTCGCTCCTGTGATGGGGCGCTCATGAGGGAGGATCGAGCGTCGACGGGCTCCGTGGCTGCGGAGCCGGGACGGATGGCCGCGGAGACGTGGATTCGACTGGCCGAGAGCCGCGATGCGGGGCTGGTACGATCCCTCGCCGCGACCTACAATAGCGGCACGGCGGTGGTGGAGGATCGTTGTCGGCGGCTCGCGTCGATGGGCAGGGCATACATCGAACGCTTCGGGAGCGGTCCGGTATCGGTCTATCGCGCTCCCGGCAGGGTCAATCTGATGGGTCGACATATCGATCATCAGGGCGGCTACTGCAATATGATGGCCCTGGAGGCCGACATCTACGTGATGGGCGGGATCGGCGCTCCCCGGCGTCTGCGGCTGCACAGCACGGCGTCGGATCGCTTTCCCCATGCCGAGGTGGACCTCGACCACGCTCTGGACGGCTATACAGGCGGCTCGTGGGAGGAGTATGTCACGACTCCGGCAGTCCAGGAGCGGGTCCGGAGGGCGGGCGGCGTATGGAGCGGTTACGCGGTCGCGGCGCTGGCCCGTATCTCGGCTGAATGCCCGGCCGCCGAGTCCTTCGGGCTGGACGCCGTCGTGGCGGGAAACGTCCCCGTGGCCGCAGGCCTGAGCTCGTCGAGCGCGGTGGTCGTGGCGATCATGGAGGCGATCGTCGACCTTGCGGGCCTCGAGCTTACACCGGAACGCTTCGTGACGCTTTGCGCGGAAGCGGAGTGGTACGTCGGGACGCGTGGCGGCGCCGGTGATCAGGCCGCCATGCGATTCGCCCGTCCCGGTCATGTGATCCAGCTCGGATTCCATCCGCTGAACGTCGAACGAGCGGCGGCATGGCCGAATGGGTATGCGCTCCTTGTCGCCAACTCCGGACTGCAGGCCCGAAAATCGGACGGCGCCCGCAACCGGTTCAATCAGCGGGTCGCTTGTTACCACATCGGTCGGGAGATCCTCCTCAGGCGGCGTCCCGAGCTGCGCGACAGGGTGGAACGCCTGCGGGACCTCGCGCCGTCGTGGCTCAACGTTCCCGATGCCGAGGTGGCCGAAATGCTCCTCGATCTGCCGATCGCGCTGGAGCGGCATCAGATCAGCGACCATATTGGCGCAGAGTCGGCAGAGCGTCTTCTATCCACGCATGACTGCGGCGGAGAGCCCTATCCGATACGTTCGGTGGTCCTCTTCGGGTTGTCGGAATGCGAACGGAGCCGACGGTGCGCGGACCTTCTCGCTCGCGGAGCGGTGGCGGAGATCGGGCGGATGATGAACGTATCGCATGATGGTGATCGCGTCTCATCCGCTGCCGGCGGCTGGGCCGGGCGCCGAGCGGCGCAGTGCTCCGATGCTGATGTGCGCGCACTGGCGATGGAATGCCGCAACGGGAGGAGCCTCGCCGATCAACCGGGGGCGTACGGGTGCAGTACTCAGGACATCGATGCGATGGCGGATATTCTGCTGGAGACGCCCGGTGTTCTGGGGGCGCAGCTCAGCGGCGCCGGACTGGGCGGATGTCTGATGGCCCTCGTACAGGCGGAGCAGGTGGACGAAGCGCACGCTCGACTTGTATCGGGTTATTACGCACCCAGAGGACTGGAACCGGAAACGCTCGTTTGTCGGCCAGCGGGCGGCTGCGGACCCATCCTGCCGTGACACCGCCGACGACAGGCAGATCCGACGCTGATCTGATCTACCGATGCCTCGATGGCGATGCGACGGCATGGGACGATCTGATCCGTCGCTACTCCGGCCTTGTGTATTCCGTGGCGTATCAGACGGGCCTCTCGGCCGATGATGCGGCCGATGTATTACAGATGGTAAGCGTGACCCTCCTTGATCATCTGCGCGATCTGCGGGATGTATCCCGGCTGATGCCCTGGATCGCTCGGACGACCTATCACCATGCCCTGCGCGTCGCCATGCGGAATCGGCGACATGAGGAGATGCCTGCGTCTCTGGCGGCGGATCCGGATCTCGAGGCTTCGATGGCGGACCTGCCGGGAGATCTGAGCGAACGCATAACCGCCCTCCATGAGCAGCAGATCGTCGGAGAGGCCATGGCCCTCTTGTCGCCGCGGTGTCGCGAGCTTCTGACAGCGTTGTTCTTGTCGGACTCTCCCATGAGCTACGCCGAGGCGGCTCAGCATCTCGATGTGCCCGTAGGGAGTATTGGGCCCACGCGGAACCGATGCCTGCAACGCCTTCGGGCTCTCCTGGACACGATGGATTTTTGAAAGCCTCGATCAAAGGGGGAACCCTTCCCTCGACCGGGCGCTTGTGTACACAGGGCCAGTAATGGTCGAAGGTCCTACAGAACAGGCCGCCGATGTCCGACACCTGGCCTTGTTGAGATCGGCTACGGTATTCGTGGCGATTGTAGGGGCATTGTATCTTAGTGGCGGTCTGGTGTCTCTATATATTGTTAGCAGCTAAGATTCTGGCACGCTGGGGGTGATCTACATGGTCCTGTACGAAGGTAATGAAAGTGATGAGCTTGGAGAGACGGTAGTCGAGGAGAGCCCTGAGCGACCGTGGATCGGCAGGGTGGTGCGCGCGCTCAAGTTGTCGGCCGCCATTCAGGCGCCGGAGGCGGTGCTTGCAGGCGCTCGGGCTGCGTTCCTGGAGCGGCACAGAAATCCGGACCAAACGATCCATGTCGCAAGGCAGCTATTCGATAGCTGGACCAATCTCGTCCCGAGCGAGGTGCGAGGCGAACTGCCGACGGCGAGGACACCGGGCGACATGGCGTCGACGCGCCATCAGGTCTACACCACGGCATGGCATGACGTCGATCTCTGGGGTGAGCGGCTTACCGAAGACCTGTGGTACTTGATCGGACAGATCCTGCCCAAAGCCGGAGGCGCCGCCATACGAGCGAGGGAAGCCCTCCTCACCTCGGCCGATAAGTCCGTAATCACCGGCGTTCCAGAAAATGGCGAGTTTCATATGCCTTCCGTCCGAGCTGGCCTGTACGACCTGAGGCTTCGTCTGGACTGCTCCGAAGTGCTGCTTCCGGGCGTCCGAATAGGATTGTAGAACCCTCCGGTGGCTGCGATGGTGCCCTGGAAGCAAGCTGCGCTGGCAGCGGACCCGATCGAACGATCGAAGCTTCTCGCTGAGGTTGCTGATCCGGCAGCGGTCGAAGCGCTCCTTGCGGATGCGCGGCAGCTAACCATGTCGGATCCGGAGGAGGCTCTGCGCCACGCCGAGCTCGCCTGTGATGCAGCAGCGGCGCTCGGCCAACCCAAGCTCCAGTCCGCAACCTCCCGTGCCCGGGGTCAGGCCTATCGTGCCCTGAGCAGGCATACGGCGGCCATCGATGCACTGGAGGCGGCCGCCCAATACGCCCTGAGCGCCGGCGACGATCGTTTGGCGCTCCAGAGTCGCATCGGGATTATCGATTCGCTGGGTTGGCTGGAGCGTTTTGACGAAGCCGTAGCGCTTGCAGAAGAGCTGGAGAACGCCCTCCTGCTGCAGGGTGAGATCACCGAATCGGGCAAGGTTCTCGTGAACGCGGGCAACCTGCACCACCGACGGGATGATTATCCTGCGGCCCTCGAAGCGTACACCCGGGGCCTCGAACGCCTCCGCGGACGAGTCGATGTCCCGGTGATCGCGCGGGTCGAGGTGAATCTGGCCAATATTCTGACCCATCTCAACCGGGTCCAGGAGGCTACCGGTCTTTACACGGAAGCGCGCAAGGGGTTTGAGCAGCAGGGCGACGCCTATTCGGCTGCAGTGGTTGATCTCAACGTCGGCTTTCTCCACTATGTATCCGGCGAACATTCTGCATCGCTCGCCGCCTTCACGCGATCCCGACGCGCGTTCGAAAGCATCAATCGGCGGGTGGAGGCGGCCAAGGTCGACGGCGATATGGGCGATGTATATCGCGCCCTGAACCTCCTGCCGGAGGCGCTGGAGTGTTATGACCGGTGCATCGCGGTGTTCCTTGAGCAGGGCATGTCCTATGAATCGGCTCGGGCCGAGGTGGGTCGGGCGGTCGTTCTGGCCAGCAATAATCGTACTGCGGAGGCGATGGAGGCCCTTGATCGCGCCGAGGCGACGTTCAAGGCACAGAAGAACCGGCTGCAGCAGGCGCATGTAGCGCTGATCCGCGCCCATGTGCTGCGTCAAAGCGGCCGGAATCGCCAGGCCGCCAAAGAGGCCGCGAAGGCCGCTCGGGAACTCACCAGGGCAGGCCTCCACGGTTGGGCTGCCGAAGCGATGTTCATTCAGTATGATGTGGAGTTGGACGCGGGACAGGATGCGACCGCTCCCATGGAAGCCGTGGTACGGCAGGCCTCCACGCACCTGCGAAGCTCTCTGGAGAGCCGCGCTCAGCACTCGCTGGGCAGATACTATCAGCATCAGGGCGATACCGAGCGGGCTCTTCAACATTTGCGCGCCGGGGTGCAAGCGCTCGAAGAGGCTCGCGCACTGGTATCCATCGAAGCCTTCCACGTCGCCTTCCTTCGGGATAAGATCGCCGTCTACGAGGATCTCGTTGCCGCGCTTCTGACCCGTGGACTGCGACCCGACATCGTGGAGGCGCTGGATTGTGTGGAACGGTCCAAGTCCCGACTCCTCCTGGAACGGGTTCAGACGGCACAGGACACCGCAGCCCGCGGGGGCGCAGCCGCTGATCCGGAGTTGACGGAGCGGCTCGCTCAGCTTCGCGCTGAACTCTGCCGTCACTACCACGGCCTACACGTCTTCGAGGGAGCCGATCAGCTCCAGAAGCGGGTTGGCGTTCCGGTTGGGGATCTGGCCGATCTCCAGCGAGTCGAGGCCGACTATCGACAGGCGCTGCGGGAGGCGGAGCTTGGCGATACCACTCCCGAAACGCGCGCCCTTCGGCAGAGCGCTCCGGTCCGGCTTGAGGCTCTCCAGGAGGCCCTCGCGCCGGACGAGACGCTCATCGAATACACCGCGTTCTTCGGACAGATCTGCGCCTTCGTCATCACGAGAGACGATATTGCGGTGCGGCTCGATATCGCCCAGGTTGAAGAGACGCAGCATATGGCCCGACGGCTACGTTTCCAGCTGCAGCGGATTGAGGGCCAACGGACCTACGTGGAACGGCATCAGACCGAACTCCATGATGCGATCCGAGAGGTCCTCAAAGACCTCTATCGACTGCTCCTGGCGCCGATCGAGCCGCTGATTGTCGGCCGAAAGCTTGTGATCGTGCCCCATGGACCGCTGCATGGACTCCCGATTCACGCCGCAGCGGATGGCGACGAGTACGCCCTGGATCGCTGGGAGATCGTCTATGCGCCGGGCGCCGCAGTATGGCATGCGGGTGTGGTACGCAACCGTGCCCTGGGAACAATCGCCCATCCTACGAGCGTCACAGAGTCAGCGTTGCTCATGGCGGTTCCAGCGCCGGGCATCGAACTCGTGACGGATGAGGTGGACCAACTGCACGCCCTGTTGCCCGGCGCACGGGTGTTCCATGGAGATGCAGCCACCCTCGATGCCTTCCATGAATGGGCGCCGCGGAGCCGGATCATCCATCTCGCTACGCACGCGTTATTTCGGGCCGACAATCCGCTGTTTTCCGGTCTGGCCTTCAGCGACGGATGGCTTCTAGCTCATGATCTATACGGTCAGTCACTCGACTGCGATCTGGCCACCCTGTCGGCCTGCAGGACTGGCGCGACGCACGTCGAACCGGGCGACGAGTTGTTCGGTTTGATGCGGGGCTTCCTCGCCGCCGGCGCCCGATCGCTTGCCGTGAGCCTGTGGCCAGCCGCGGATGCGGCGACGATGTCCGTTATGATCAAGTTCTATAATGGGATCGCACAGGGTACGAGCCGGGCCGCGGCTCTTCGTGATGCGCAGATCGAGGTGCGGCAGGAGTACCCACACCCCTATCACTGGGCGGCGTTCGCCCTGGTCGGGGTTCGTTGATAACGGAAATCGGAGGTATGTCGAATATGAATGCGCTTAACGGTCGGCTGTCGGCGCTTATAGCGCTGTTTGCGACTGTGGCCCTCATCGGGGGATCGCCCGCGTTCGGCTGGGGCCGCAATACGAACTGTCTGTTGGTCCGGCCCCACAGGTCCGGCGATATCGCTGCGATCGCTGCCGCCCACGGCATGACGATCGAGGACAGAATAGGCGAGGAAGGGTACTGGCTGCTCCGATGCGGAACGCGCGGCGCATCCGAGACCCTCGCCAGCCTCCAGGCGGACTCAAGCGTTGAGGATGCGTCGCCGGATGGTGTTGTCGTTATCCCCGAGATCACGGCTCAACTCGCCTTCGCCTTCGACGCAGGGCCCACTCCGAACGGGTATACGAATCAATCCGCCCTCTCGCAGGTGAATCTAGGCAGCTCGCACTGGCGCGCAACCGGCCACGGAGTCGTTGTTGCGGTCATCGATACCGGCGTGAATGCGAACCATCCGGACCTCGTCGGGCACTGCACTAGCGGCTATAACGCCATCGACCCATGCAACCCGCCCGATGATCTTCCGGATGGGCAGACCGGCGGATACGGTGTTCTCGATGCTGGCGCTGGCCATGGAACGATGGTCGCCGGCGTCATCGCTGTGGTCGCGCCGAACGCTCGCATCATGCCGATCAAGGCTCTCGCGGCGGACGGTTCGGGCAACGAATCGGATGTCATCCGAGGGATCCTCTGGGCCGTGCGGAATGGCGCGGACGTCATCAATATGAGCTTCGGTTCCCCGTCCTCCAGCCCGGCGCTGCGGGCGGCGGTGCGCTACGCCTACCGATCGGGCGTCGTCGTCGTTGCCTCCGCTGGTAATACCGGCGACAATCAGCCCCACTATCCTGCCTGGCTGCCGCAGGTTATCTCGGTCGCATCCGTCGAAGAGAACAACATCAAGTCTCCCTACTCGTCCTATGCGCCGAGCGTCAGTCTCGTTGCGCCGGGCACCGGGATCCGGAGCACCTACTGGGATGGCGGGTATGCGTCCTGGAGCGGAACCTCCTTCGCGGCATCGTTTGTGTCCGGGGCTGCGGCGCTTGTCCGGGAGCTCGAACCGCAGGGAGGCGCCAACCGGGTTGCCCGCTATCTGACGAGAACGGCCACCTCGGTGAACCTTGCGAACCCGGAGTATGCGGGGCTGCTTGGAGACGGGCTGTTGAACATCGAGAAGGCGGTCCGGCGAGCCGACTGATCCTGCCTCTAGCGGCGGCCCGGAAGGAACGCGTTGGGACTGTCGGTTCTGACGACCATTCCCTCCGGGCCGCACGGCTCAATGGAGTTTGCGGTTCGCGCCTCAGGCCATCATCTGCTGGGTTCGCTCGATGATCATATCCTGCCACTGCTTGTTCAGGGTGGCGAACCGGGCCGACCATCCAGCGATACGCACTGAGAGGTTCGGGTACTTCTCCGGGTGCGCCTGAGCGTCGGCCAGCAGCGCACTGTCCATCACGTCGATGTGCAGGTACCAGCCTCCCAGGCTGACGAAGGTCCGCATCAGGGCCGTCATAGCGTTGATTCCCTTCTCTCCTTTCACCGAACCCGGATGGATTTTCATCTCGAGCGTAGCGCCGTTCGGCGTACGGGTGAAATCCAGCTTGCAGTAGGAGCGAAGGACGGCCGTCGGGCCGTGCAGATCGGTGCCCGGCGATGGCGAGCAGTTGTTCGCGAGATACTCGCCTGCATGAGCCCCCGACGCGGTGGCGGAGCGCTGCGGGGCGTACTCGATCTGTCGCCCGAAGGTGCTCAAACCGGCCGGCCTCAGGACCCCGTTCCGCGAGCGAGTCTCCGCCGCGATCGTTGTGTAATCGTCAAAAACGCGCCGCATCATACCATCGGCGGCCTCGTTGTCGTTGCCGAACCACTCGAAGGATCGGGCGATGCGGCTGCGGAGCGGCTCATGGCCCGCCCAGTTGCCCCGCAGCATGTCCACCAGCCGGCGGAGGCTGATGGACCGCTGATCGTAGACGAGATCCTTGATCGCCAGCAGGCTGTTGGCGACGTCGGCCATGCCTCCGGCATGGGGCGCAAGGACCGTGTACCGCGGACCCCGTTCGAAGTACCCGCGCGCTCGCTCGACGCAATCCTCCACGAGCAGCGAGAGGAGCGGCGTCGGCGGGCCGGACGTGCACCATTGATCTGCGATCTCATGGTGGCGCTCCAGATGCCCTCTCAGGGACACGGTGAACGCCCGATACAGGTCATCGAAGGTTGCGTAATCGACGGCCGAGCTTCCCGGGCGTAGGCCGATGGCCGTTTCGAGGTGAGCCAGGATGTCGAACGGGACATAGGAGAAGGCGGTCTTGCCCGGGATGATCGCCTCCCAGCAGCCGTCGTTGGCGAAACTCCGGGCCTCCGCGATCGAATAGCCCATGGTCTGGAGACCCGCGATCACCTTCTCCTCGTTGTAGAGGGCCACGATGCCGCCGCCATGTCGCTGGACCTCAGCGACCCGCTGGAGGAGTCTGACCGGCGAGCGCCGATTCAAACGAACCGCCACGGGGAAATCGCTGATGTGCAGCTCTTCAACGATGTCGAGCACGAGATAGGTGACCTCGTTCGTCACCTCGACGCCGGAGGAATCGACGCCGGCGAGGACGATGTTCTGGTAGAACTGCGCATCGCCCGAACCGCCGCCGGCTCCCGGGACTCCGATCCATTCGCAGCCCTTGATCCAGAAATGGGCGAGATCCTCCCTGGCATCGTCGAGGGTCGTTCGACCTGCGGCCAGGTCGGCCTTCAGGTATGGTCCGAGCATCTCGTCGATCCGGCCGATGCCCGACCAGTTGCCCAAGAGCCGTTGGAAGGCGAACATGCACCAGAGCGCCTGGACAGCCTCGTGAAACGTCCGGGGCGGCTCCTCCGGCACACGCGCGAGAGCGCCTCGAGTTCGCAGGTATGCGGCGCGTTCCCAGCCCGTCGATCCGTCCGCGAGCGTCTGAAGCGCCTCCATGTATCGTTGATGCCATACGCCGGCCGCGTCGAGGCAGAGGCCCATCGAACGGAGGAACGTCGTCTCAGCTTCGCTCAGATCGTCGGCGGCAAGGCGCTTCTCAATCCGTCGCCTCAGGCCCGCGTAGCCCTCGCGGAGGCCCCGGGCAAAACCGATGGTGGTATGGCTCGTGCTGGGATCCCCGGAGATCGGTGTGGTGTGACGCGCGGCTTCGAGGAGGGACGCCGAGCCGACGATCCGTTCGCCTGCGAGGATGCGGAGAGGGGCGGTTTGCGCCGCGAGCATCACGGCGCGGGCATAGCGCAGGTCCGGCGGGAGGGCGCGGTCCGCCTCGCTCAGCTGGGCCCTGGCGGGTTCCATGCTGCGCCCGTGCTCCCCGGCCAGCGCCCTGTGGGCCAGGGCGCGTGTCCCATCCGAAAGCCGTTTCGGACAAGGCGGACGCCATGGCGCGCCCCAATCCTGCAGCGCCATGGAAGGGTCCGAGACAGCGCCCCTCATCGGGCTCTGGGCGCCAAGGAGCAACACGGCGCCGCTCGCGCCGGCGTTTCGGATCAGGTCTCGCCGGCTCATCGGCTCAACGATCTCCTCCATGTCCATCCTCCTCGACGCCCGTCGCGCCCGATGGGCGGATGTCCCGAGAGCGTCCGTCGGTCCTCTACATGCCGTGCATCTGGGTATCGCCATAGAGCGTCTGGATATAGGCGATCTGTCCCGTATGGTACACCATGTTGTAGTAGGGCATCAGGATCACCCTCAGGAATGACGCGCGGAAATCGTCGCCGAACGGCAGCTTCACCTCGATCTCGAGGGCATCCGAAGGGAAGGCCGTAATGGCCGCCGCGAGTCGCTCCGTGGCCTCGCCGAGGGCCTGAACGGCCTTCGCCGGGGTGTCGAGCTTCGCGCATTCGGCCTTGTAGGAATCGAAACTCCATCCTTCGGGCGTCTTGCGGTCGCGGAGAATGGCAGCGCAGAAGTCGTTGATGACCGCGCATTCCTGAACCTGATCGAGCGCCGATCGTCCGGCGTCGAGCGGGCGCCAGTCCTGCCGGTCGTCGGGCATGGCGGATAGATTGGCCGCGAGGGTCTCGGCGGCTTTGCGGGTATCGGTGACGATGACGTCAATGGGATCGATCACGAGCTTGCTCCGTGGAGTGTGATAGTGTCCATACTCCACTATACGCGGGCGATCGTCGGTTCGTCAAGGTGATACGGTCGAAGCTCCCGGACCGATGGTACACTGCATCCATGCAGAACGACGACCTCGAACAAGCCGTGGATATCGCCCTGGAGGGCGCTCCCAGAGCCGAGCGCCTCGCGGCGATGATCGAAACTCTGCGGACCCGACGGGCCGGCCTGGTGCGGGATCTTGAAGCGACGGACGATACCGTTCGCCAGCAGGAGATCCGCAAGCAGATCGCCGAGCTGGACCGGCAAGTCGACACGCTCAGCGAACAGCAGGCCGTGTCCCATTTTGTGGAGATGAGCGTTCGGGCAGCGGCGATGCGCCCGGAGGAGATACGAGCCGTCTACGACGAGGATGAATGACCGCGGCCGAACGGACCTCCCAACGGCCGCTGCGCTCGGGGTCACTCTCGTCTTCTGGGGATCGGCGTTTCCGTTCATCCGACTGGCCCTGGCCGATTATCAGCCGGGCCATCTAACCCTTCTACGGTTCCTGGTCGCCTCCGCCGCGATGTGGATCATCGCGCGGATCCTCCGTATGGAGCCGCTTCGGGTCTCCCTGTGGGCCCAGCCCGCCGCGCTATCGTTGTTGAACGTGATCGGCTACCATGTCTGCCTCAACTACGGCCTGGTGCAGGTGCAGGCCGGGGTCGGCTCGCTGATCGTCAACACAGCGCCGGTGTTCGCCTACCTAACGGCGGCTCTCCTGTTCAAGGAACGGGTCGATGGGCGCGGATGGGCGGGACTGGCCGTTTCCATCTCGGGTACGGCTCTCATCGCTCTCGGAAGCGGCGGGCGCCTGTCCCTGAACGCCGGCGCGCTGCTCTTGCTCTGCTCGGCCATCGCCTGGGGGGCGAGCGCTGCACTCGTTCGGCCGATGCTCCGGACGATGACCGCACTGCAGGCGGCAGCCGTCTCTCTGTGGGCTGGGACGGCGGGCCTCCTCGTGTTTCTCCCCGGTCTTATCCCTGCCGTACGCGCGGCGTCCTCGGCGGCGACGCTCAGCGTGGTCTATCTTGGCGTCGTGCCCATCGCCATATGCTATATCACATGGAACTACACGCTGTCCCGCATACCGGCCACACGCGCGGTGAACTACACCTATCTCATACCGCTGATCGCGATCATCGAAGGATATCTTATTCTCGGAGAACGGCCCGGCGGCATCGCACTGTTCGGAGGATTGATCGCCCTGTCCGGCGTACTCCTTGCCAATGGAGGAAGGAGACCATGATGAGCATTCGACGGTTCTGGGTTGTCGGGGTCGCAGCTGCGGCGCTTTGTTCGACAGCGCCCGCACGGGCGCTGCCGCTCGGCTTCGGGCTCGGCATCCGCCTTGGGGGCGCCACAACGAGGGCGACGGCAGCGCTGGCGGGCGTCGACGTGACCGTACCGGGTCTCGCCCTGTTCGATGGGTTCAAAGGGCGCATCGACCTGGATACATGGGGACAGCTGACCTCCGGTTGGGACCGTTCGAGCGGCGGGATCGCGGCGACGTTCAATCAGGTCGTCAACGGGATCGTCGGCTATTACGGCGTCGGCGGCGGCTTCTCGCGCATCCGTATTCATGGCGTCGCGTACGAAGGCCCCGAGCTGAAGCTGATCGGCGGGTTCAACCTCCTGGGCATGGGTTTTGAGGTCAACTACCATATGGGCAAGGTATCCACCTGGACCGGTCTGGTCCGGTTCCGTTTCTAGCCCGAGGGACGATCGCGGCTCAGTCCGTCTGACTGCGGATATTGACCTGTACTTCTGGATAACGGGCCGCGAGCGCCCGACCCCGCACGGCGCCGAGCACAGAGATCGCCGTCGACAGGCCATCGCTGATCTCGCCGCGTCGTGCGATCACCGACACCGCAACTCTGGTCGTGAGGCCGATTCCCGTCCTCGGATCGACAATATGGCTGTAGCGCTTGCCGTCGATCTCGACATACTGCTCGGTGTCGCCCGACGTCGAGACGGCCGCGTCCGTCAGGCAGAGGTAGAGGTCGTCCTGACGTCGGGCTGAGGGGATCACGATCGACCACCCCGCGCGCCCGGGCGGGGCCGAGCCGACGACGAGGTCCCCTCCGATCTCCACTAGCGCCCGGGGCGTCCCGCACCGGCGGAGTTCGCGCAGGGCGGCGTCGCACGCATAGCCTTTGGCGATCCCGCCCAGATCCAGCTTCATCCCGCGAGAGGAGAGGGACACGGCGCTCCGTTCGGGATACAGGGTCACCCTTGTCCAGCCTGTCCGCCCGAGCGCCTCGCGGACGGCCTCAGTCGATGGCAGACGCCCTTCGCGCCGCGCACGTCGCCATAGCTCCACTACAGGACCGCAGGTAGGGTCAAACGCGCCGTCGGTCCGTCTGGCGAGCTCAAGCGACCGTCGAAGGACGCGCATCAGGTCACCGCTAACGCGCACCGGCCCCTCTCCGGCTCGTGCGCACAGGCGCATCAGCTCGCTCGTTGGTCGGTAATCGCTCAACGCCGCATCGAGCGAACCGATCCGACGAAACGCGGCGCGGGCTGCCTCGAGCGCGGCCGATTCCGATGGCGCGTAGAGGACGATCCGCGCTTGCATGCCCATATGAACTTCGGTATACTGGAACCGTTGCAGATCGTTGCCTGCGGCGGTATCGCAGCGCCCCAGCAGACCGGCGGCGAACGCCAACGCCGTCATGGAAGGACGTGCTCTACCTGTGAACCTGGATACGATAAATCGTGCGGGACGAGCGTTCCGCGCGCCCCACCTCGTCGTGATCACCCTCGCCCTCCTTGCCAGCATCGTCGCGGCTAGCTTCCCTCCGGTTATGGCACAAGCGCGCAAGCCTGTGAAGCCCCGGCCCAGAGCCACGCCCGCAGCGGCCTCGAAACCCCGCGCCGTCACCATACCGGGCACGACCGCCCGGCTCGAGTTCGTCCGCGTTCCGGCCGGCACCATCGTCCTGCCCAATCCCGAGCGCAAAGGCGCGATGACGCGCGTTCAGCTCAAGCCGTTCTGGATCGCGGTGACGGAGACCCCGTGGGAAGCGTACGATCCCTTCGTCTATGGCCTCGCCCCCTCCGGCGCGGCTCAGGAGCCGGCGGCTGCCGACGCGACGGCAAGGCCGAGCAAGCCCTATATCCCGCCGGACCTTGGTTGGGGGCATGGCGGCAGTCCGGTGATCAACATCACGCATCATGCCGCGACGCAGTATTGCGCATGGCTCTCGTCGGTGACGGGCAAGAAGTTCCGGCTGCCGACGGAAGCCGAATGGGAGTACGCCAGCCGCGCTGGCCAGCCCGCGCCCGTGAAGCCGACGGCGGCAGCGCTGCCGACTCTGGCGTGGTTCGAGGCCAACAGCGCCGGCCAGACTCATCCCGTGGCGAAGAAGAAGGCCAACGCCTGGGGCCTGTACGACATGCTCGGCAACGCCGGCGAGTGGGCCGGCGACCTCGCGGGCAAGCCGGTCCTCTGCGGCGGGACGTATCTCGACAAGGCCGCCGATGTCCAGAGCGGCCGACGTGAGTACCAAACCTACGACTGGAACTCGACGGACCCGCAGATGCCCAAGAGCAAATGGTGGCTCAGCGACGGGTCGTTCGCCGGGTTCCGGATCGTCTGTGATTCGGATCTGTAGAACCTATTTCGGCCGACGGGATCATCCGCGATACCTGCAGCCGTGGGAGGCAAGATGAGCACAGAGCATAACGTAACACGCCGGGAGTTCCTCGGCGCATCGGCCGCAGCGGCGGCCACGGCGGCCATGCTGCTGAGCCCGAGCGAGTTCGCCTTCGCACAGGGCTCGGACACTCTCAAGGTCGGTCTCATCGGCTGCGGTGGCCGGGGTACGGGCGCGGTCCATGACTGTGCGAAGGCCGACCCCGGCGTCGTCGTCTGGGCGCTCGGCGATATGTTCCAGGACCGTCTGAACGGTTGTCGCGAGACGCTCAACGGCCTGGGCGCGCGCAACAAGGTAACCGACGATCGCTGCTTCGTCGGCCTGGATGCCTACAAGGGCGTCATCGCCAGCGGCGTCGATATCGTCATCCTGGCAACCCATCCCGGGTTCCGTCCGGTGCACTTCCCGGCCGCCGTCGCCGCGGGCAAGCACGTGTTTATGGAGAAGCCCGTCGCCACCGACGCGCCGGGCGCGAGAGCCATGCTCGAGGCGGCTGATCTCGCGACTCAGAAGAAACTCGCGGTCGTCGCCGGGACCCAGCGACGCCACCAGGCGAGCTATGTCGAGACCATCAAACGGCTGCATGACGGGGCGATCGGCAAGATCGTCGGCGGGCAGGTCTACTGGAACGGGGGCGGCGTCGGCAACGGCGTCAATCCCAAGCAGGCGGGCCAGACGGATCTGGAATGGATGATCCGGAACTGGTACCAGTTCACGTGGCTCTGCGGCGACAACATCGTCGAACAGCACGTCCACAATATCGACGTGGCCAACTGGGTCCTGCAGGCCCATCCGGTGAAGTGCGTGGCCAACGGAGGGCGCGCCCAGCGAATGGATCCCCAGCGCTTCCCTCAGGCGTTCGACAACTTCACGGTCGATTTCGTCTATCCCGATGACATCCACATCATGAGCATGTGTCGACACTGGGACAACTGCCCGGGCAACGTCTCCGAGCGCATGGTGGGCACCAAGGGCTTCGCCAACCCCGGCTGGAACCTCTGGGGCGAACAGTCCTGGAGCTTCAGCGGCGAGAACCCGAACGCCTACGTTCAGGAGCACGTCCACTTCATCGCCAGCATCCGATCAGGCAATCCGCTCAACGAGGCGCGTCAGGTGACGGAGAGCACGCTGTCGGCGATCATGGGCCGGATGGCGGCCTATACGGGACAGGAAGTCACCTGGGAACAGGCCCTGAACGCAACGGAGAGCCTCTATCCGGATCTATCCAATCCGGCCGGCGCCATCGCCGTCCGGGGACCGGCTATCCCCGGGCAGACCCGGCTGACGTAAACGCCCTGGCTATGGATTGGAGAAAACGATGCCCATGAACCGACGGGAGCTCATCGCCGCATCGACCGTAGCCGGATTGGGGGCCGCGGCCGGAGTGCAAGCCGAACGCCCGCGATCGACCGCACGGTTGCTCCTATCGAGTCAGGAAGGGATCATCCCCGGCAAGGACCTTGCCGAGAAGATCGCCCGAATGGAACAATGGGGTTTCGACGGCATCGAGGTCGGCGGAGGCGGTTTCCCCGACCGGGTCGAAGAGCTCCGCAAGGCCCTGGCGAGCTCGAAGCTCAAGATCAGCGCGATATGCGCGGGCACCCCGGGCGGACCGCTGATCAACGAGAACCCGGAGACTCGGAAGAACGCCGTGCGCGAGATCAAGATGCTCCTCGAAGCCGCCGCCGCTCTCGGGTCGACGGGGGTCATCATCGTCCCCGCGTTCAACGGACAGACCAAGCTCGGCCCGATCGATGGCAGGAAGGTTCTGATGGAGCTCCTTGTCGAAATCGGAGAGCATGGCGCGAAGGTAGGCGCCCGCATCCTGCTGGAGCCGCTCAACCGGGGCGAGGCGTGGTTCCTTCGCCTCCTGGCCGACGCGGCCGCCATGTGTCGGGAGACCAACAGCCCGGGCGTTGCCATGATGGGCGACTTCTACCATATGAACATCGAAGAGCCGAGCGACATGGGCGCCTTCGTCTCAGCGGGGCCATGGCTCCATCACGTGCATCTGGCTTCGCGTAAACGGGTGCTGCCCGGCCAGGACGAACGGGACTTCACCGGCGGATTCAAGGGCCTGAAATGGATCGGTTATCAGGACTACTGCAGCCTCGAATGCGGCTGCGATGGCGATCGCGAGGTCGAGATCCCGAAGGCGGTGAAGTTCCTTCGGGCGCAGTGGCGCAAGGCCTGATCGCGACTCCTATCGTGTCGCTGCAGTGAAGCGGACGTAGTCGATCGCAATCGACGCGCCCGGGACATCGCACGGGTCGATGCGAAGACCGTCGGCCATGCCGGCCCATGTCGGTTGATCCGCCAGACGGACCGAATAGTCATGCCACTGGCCGTCCAAGTGGACCGGGAAGGACGCGCTCGCATCGGCCCGCATCGCACGATCGACCGTGGACCAGAAAACCTGACCGGTGGATGCCGTCGCACCGCCCTCCCCGCGGCCGATCTTCATCCGGATCGTGATCTGCGGGTGACGTGCGCAATCCACGTAGTTCACCGGCGCCGTCAGCTGCGGGTCCCCGCTCGTGGTCACGCCCAGAAGCGTCCCGTGTTCGGCACGCAGGTGGTCTATGGCGCGCCCGGTCCAACCCTCCAGGCTGTAATCGAACGCCCAACCTGTCGTGCGGGGCAGCGTCACGTCGAACACCGGCGGGATCCTGCCCAGGTCCGACGGCGTGAGATCCCGATGCCGACCTGCAGCTGGGCAGAAGACCTCCCGAACGGCGTCGAGGTACGCGAACCCGTGTTCGACGGAAGGCTCGAGGACGCTCCCCTCGCCCCATTCGTTCCAGGCCTCGATCATCACGACCCGGTCGGCATTGACGCACTCCTTCGCCCGCTCCAGCGCCTTACGGAAGAGCGACGGCGTACTGCCGGTTCGCAGGAGATCGGCGTCACGAAGCCACGGTCGTCGATCCCAGCCGGGCATCACAGTCGGCCAGAACCGGCCGTCCAGAAGCCGGCTCCAATGCTGCCAGAGCCGGACGCCCTGTTCGGTCAGGTCTTCGTAGGTCGCCTCCATATACCGTCCGGGACCGGTCATGTCCGTCCCGGCGTAGGGGTAGTTGTAGAGGCAGAACCCCTGGATCCCGGCCGCACGGGCGTCCTTGAGGGCCTGTTCGCCTACGATCTCCCCTTCGCATGACCAGAGGCAGACGCCGGGCAGTCCGGCCTTGCGGCACCGAGCCTCGAAATCGGCGAAGGCGGCCCGGGCGTTCTCGACGCCTAGGGTCTTGACGAAGCTGTAGCCCGAGAGGATGATGACGAGCGGCTTGCCGTCGATCGTGAAGTAGGAGGGATGGGTCAGGTACTTCGGAATGACGAGATCGGCGAACTCCCGGAGGTGTTCGGCGGTCATCGTCTCTGCCGGAGCGTGGTTGCACCAGTTCAGGCAGAACTTCATCTGGCCCACGAACCGGGATCTCAGGAATCCGTCCAGCGCGGCCTCGAGCATTTCTGAGCCGTTGTGGGTGTAGAAATCAAACGCGAAGAAACCGATGCCGTGCTCGGTCGCCCACTTGATGTGCCAGTCGGCAACCTCAGGGTCGCCCTCTCTGTAGTACCCGAGGAGGGGGCGCTGCACACGGGGGTTGGCCTTGATGCAGTACCATCGGTCCGCGTGCGCCCAACCCGGGAAATAGAACGCGCCGACGGTCATGTCGGCCTTCGCGGCCTTCGGCGGCGGGATCGGACGGGGCGGCACGGCCAGACCGGCCGCCGCAGCCAGACAGAGCCAGAACATCAGAGACCTCCAGGGGGTGTTTCGTCTACTATGGTAGCCGATGCGGTGCGAACCCGACGCCTGACTCTCTTCCTCACCGAGCAACTGTCCAGGCCGGACAGCAGGATCATCAGGAGTCTGCTGGGCCCGATCAGCAAACAACCGTGGCTCGAGGGGACCACGGCTCAGGAGATCGTAACGGCCTTCGGGGACCTGACGGCGTTCGGGGACCGGGTCCCGTCGGAGCCGCCCGAGGCTCCATCGATCGTGCCGCAACCGTCGCCGTCGGCGGATCCTGCGCCTGTGACGCAGCCGCCGTCGTCGGCGCGCTCCAACCTGGTCCCGATCACCTCGGTCGGTTCGGTCACCGGGCACAGGCTTGTGCGCGCTGTGGGCCCGGACGGCGTCGACCTCGGCGTCCATAGTTGGCGGGATCTCTGGATCGGGGTGGTGAAGGTTGTTCTGCGCCGGGGCCGCGTCTCCATCCCGTGGCGTCCCAGGAGCGGATATCGCATATGCCTGGACTGGGAAAAGGGCCATGCGGGCGGCAGGACAATGCGAACGCCCGAAGAGATGGAATATGGAGAGCGGACTCTGTTCCTCGAGACCCATGGCAGCGCCGACGACCTCATGTCGCTTGCCGTACGCCTCTGTGAAGCCGCCGGCGTGGATCCGGCGGGGTTCCGAATCGAGATCGTGCAGCGCGACAGGCCGGCGACATCGTGATCCCGATGGGCGACCGAGCCCGTCTCAGGGTTCGGATTCGGGATGGCGCGCGGCCGTCGCGCGCCTCAGGTGGATCATCAGCATCTGCACATCCGCCGGCGTGACGCCGGGGATGCGGGATGCCTGCGCGACGTCCAGCGGCCGCAGTCGTGCCAGCTTATCAGCGGAGGCCCGGGAGATCCCGTAGATCGCGCCGTAGTCGATCTCCGAAGGGATCGGGGTGTTCGCGTGGGCGAAGAGGCGCGCGGTGCGCTGATCCTGCCGGGCGACATAGCCCTCGTACCTTGCATCGATCGCCAGCGCCTCGCCGACCTCCGAATCGATGTCCTCGGGGGGCGGGTTTCGTTCCCGTATCCATTCGTAACGAACGTCGGGGCGTCGAAGGAGGTCGATGGCCCGGATCCCCTCGGGGGCTGCCGGATCGGTCCGACGCCAGGCTTCGGGCAGGTCGCGCTGATAGAATACGATCCGGCTCAGCCGCGTACGCTCTCTGTCGATGGCCTGCAGCTTGCGCTCCAGCCGACGGGCGCGTTCTGGCTCCGCCATGCCGATGTCCACCGCAAGCGGGGTCAGTCGACGATCGGCGTTATCGTGACGCAGCGATAGGCGGCGTTCCGCGCGCGCCGTGAGCATCCGATAGGGCTCCTCGAGGCCGCGCGTGACAAGATCGTCGATGAGAACGCCGATATAGCTCTCCTTCCGGTCGAAGATTACGGCCGGCAGGCCCCGACATCGCCGAGCGGCGTTGATGCCTGCGACGAGCCCCTGGGCCGCGGCCTCCTCGTAGCCCGAGGTGCCGTTGATCTGGCCGGCCAGGAAGAGTCCGGGCAGCGTACGAACCTCCAGCGACGGGCGGAGCTGATCTGGAAAGACCATGTCATACTCCACCGCATAGCCGGGCCGGAGCATCCGGACGTCCCGCAGCCCCGGGATCGTTCTGAGCATCTCGATCTGTACATCCGCGGGCATGCTGGTGCTCATCCCCTGAACGTAGACGGAGGGATGGTCCCGGTATTCGAGCTCGAGGAAGATCGGATGGGAATCTCGTTCTGCGAAGCGGACGACTTTATCCTCGATGCTCGGGCAGTATCGCGGGCCGATCCCTTCGATGCGCCCGCCGTAGAGCGCGGAGCGATGGAGGTTTCGTACGATCACGTCGTGCGTGGCCCGATTGGTCCTCGTCTGCCAGCAGGGCAACGCCGGAGCGGGGCGGTTGAGCCTGCCGTTGAGGTGGGAGAACGGTTCGGTCTCCTCCGAGTCGATGCGCGTCACCTCGCTCCAATCGATCGAATCCCGATCCACCCGCGGTGTGGTTCCGGTCTTGAACCGGCCCAGTTGGAGGCCCAGATCCGCCAGCGCTCGGGACAGGCTCGCCACCGCCGGGGCGTCGAAGCAGCCGCCCGGGGTCTGCTCATCGCCGCAGTGCAGAAGGCCGTTGAGATAGGTGCCCGTGGTCAAGACGAGCGCAGTGCAGCGGATCTCGGACCCGTCGGACAGCCGGACGCCCAGTACCTCGCCGTCGGCGCCTGTGAGCGGTGCGGCAGCCTCGGCGGTGCGCACGGTGAGCCGCTCCGCGAGGGTCAAGATCCGCGCCATCGCCTCGCTGTACTCATCTTTGTCAACCTGCGCGCGCAGCGTTCGGATCGCATGACCCTTGCTCGTACCGACGTACCGGATATGCGTAACCGTCTCATCGACCGCGCGGCCCATAGAACCGCCCAGGGCGTCGATCTCCCGGACGAGGTGTCCTTTCGCCGGTCCCCCAATGGAGCAGTTGCATGCCATATGGGCGATACGGGTCCCCGGCAGAGTCAGGACGAGGACTTCGCAGCCGAGCCGTGCGGCAGCCAGCGCGGCTTCGCAGCCCGCGTGGCCCGCTCCGACCACGATGACATCGAACGCCTCCGGCATGGTATCTTGAGGTTCGTGCAGGCGGGTATCGCCGTAGTTGTGAGAAGGATTCATCGCGGTTTTCGTTGAAAGTCTAGCATCTAGAGGATTCACGCGTTATACTCTAGAATACCGTCGAGACCGCTCGGAGGGTCGAGCGGCGTTCTTTGTTTGATGCTAATGTTTTCTCTGCCAAAGGGGTTGGCCCAGCTGGCTCCTCGAACCGAATATTCAACAACCGCAGTATCAGGCCGACGCGATCGCGGCATACTGCTCCGAACAGCGCACCGGCGGCGCCCGGGTTGGTTCTGCGCCGCGCAGCGAAAGGAGAACCCAGAAACGATGACGCATGTGGGCTTCCAGGGTCGTTTATTGCTAGTCGGATCACTCATGCTCCTGGCTCTGCCAAACGCTCACGGACAGACGACATCCACTGCCCCCATGGGCAGGGCGTCGCTTGCCCGGGTTCCTTTGCATTTTGAGCGTAATGCTGGACAGGTAGCCGGAGAGTACCGATATATCGCTCGAGGACAGGGCTATTCGATCGGACTCACCGACAGGGAAGCCGCCATCACCCTGAAGGGAGCTTCGGAGAACGGCGCTGTCCGGATGCGTGTGGTCGGCGGCTCGGCCGTCCAACCCGTTGGACAGGGGCAGCTGTCGGGGCGCGCCAACTATCTGCGAGGCGCTGATCCCAAAGCCTGGATCACCAACGTGCCGACCTTCCAGCGCATTGTGTACCGGTCGATCTATAAGGGTATCGACCTCGTCTTCTACGGCAACCAGACCCGAATGCAGTACGATTTCGTCGTTGCGCCCGGCGTCGATGCCCGTCAGATACGGGTTGCGTACGACGGTGCGACCGACGTCGCGACCTCCGCTAAGGGCGAGCTCATCGTTCGATTGCCGGAGGGCATGCTGCGGCAGGCCAAACCGTACGCCTATCAGAACATCGACGGCAAGCAGGCGCCTGTCGCGGCCGGCTTCATTGTCGACGCGGATAACACGGTGCGGTTCAAGATCGGGGCGTACGATCGCAGTCGGCCGCTCGTGATCGATCCGGTCGTCTTTCCGGATCTCGACTGGTCGACCTTCGCCGGCGGACTCGGCAGTGATGGCGCTCAGAGCGTCGCCGTCGACGGCGCAGGCAACGTGTACGTTACAGGTTGGACCAACAGCGGTGACTATCCGACTACGGGCGGCGCCTATGACACGTCGACCAACGGCTTCTACGACATCGTCGTCACCAAACTGGCTCCCGATGGAACGTCGATTCTCTACTCGACCTATGTCGGCGGTTCTGGAGGCGATTTCCCCTCCGGTATCGCGATGCGAGGCTCCAACGCCGTCGTAGTCGGCGATAGCGATTCGCCGGACTTCCCCGTCACTGCGGGCGTAGTCCAGAGCGTCAAGTCCGGCGGTGTTGACGGAGTCGTCTTCGAGCTCAACGCATCGGGTTCGGCGCTGGTCGCCTCCACGTACATCGGCGGCACGGGGTACGAGAGTCCGCGCGGTGTCGCTCTGGATCCGGCCAACAATCGCGTATGCGTCGCAGGCTGGACCCAGTCGCCCAACTATCCGACGACCGTCGGCGCCTACCAGACCACATGGCCGGGCGGGCTGCCGAGTTCGGCCTTCGTGACGGCGCTCAACAACAATCTCCAGACCTTCAGCTACTCGACCTATCTGCACGGCTCCGCGCAGGAGAACTACGGCACGGCCCTGGCGGTCGACGCTACGGGGCAGGTTGTGATCGTGGGCAGAACCAACTCGGTTACCTTCCCGACGACCGTGGGGGCGTTTCAAACGGCCAACGCAGGCGAGAGCGACGCGTTCGTCACGATGTTCAACGTCTCCGGCAGCGCGCTCGTCTGGAGCACGCTGTACGGCGGGGAATGGACCGACGGCGCCGATGCTGTCGTGATCGATCCAGCGGGCAACGTCTGTATTGCTGGACGAGCCGATTCGAATAACCTTCCGATGCTTGGCGCGTTCCAGGCCGCGAACAATGGCTACAAGGATGTCTTCTTCGCAGCCTTCCAGCCGGGCGGCGCCACCCTGCTTTGCAGCACGTATCTGGGCGGCAGCAACGACGATCTGACCAGCACGCTTGTTCGGGATTCCTCCGGTTTTATGTACATCTCGGGAGAGACCTCGTCGGCGAACTTCCCGACGACCGCTGGAGCCTATCAGGTTGCGCGTTCCGGCAGCAGCGACGCCTTCATCGCGAAGCTTTATCCGACACTCGGAGGGGTAACGCTGGAATATGCTTCCTACCTCGGCGGTACCGGCGATGAAGCCGCCACGGGAGCAGCCACCGACGGCAGCGCCGTCTATGTCGTCTCAGGTTGGACAACGTCCTCGGATTATCCGACGACTGCCGGGGTAGTGGATCCATCGTATAGCGGCGGCACCGAGGATGGTTTCGTGACGAAGTTCCGTATCGGTAAACTCGCGACGACGATGTATACGATCGACCGAACCGGCATCATGGGCGAGAAAACCTACCTGCGCGCCTACGATCTGCGCCGAACCGCGGATAACGTCTATCTGGTCGGCGAGACGGTGACCTTCAAAATCGATGGAAGCCCGGTCGGCACAGGCGTCACCAATGCCGGCGGCGACGCGAACTACCTCTACACCATTGCCTCCGGGCCGCTGACGAGAACGATCACGGCGGAATACGCAGGCAACTCGGAGTACCTCCCCTGCAGCCACAGTGCGACCCTTACCGCCCAGTTCTGGGGCACCAAACAGGCCGGGTTCCCCAGGACCCAGAGGATCGCCGGGACGACCGAGCTGAAGGCGCGCCTCGTACGCACCGACAACGTGCCGGTCGCTGGCAAGACCATCGACTTCTATGTGGACGGCACCTTCGTCATCTCCCGCGTCACGGACGCCACCGGCTACGCCAAGTTCGCTTCTTACGTGGTACCGACTGGCGCAGGCGCAGGGGTTCGACCGATCCTCTCCGACTTCATCGGCGATATCGGCTACGGCCCATCGTCCAAGACTGCGAATCTGACGGTTCAACCGGCGGTCGCCTACATCTGGGTTGGGCCCAAGACCATCACATACAATGGTCTGCTCAAGATGTACGCCTACTTCCGGCGCCAGCCTGATCTGTTGCCCCAAACGGGCAAAACGGTGGACTTCAAGATCGATGGCACCACGGTGGCCACCGTCGTTACCGATGCCTCAGGCGTTGCCCGGTACAACCATCTATCGACCGAAAGCGTCGGCCTTCATACCATGCGGTGTGAGTTCGCGGGCGATCTCTTCGTCGATGCCGGCTACGGCGAGGGTGTGTTGACCATCAATCCCTGACATCGCCTCGCCAGTCGACCTGTCTGCATGGACGGGCGTCTCGGAATACTCCGGGACGCCCGTCCCCGTTTCCGGCTGTTGGAGCGTCCCGGAAGCGGTAGAATCTTGCTGTATGGGTAGCAGGTGAACGCGGTGAGTAGAGAGGAAGGGAAGCGAGCATGATCAGAGCGGCGGTACTCGGCGCATCGGGCTATGGGGGCGGCGAACTCCTCCGTCTGTTGAGCGCGCATCCCGAGGCCGACGTCGTGTTGGCGGCCTCCAGAACCTATGCCGATCGGCCATGGACCGCGGCTTTTCCAGGATTGGCGGAGGAAGGGGGCCTGCGATTTCGCGCCGAGGCGACCGCAGCGGATTGCTTCGGGTGCGACATCGTCTTTCTGGCTCGGGATAATGGCGTTGCCATGCGGGAGGCGCCCGCCTTGCTCGATGCCGGCTGCAAAGTGATCGACCTCAGCGCGGACTTCCGGTTTCGGGATGTCGCCGAGTACAACCGGTACTACCCGGGACCCCACACGGCTCCGGATCTTGCGCGGTCGGCGGTGTACGGCTTGCCGGAGCTCCATCGATCCGAAATCGTTGACGCCAGGCTCGTGGGGAATCCGGGCTGCTATACGACGACATCAATCCTGGCGCTCAGCCCTCTGATGGACCTTCACCGGCGCGATCCGCTGATAGATATCGGCTCTGTGATCATCGATGCCAAGTCGGGGCTCTCCGGGGTTGGTCGGAGCCGATTTACGCTCGCGAACCATTTCCCAGAAGCCAACGAGAACGTACGCGCCTATAACATCGCCGGATCCCACCGCCATACGCCGGAGATCGAACAGGAGCTCTCTGCGTTGGCGGGCCAGCCCATCGCGATCAGTTTTTCGCCCCATGTCGTACCCATGACCCGGGGCATTCTGGCCACCTGCTACGCTACCCTGACCCGCACCGTGGACGAGAACGAGCTCATGGACGCCTATCGGGCCTACTATGAGGGAGCGCCGTTTGTTGTCGTTACCGAGGACCTCCCCGGCACGAAGCAGACGCTCGGCACGAACGCGGTGCACATGAGCCTTCGGATCGATCCCAGGGTTCGCCGGGTGTTGATCGTCGCGTGTCTCGACAACCTCGGTAAAGGGATGGCGGGCCAGGCGGTTCAGAATATGAACATCATGTGCGGCCTGCCGGAGACAACCGGCCTGACGCGAAGCGCGCCGTGGCCATAAGCCGGGTCCGGCTGCGGGTCTGCTGCGGCGCCGTCGCAGCGGCAAACCGCCGATTCGCTCCATGACAACGGGAGGATCACCATGCGCCTGCGATTGCCCATCTCCGTCGTTCTGACCATGGCGACGGCCACTGGATGTGCCGCACAGCCTGCGGCCGATCTGTTCGTGGACAACCAGCATATCCGCGTCGGGATAAACTTGAAGTGGGGCGGCGCCATCACCCACGTCTCGCGGCCTGGCGGACCCAACATCATCAACTCGTTTGATCTCGGCCGACAGATCCAGCAATCCTACTACAGTGGGCCGCCGAACTATCAGAAGGAAGGGAAGCGCAAGAGCCCCACCTGGGCCACGTTCCCGTGGAATCCCATCCAGACCGGCGACGCCTTCGGCCATGGCTCCAAGGTCCTCGAAAGCCGAGTGCGGGGATCCGAACTCTATGTGCGCACGATCCCGATGCTCTGGCCGATGGACAACGATCCCGGGGAATGCGTGATGGAAACGTGGATCACCCTGCAGCCCGATGCCCCTCGATTCCGCTACCGCGCACGCCTCACGAACAACCGCAGCGATCGAACCCAGTACCCGGGCGCCAACCAGGAGACGCCCGCCGTTTATGTGAACGGACCGTGGCATCGGTTGATGACCTATAACGGGGATCGGCCGTTCACCGACGGGCCGTTGACCGAGATCCGCAACGATCACCGGGAGCCCTGGCCGTGGGTCAACTTCCTGCCTACAGAGGGCTGGGCCGCGCTGGTCGACGAAGCGAACTCCGGCATCGGCGTATGCGTCGATCGTCCCATGGAGTTCCACGGCGGTTTCTCCGGCAAGCGGGGCGTTGGCGGGGAGAAATCGGCCAGTACGGGTTATATGTCGCCGGTAACCACCGAGATCCTGGATCACAACATCGTCTATGAGTATTCGTGTACGTTCGTGGTCGGCGCCCTCGACGAGATACGCGCGGCGGCGAAGCGTGAGGCGGCGCGAGCTCTGCCGTCCTGGAGGTTCGATCGTGCGCGGCACGGCTGGCACTACGAGAACGGTCGGGACGCCGGCTTCCCGCCCGGCGCGCAGGGGCTCAGCCCGAACCCGGTAGATCCGTCCCGCCCCGTGCGACTGATCGGACCCTATACGTTCTGGCAAGCTGCCGAGGTGACCCGCGTGCGGATCCAGATCACGGCTTCCCGCGCGGGTAATCTCACCCTCTACTGGCGCGGCATGCCCCCGGGCGCCGCCTCGACGAAGCCGAGTGAATGGGCTGCGTGGCGACGGGGATGGTGGACAGTCGAGAGATCCGTGACGGCGCCGGTCCCCGCCGGCACGCGACGGTGGTTGAACATCGACCTGCAGGGATATCCGGCCTATGACGGCCCGATCACCGGTCTGGCGATGGACCTCCCGCAGGGCGTCTCGGTGCACGCCATCGAGGCGGTCGGCAAGATCCGGTAAATCCGGGTCGACGGTATGGCCCGGGACGCTAGCCGCAGCGCGTTGCGGGGGTATACTCGGTCCTTCCCGCTATGATCCAGACGACACCGCTGCCCCGCCGGACGGGGATCGTTGAACGGTACCGCGAGCGACTCCGTATCGATACATCGGCGGGAATCATCTCGCTGTTGGAGGGCTCGACCCCTCTGATTCCGGCTCACCGACTCGCCGATCGCATCGCGCCCGGCGCCGATCTGTATCTGAAGTACGAGGGGCTCAACCCGACGGGCTCATTCAAAGACCGGGGCATGGCGGCGGCGATGACGCAGGCGGCGGCGGATGGCAGCCGTTCCGTACTATGCGCGAGCACCGGCAATACCGCCGCATCGGCCGCGGCGTATGCTGCCCGGGCCGGCCTCCGGTGCGCGGTTGTGATCCCCCGCGGTAATGTAGCCCTCGGCAAGCTCGCCGGGGCCATCGCCTACGGGGCCAGGGTGCTGCAGATCGACGGCAACTTCGATGAGGCCCTGAATCGGGTCCGCGAAGCGTGCGAGAAGAGCCGGATCACGCTTGTCAACTCCGTCAATCCGGCGCGGATCGAAGGCCAGAAAACGGCGGCGTTCGAGATCATTGACGATCTGGGCGAGGCTCCCGACTGGTTGTGCCTGCCCGTGGGCAACGCGGGCAATATCACGAGCTACTGGCGAGGGTTTGCCGAGGCAGCGGCGACGGGCGGATCCTCGCGACTCCCGCAGCTTCTCGGCGCCCAGGCGGTGGGGTCCGCGCCCATCGTCCTCGGGAGGCCCGTCCCGAATCCGAATACGGTGGCGACCGCGATCCGGATCGGCAATCCGGCTCGATGGGAGGATGCGGTGGAGGCTCTGTCCCGCTCGCAGGGTCGGATTCTCGCCGTAGCCGATGAGGAGATCCTGGACGCCTATCGGCTCACAGCCCGGTCGGAGGGTGTATTCTGCGAACCCGCCTCGGCGGCCTCGCTGGCTGGCCTGCGGCGCGCCGTTGCGGAGGGCGTGCTGGAGCCTCGGGGCAAGACGATCGTCTGTGTCCTGACAGGGCATGGCCTGAAGGATCCTGAGACCGCAATGGCCGGCCAGTGCGCTCTTGAGAACGTTGGCGAGTCGGCAGAAGCGCTCATCGATGCAGTGCACACCGATGCCTGAGGCGTCTGCGGGGCGGGACCTTCCGATCCGATCCATCGAGGTGCGGGTTCCTGCCACATCGGCCAACCTCGGTCCGGGCTTCGACAGCATGGGCATCGCCCTTGACCTCTGGAACGACTTTCGTCTCACCCTCGGGGCTGGCCACGACGGCATCACGGTCGTCGTATCGGGCGAAGGAGAGGATTCACTGCCTCGTGATGGAGAGCATCTAGTCCTGGCCACCCTTCTGGCGGAGCTGCATCAGGCCGGCGTTGCGGCCCCTACCTCTCTTCGGCTCGAGTGCATCAACGAAATACCCTCGGCAAGCGGGCTCGGTTCCAGTTCCTCCGCAGTCGTCGCCGGGCTGGCTATGGCGGCTGCGCTGATTCAGAGCGCGCGATCGGGCCGATGCATCGGTCCCCATGAGATCGACCTGCACCACGTGCTGTCGCGCGCTGTGGAGATTGAGGGACACGGAGACAACGTCACGCCCGCGATTCATGGGGGACTGCAGGTGGTCTACAGCCATGGCGATCACTACCGGAACCGGGCCATACCGATCCCGCCGATGAAGGTGGTCGTCTGCGTACCCAACTTCGCCTATCTGACCTCCGAGGCCCGTGCGGCTCTGCCGTCGACCATCAGCCATGCCGATGCGGTCTTCAATATCGGCCACGCGATGCTGGTCGTTGAGGCTCTGCGTGGGCAGGACGAAGCGCTCCTCTCCGATGCTCTGCAGGACGCTCTGCACGAACGATATCGCATCCCGAGCATTCCCGGCGCCACCGCGGCGCGCCAGGCCGCGCTCGACGCCGGCGCATCGGCCGTGTGCCTTAGCGGCGCAGGCCCGGGCCTGCTGGCGTTCGCCCGACGCGGGCATGATCGGATCGGCGAAGCGATGATTCGCGCCTTTGGAGCGTCAGGACGGACCGCTCGATCGTGGACCCTCTCGGCCACCGTCGGCGGCCTTCATGTCCGCATTACGTAGGCAGTCGGTTGCGATGGCGAGACCGGGAACCGGCCTGACGCCGGAACTCATCTGCCGGGCTTACGCCGAGGGGTACTTCCCCATGGCAGGACGCCGCGGCCGGATCTACTGGTATCGTCCGGATCCTCGGACGGTCATCCCCCTTCGGTCGGGACTGCTTGCCGCAGAGCGTATGATCGGAGCGAGGGCGGATGCCACATTTGGCGGATTGCATGTCTCCCGCTCGCTTCGAAAGACGTTGCGGCGGAGGGCTTTCGAGATCCGTATCGATACTGCGTTCGAAGAGGTCATGCGATCCTGCGCCGATCGCGCTGAGGGGAGCTGGATCAGCGAGGAGTTCGTTGAAGTCTATACTGCGCTGCATCGTCTCGGCGCAGCCCACAGCGTCGAGGTCTGGCTTGGCGATGCGCTGGTTGGCGGCCTCTACGGCGTGGCCCTTGGCGGGGCGTTCATGGCCGAGAGCATGTATCATCGTGTAACTGACACCTCCAAAGTCGCTCTCGCTGCCACGGTCCGCAGGCTCATCGATCGCGGCTTTACGGTGCTCGACACTCAGTACCTGACCAGCCATCTCCAGTCGCTCGGCGCCGTCGAAATACCCGCCTATGTCTACGACGCAGCGCTGAACGAGGCGCTTGCCCTTGGGCCGCGCTTTTACGATGCCGCGCGCGAAGGTCCTTCTGCCGGATACGCCGACACCCTTCTGCTATAATGCGCTCATGACCGAATCGACGCGTCCGATCGGATCCGCACGAACGATCCGGGGGCAAAAGGACAGGGCTCGAAATCGGCGAAGGCGGGCAATGAAGCGAAAGCAGAAAACGGACCAGCGTGGCCCTGAACGGAGCCGTCGCTACTACGATATCGTGGGCCTCTCGCTCACAGGCACTGGTATCGCGTGTCTGGTCTGGCTCGTGCTTCGCCAGCACGCTCCCGTCCCGGGCATACTCATCTCCGGTCTGCGATGGTTCGCGGGTGTGGGGGCGTTCGCGGCGCCTCTGCTCATGGTGTTCGTCGGAGTCATGCTCCTGTTCGGGTATAAGCGCTTCTCGTTTTCCCATGCGACGTATGGTTCTATCCTCGCGTTCCTGACGTTCGTCACCTGGAGGCATCTACAGGGCGATCCCGGCGCTTTGCCCCCCGATGTGCGCCTCGACGGCCCGCTGGGCGCGATGGTCACCGATCCCCGATGGTCTCAGCCCTACGTCGAGAACGCGGGCGGCTATCTCGGCGCCATCCTCGGCTGGGCGCTTTCGAGCCTCTTCGGTTCGCCGGCGAGCGGCATCTTCCTTGCCATGTTCGCGCTGATCTCTCTCGTGCTGATCGTCGATAGACCGTTTGCCGAGATGATTCGATCGCTGGGCAAACCCGCGCAAGCCGGAGTCGACGCTGCGCGCAAGGGGGTAGTAGCCATTCGCGAGCGTAAGGAGAACGGTCGGGTACAGGGCGACGTTCTCGATGCGAATGAGGACGTCATCCAGCAGGATGCAGAAGGTCGATCAGGCCTGATCCGTCGTCTGACGCGTCGGGAGGTCCTGGACCCGGACGACGGCAACGAGACCGATCCGGCGCCGCCGCGTCGCACCCGGCCGTCCCGTGTCGTGCCGTTACCACCAGCGGCTGAGGAAGGAGCAGCGGAACCGGAGGCTATCGGTCCCGGCCCGCGTTCCGATCCGATGTATGCGCTCCCTCCAACCAGCATTCTCCGAGATGCGCCGACCGTGGTGAACCGTCGGGCGCAGCAGGAGCATGCCGAGCGGATCAAGATCCTCGAAAAGACGCTGGACGAGTTCGGCATCGGGGCTAACGTGGTGGAGATCGCCCATGGCCCGACGGTCACCCGGTACGAGGTGCAGCTGGCTCCGGGGATCAATGTGGCGCGTATTTCCGCCCTCGCCGGTAATATCGCGATGGCCCTGGCCGCGCATAACGTGCGCGTCGAGGCGCCGATCCCGGGCAAGGCAGCGATCGGCATCGAGGTGCCCAACTCGACGAAGGCCGTCGTGAGTTTCAAGGAATGTGTCGAAAGCGCCCCATTTCGCGATCCCGACTCCCGGCTCCTGATCGCGCTCGGGAAGGACGTCAGCGGCCAGATACGCGTGGCGGACCTGGCGACGATGCCGCATCTGCTCATCGGCGGTGCGACGAACTCCGGCAAATCGGTCTGCCTCAATGCGCTGATCGCGTCGATCGTGTATCGAGCCCGGCCTGACGAGGTCAAGTTCATCATGGTCGATCCGAAGCGGGTCGAACTCTCTCTCTGGGATGGGATCCCGCACCTGATCCATCCGGTAGTCACGGATGTGAAACAGGCGTCGGGCATATTCCGCGCGGTGATTCGGGAGATGGACCGACGCTACGACAGGCTGGCCGCACAGAACGCACGCAACATCGCGAGCTATAACGCCAAGGCGCCCGAAGGGGAGCGTCTCCCATTTCTCATCGTGGTGGTCGATGAGCTGGCCGAGCTCATGGCTCAGGCCGCTGCCGAAATCGAGACCTCCATTGAGCGCCTGGCCCACCTCGCCAGAGCGACCGGTATCCACCTCGTAATCGCTACCCAGCGCCCGTCCGTCGATGTCATCACCGGCCGCATCAAAGCGAATATCCCGTCCCGAATCGCCTTCGCGTGCATTCAGGCCGTGGATAGCCGCACCATTCTGGATCGGGTGGGCGCCGAGCGTCTGATCGGTCGCGGCGACATGCTGTTTCTGCCGATCGACGCTCAGGGCGCCGCGCGAATCCAGGGCTGTTACCTGTCGGAGGAAGAGACCGAGGAGATCGTCCAGTATCTCCGCACTCAGGATACGCCGGACTATACGATGCGGCCCATTGAGGCGACCCCCGATGGCGCCGTCGTCGATGGCGTCGATGCGGACGATGAGCTGTTTGAGAAGGCCGTGCGGCTTGTCGTATCCACGGGCCATGCCTCAGCCTCGCTGCTGCAGCGGCGGATGCGCATCGGCTATGCCCGTTCGTCCCGTCTCGTCGATATGATGGAGCAGCAGGGGATCGTCGGACCGCAGGACGGAGCGAAGCTTCGAGAGGTTCTCATCACGCGCGACGACGTCGATCGGATGTTCGGTCCGCCTGCGTAGGATCGCTGTATCGATTCGGGTCCTACATATTCGTGATCACGCCGATGACGCAGCCGAGGATAATGAGGATCGCCGGGTTGACGTTGTACCGGAGCATCGCCGCCAGCGCGATGATGCCGACGACGATCGGGAGAGGGGACAGGGGCACGGTCTTGCCGATGTCGAGCGCGGCGGCGAGGAGCAGCCCGATGATCACCGGCGGGAGAACGCTCATCACCGCTCGAACCGGCTCCATCTCCCGCATGCGATCGTAGAGCTTCGTCAGGCCGATCATCAGCACGAACGCAGGCGTGAATACACTCATCGTCGCGAAGACCGCACCGAGAGTCCCTCCGCGCGCGTAGCCGCAGAACGTCGCAAGGATTGCGACCGGGCCGGGCGTCAGCTGGCTCATGGCGACGCCGTCCACGAACTCCCGGGGGCTGAGCCAGCCAAGGTGGACCACCAGTTCCCGATGCAGGGTCGGTACGAGGAGGAAGCCCCCTCCGAAGAAGACGAAACCGACCTTGAAGAACACCCATGTGAGATGGGCGAGACCGGAGACGCCGAGGCCGTGGACCAGACCCTTCATCTTATTAGCCGGCCCTGCGAGACATGCGGAACCGGTACCGAATCACGCCATAGAACACGAAGATCGCGATGATTGCGAGGACGGGCAGCGACAGGAGTGCAAGCAGCACGAACGCGATCGCGGCAATGCCCGTTTCGTGCCAACCCCACGCGGCGCCCTTCGCCATTCGCCTCGACGCCGCTAGCAGAAGGGCGACGACTACCGGACCGAGCCCGTGAAGCGCGTGCTGCAGGGCCGGCACCTGTCTGTACTGAAAATAGAGCGCCGAGAGGATGATGATCGCGGCGACACCCGGGGTCAGGAACGCCGAGGCCGCCACGAAGCCGCCGAGAGTCCCGCGCAGTCTCGCGCCGACGAAGACGACCGTATTGACGGCGAATGCGCCGAGGAACTGGCCCATCGCCACACCGTGGGCGAACTCCTCATCCGTCAGCCAGCGCCGGTCATCAACCGTGATCCTCTGGATCATCGCCACGATCGCCATACCGCCGCCGAACCCGGTCAGCCCGATGATGAAGAAGACCCGGGCGAGTTCGCTCAGCCGTACCTGAGGCGGGACGGCCCAGTCGGCTGCGGTTTCGACGCCGGCAACCGGCACGGAGGCGTCGTTCAACGGTCAATGTCCCCGGCATCGCACCAGGAAAAGGCGGAGCCAGTGGGTGTCCGATGATGTGTGTGTGGAGCCAAACCGATTCAGTGTATCCCATGCGCGATGCTCTCGCGGATCAAGCGTTCGGAATCGGCATCCAGGGAGGATAGCGGCGATTCGCCGCTATCGCCTAACCGGGGACAGCGGTCGACGAGCTCGTCCCAGGTTACCAGCTCCAGATCGCCGTTCCATCGCTCGACGATCGCCGAACAGTGCGAAACCCAGTCTCCGGTATTCGCATAGACCGCGCCTGTTTCATGTCGGGCAAGAGCCGGGCCGTGGATATGCCCGCACACAACCCCCGCATATCCCAGCCGAAACGCATCGACGGTGATACGCTCTTCGAAGTTGGAGATGTACTTGACGAGGTTCTTGACCCGCCGTTTGGCACGGTCCGCGAGGTTGCCCCGCACCTGCGGCCTGCGGGTCTGGAGTACGCTGAGCCAGGCTCCGATGATGGTCAGCGCTTCGTAGCACCACGCGCCGACCCAGGCAAGCGGCTTAAGTGTATAGACGATGCGATCGTATAGATCGCCATGGACCACAAGGAGCCGTCGGCCGTCGGCGGTCGTGTGGACGAACTGATGGTCCACGAACAGCTGGCCGAGCTCGGCGCCGCACAGCTTCCGAAATAGCGCATCGTGGTTCCCCGGACAATACCAGACTGTGGCGCCGGCGTGCGCCTTGCTGAGGATGGTCCGAAGGATGTTCGTGTGCGCCTGAGTCCATTTGCCCGAGTGAGTGCCGACCCATATATCGATGATATCGCCGACGAGATAGAGGTTCTCGCATTCCACCGCCTCGAGGAATCGCCGAAGCCGATCGGTGTGGCATGCCGCCGATCCGAGATGGAGATCGGAGATAAACACGCTGCGATAGGAGAGTGCATCGCTCATCGACACGCAGATGGTAGCAGCCCCTCCCGAAGGAGGATGCCGGAGAAACCGCGCCGGCGCCCAATCGGTTCGCGCATCGTAGCGCCCCGCGCTATCCGTTTGCGCTGGCGCAGGACCGGAACCCCCGCGGCGTCATCCGAACAGGCCGATTCGACGGATCATCGGTGGGGCGATGGCCTTGCGCACGGTGAATCGGAGTTCGGTGATCGTAATGGGCTCGATACGGTCCAGCTTCTTATGTCCGATCGTCGTTCCCTGCGCCAGGGGCGCCCAGCCCGCCGAGGTTCGACCTTCGATGGCGTACTCCTCTACTCGCTGTCCAAAGGCGATCGCTTCCTGAGACAGAATAAGGCCGACCGTTTTCGGGCCATCGAGGACAAGATGGACCGCACCCGTCGTCTTCTCAGCGGGGGGCGACCAGTACGTCGACGGCCGCGAATCGATGACGCGCGCCGGATGCGCCCCGTCCCCGAGCGCGCGCGAACCATGTGCTAGGTCCTGTTGAAATGTCGCATCGATCTGCGTGCGCCACTCGCGCAATCGCTCGGCATCGGGTCGGGCGATGAGCCCATCCTTGTTCGGAGGAACATTCAACAGGAGGACACTGTTGCGGCCGATGGACTTATAGTAGATGTCCATCAGATGCTCGAGCGACTTTACCTTCTCGTCTTCAGCCCGATGCCAGAACCAGCCGGGGCGGATGGAGACATCGCATTCCGCCGGATACCAGGCCCAACCGTCCACCGGTTGGAGGGCGCCCGCCGGAGCCTGCTGCACACTCCACTCTGTTTCTCGTGCGAATCCGTCTTCGTTGCCCACCCAACGGATATCCGGTCCGCAGATAGCGATCAGCGCTTTCGGCTGTAAGCGACGGATCACCTCGCAGTAGCGTTCCCAATCGTATTCCTGGCGCTTGCCGTTGGGGCCTTCGCCGCAAGCCCCGTCGAACCATACCTCGGCCACCTCTCCGTAGTCCGTCAGCAGCTCGGTCAACTGCTGGGTGAAATGCCGATTGTAGGCCGGAGAATCCCCGTAGGTTCGTTCGTGCCGATCCCAGGGGGATAGGTAGAGGCCCAGCTTCAGCTTTGCTCGGTGAACCGCCCGGGCGAACTCACGGACGACATCGCCCTTACCATTGCGCCATGGGGCGGCTTTGACCGAATGCTCGGTATATCGGCTCGGCCACAGGCAGAAGCCGTCATGGTGCTTCGCCGTAAGGATCAGATAGCGAAATCCAGCCCGGCGCGCGATATCGACCCATTGATCGGCATCCAGCTTCTCCGGATTGAAGATGCGGGGATCTTCGGTCCCTTCGCCCCACTCCCGGTCCGTAAACGTGTTCACACCGAAGTGGAGGAACATGCTCAGCTCCGCCTCTTGCCAGGCGAGCTGCTGGGGTGTCGGGCGGACTCGGGCGCGGGGGTCCAGCGGGCTCATGGCTGCTCCTGATAGGGCAGCGCCTGCCGCCGCGGCGGCGCCGGCGAACATTGTCCTTCGCGTCAGGCCCTTGCCGATATGATCCATGGATCGTAACCCTGAAGCGTCGCGCTGTCGTACGATGACATCGACGCGCCGCTAACGATAGGCGACCCTACCGTGCCATCATGCTCCGGAAGAACGGATCGAAGACCTGCACCTTCGCTCTCTTCTGGAAGGCAGCGTACTCGCTGGCGATGCGACGGCCGTTCTTCGGTATACCCTTTTCCATCAACGCCCACATCCGCGCACGTACTTTGACCCGATCGTAGGGCAGGATCTTCTCGGGCGCCTTTTCGCGGCATTGGATGATCCACCAGCCTTCGCCGAACTTCACCGGACCAATGCGCTGCCCTGGTTCGAGGGCGAAAATCGTCGTATCCATACCGGGGATCATCGCGCTCATGGTTCGTCCCCGGGCAAACGGCGGCAGCACGCCACCCTGAAATGCGCTGACATCGAGGCTGTACGAGCGCGCAGCCTCCTCCCAGGGCACGCCCTGCTTGAGATCATCCAGGGCAGCCTGGGCCGACTCCCGCGAGCGAGTGCCGATGACCGCGACCTGAATGGTTTCCGGGACATAGAACCGAGCCTGCACGTTCTTCTTGTCGATGTTCCGCTCGTAATACTTGCGGACTTCCGCCTCGGTAATCGTCTGCCCGGCGCTCATCAGGTTCGCCTGAGCCATCTCATCTCGGAGCGCCGTGCGATATTGATCAAGGGTCAGACCGGCTGCGGCGATCGACTTCGCGAGGTTCGGGTCCTTCTGGTCCTCGGCGAGCCGTGCCTCGAGCGCCTTTTCGCTTGGCAACGCCTTCTTGGCTTTTGCGAACTGCAGCCGCAGGTTCTCCTCGATGATGTCGTGCATGACCTGCCGTCCGCTGAGCTTCTCCAGTCGATTTTGAAACGTGCTGCGTCGGACGCTGGCTTCGTTGACGGAGAAGACGACCGCGTTTTGAAAGACCAGCCGGCGCCATCGCAGGAAGTACATGCCGAGGAGCGAGCCGAGGAACATGCAGATCAGGCCGAACGCGAGAACGAATCGGACCGTGTGTTTGCGAACAAGCACGTTGATGCGGCGACTGATGGAGCGGATTCGCCCTCGGATACCCTTGTTCTCATTATCCTTGTCCGTTTGCCTTCGAACGAACAGCGTCCAGCGCTGGAGGAGCGTCAGCTTCTTGCCGCCACGAGCCGAACGGAGCGCCGCGCTCTGCTGCGCCGCGAAATGCTTGCGAGCCCTACGATCTTCGGCCCATCTCTGGAGGAAGGTCCGCTTCTTGCCGCTGCGCTTACTCTTGCCGCGGCCGAAGAGGCTCTGCAAGAACGAGGGGGGGCGTTCATTCTGATCGTAGTACGCCTTGACCCTGGTCCATCGGTCCGTGAGGTCCCGCGCGCCGGCCTTGGCCGCTTCAGGTGAAGCGCGATATCGAGCGGCTCGTTCCTCCCATGCCCATTCCTCGCTCCAGCTTTGCCATTGAGCGATACCCTCGTCGTATCCGGCGCCGAGCGCACGGAGGCAAGCTTGCTCCACGGTACTGCCTTGGGATAGATCGCGGAAGACGAGGAAGGCCGCATAGGCCTGTTCATCCTCCTCCGGCTGACGATGCCAGATCGAGTCGGCGTCCAGATCTTGAATGGGCATGCTATTGTTCCCTCAGTGACTGGTTGGCGGTGCGAGACAGTGGCGTCGGCAAGGATCTACCGCACCTGAGATGCCGTCGAGATCATCTCGTTGATCGGTCGGGCAATCGCGTCGACAAACGCCTGGACATCCTTCAGAGCTCCAGGGGTATCGGGCGCGATCACCCTCGCCATCATGGAGCTCGAGAGGTCGGCAAGCGTATCCGGCCGATAGGTGCCGGGCGCCGTCAACCGCCATCGGTATAGCATGCGAACCAGCGGTTGTTTCGGCTCCACGAATGGTACGGAAGGATACCAGTACCAGACGTGGAAGCGGCTATCCCGTATGCTCATCACTCGTGCCGTAATGCGGAATCCCGCACGCTCAACGAGGTTGTCCGTGTCGGTTCGCCATCCGGAGCCGGGAAGGCAGACAGAGGGACTATGGATGTCACGGATTTCACTGGCCGATAATAGCAGAAAGCTTACCGTACGACCCTCACTGTTCCGATAGTCCCGATCGACGATTACGGCCGTCGGCAGCGCCTTCTGCACATCGTCTGCAACCTTACGGTCGGTGACGGCGGTCCAATCGCCGATCTGTCGGGGCAGCTCCTTGACCGGCATCAAGCGCGGTTTGGGCAGCTGCAGTCTCGGCCCGGCATAGGTAACGAGGCCGGCGATGACGAGCAGCATGAAGATTATAGTTGTTCTGGCAGTCGACATCCCAGAGCCTTTCCAAACGCGATAAAGAGAACGAAGGCTACGCCGAGCGCCACCATCTCGGCCGGATCATGGGCGCGCGCCAGCCCCTCTGAGCCGCTCGCCCCGGTAATGAGGACCAGAGCAGCGACTCGGCCGACATTGGCGAGCACCGCGATCGGAATCGCCGATAGGCAGAGCACAACTCTGCGAAACGGCGTCGTCGTCATGACGTGTCCATACAGGAACGCGAACGCGAGGAGCGCCACTGTTTTCTTGTAACCGCTGCAGATGTCGGCCACTTCGACGACATGGCCCGGCACTTCGATGCGGTTCCCTTCGCGCATCACGGCAAAGCCCAGAAACGCCATGAAATCCGCAGCGCCGGCCGCGCTGATCGATTGGACTTTCAAGTTGATGGGCTCGATCAGTCGGTTGGGCCATGTGCCTGCAAAGAGAAGGAACAGCGTAGAGAACCGGGCAACGCGCCATGCCGCTCGCCCGTACAGCGCAAGGATCATCCCGTAGAGCACGAGGACGAGCGACCACATGCCGACATGGGGGAACTGCAGATACCAGGCGCCAAGATGGGCGATCAGCCCCAGCAATACGAGCGCCAGGGCCAGGCTGGATCCCGCACCCATCGCGGCAATGAACCGATCTCGACGCATATAGAGCAGGCCGGCCGAAATCGGGATGATCAGCCATCCATGCGAGTACCGTTCATCGATCATCCATTCATGGGCATACTCGATGATGACCGGTGCATAGACGATGGCCACCGCAAGCCAGGCGAGCTTCTCAATGAGGGGGAAACGTCTCCGTTCGACCTCTGAGCTGGTCGCGGAATCGACGGTTGTGCCGGACACAGTCGCCACCGTATCCGTTTCGATTGGCCTGTCGGGCGCTTCGTCCATCGTGCCTCGTTGAGGTAAAAAGATCAGGAGTCGGAAGAACCGCCCACGCCTGCCAACACGAGAAGATCGTTCGTGTGCCGACGCGAGATATATCCTTCCGGTCCGATCATTCGTTTCCTTGCCGCAGGATACCTCATAGGATATCAGTACGGACTTCATCGGGTAGATTGATCCGTTCTGGCACGATGGACATGCACCCGATCCTGGAAGTCAAACACCTCACCACGAGCTTCTCCGTCGATGGACGGAGCGTCGCCGCCGTGCGAGATATCAGCTTCACGCTGCACCGGAGCGAAGCGGTCGGTCTGGTCGGCGAATCGGGTTGCGGCAAATCGATCACCGCGCTCTCCATCATGCGACTTCTGCCCGAGCCAGTCGCGCGTCAGACGGCCGGATCCATCATCCTCGATGGCGTTGACCTGGGCAGCCTTCCCGATCGGCAAATGCGGGCGGTTCGGGGCGGACGCCTGGCCATGGTCTTCCAGGATCCCTTCACAAGCCTGAACCCCACGATGCGGTTGGGCGATCAGGTCGCCGAGGCGATCCGAGCTCATGCCCCGATGACAGGACGTGAGGCCCGGGACAGGGCGCTCGAGCTGCTTCGGTCGGTTCAGATTCCCTCGCCGGAGACGAGGATGCGCCAGTATCCCCATCAGATTAGCGGCGGGCAGCGTCAGCGGGTGATGATCGCGATCGCCTTCGCAGGCAGCCCTGAGGCGCTGATCGCCGATGAGCCGACGACGGCCCTCGACGTGACCGTGCAGGCGCAGGTCCTGTCGTTGATGACGGATCTCCGGACTCGCACAGGCGCCGCCTCGCTCCTGATTACCCACGATATGGGGATCGTGGCGGAGACCTGCGAACGCTTGCTGGTGATGTACGCCGGCAGGATCGTGGAACAGGGGCCCGTCGCTGCTGTGCTACGCCAACCGCGCCACCCCTATACCGAAGGGCTCCTGGCGTCGTTGCCGAGTATTGATGGACCTCGCGTGGGGCGTCTGCAATCGATACCGGGCCAGCCTCCGCCGCTCACCGCAGTATATCGCGGCTGTGCGTTCGCGGACCGCTGTCCACGGGTGATGGACCGGTGCCGCACCGAAGAGCCGCCGACGGTCGTGACGGGCGCCGGAGCGTCCGCCAGCTGTCATCTGCTCGCCTGAGCGGGACACAGTGGATACCCGACGCCAGCGCGAGGTCGATATCGTAGAGTGCCCATCCGGCCAGCGCGTCGAGGATGCGAACGATCGGGCAGAGACGCCGACCGGAGAGCTCCAACGGATAGGGACCCTCAGCACGCGTCATCCGCTGATAGCAGGTACTCTCTGTCGGGAGATGTGATACGGAGGATCTCGGGTCCGACAATCGGACGACGAATCGCGGCATCCCGGGGCTGATCGAGTTCCTTGGCCTCAGGCGGAGCATCGTTGGCCTTCTGTCCATGGCGACGCTTGTGGGCATGGGCGAGCACATGGCGGAGCAGTTCCTGCCCCTCTATCTCCTCACCCTCGGCGGCGGCTTCCTCTCGGTAGGGTTCCTCAACGGCATGGATAACCTGCTCGGCGCTCTCTACGCTTTTCCGGGGGGCTATCTGTCGGACCGTCTCGGCACAAAGCGGGCTCTGTTCCTTTTCAATCTGATCTCGATGCTCGGCTATCTCCTCGTCATTCTGATCCCCTCCTGGCCCGTCGTACTCGCCGCATCGGCCCTGTTCCTATCCTGGACCGCCGTCTCGTTGCCAGCGACCATGAGCCTCGTTGCCCGTTCTCTGCCGAAGCACAAGCGCGCCATGGGCGTATCGATCCACTCACTCGTCCGACGCGGGCCGATGGCGCTCGGTCCGCTCCTGGGTGGAGCGTGCATCGGAGCGTTCGGCGTGCAGCAGGGCGTTCGCCTGGCGTTCGCGATCGCGCTCGTCCTCGCCGTTGCAGGCGCCCTCCTGCAGCAGCGGCTCATTCAGGACGATGGAGGGGAAGGGGAGAGGCAGAGTCCGGAGGTCAATCCGTTGAAGCTGTGGCCTGCGATGAGCCCGCAGCTCCGCAGTTTGCTCGTCAGCGATATCCTGATCCGTTTTTGCGAGCAGATCCCCTATGCGTTCGTCGTCGTATGGGCGGTCGGTGTGCCGGCGCACCCCGGGCCTGTCAGCGCAGTCCAGTACGGTGTGCTCCGAACGGTGGAGATGGCGACCGCGATCGTGATCTACATCCCTGTCGCATGGTTGGCGGACCGGGGCCGCAAGAAGCCCTTTGTCGCGATGACCTTCGTCTTTTTCACGCTCTTCCCTGCGGCTCTCTACTGGTCGCGGTCCTTCTGGGCGCTCGTGGGCGCGTTCGTGCTTCGCGGCCTGAAGGAGTTTGGGGAACCGACGCGAAAGGCTCTGATCATGGATCTCGCACCGGAGGGCAACAAGGCCGGGATGTTCGGCCTCTACTATCTCATCCGCGACGTCGTGGTGTCGATCGCTGCGTTCGGCGGTGCGCTGCTCTGGGCGCATAGCCCGGAGACCAATCTTCTCGCTGCGTTCCTCTGCGGCGTCATAGGAACCTTGTGGTTTCTCATGAAGGGGTCCGATCTCGGCGTATCCGAAATCAGGTGATCGGGGCGATCTCTCGGGGAGACGATGAATGGGTGAAGTAAACTACCGGAGTATCCTCTTTCTACTCGGTATCAGCACGTTGCTGACGGGCCTAATCGGGCTGAGCGAGACCCTGATGCCGTCGAAGACCGCGCTCGATGCCGGTACGACGGCGATACGGTTCTTCGGCCCGGTACTCATCGGTCTCGGGGTCGTGTTGATCGGCCTTGGCCGGAAGGTCTCGAAAAAGGCGAGGCCGTCGCCCCGAGCGCTTCTGTTGAGCGGTCTCATCTCCATGGCGTCGCCCGGCATGATCTGGTTCGCCGGATCGAAGCTCGCATCGATCGACAGCGCGTTATGGGCGCCCATGGTCGCCGCAGCCACCCTGCTCCTCGCGCTGCCGGGCGTTGGCCTCACGCTGGGCGGCCTCCGGAGGATCGGGCAAACCCGCCCAGCCGAGCCGCCTCCTCTTCCCGCGCCGAAGGTCAGGCGCCGCCGGTAGGCCGCCGGTCGGTCCTGCACCAACCCGTCAGCCGCCGTCCTCCCGGATCATCCGCTCGACGAGGTCCTCCACTCTCAGCTGAATCTCGTCCCGGATTCGGCGGACCGCCTCATCGGGCTGTCCGGCCGGATCCACGAGCGCCCAGTCCTCGGCCAGCGCGGCTACAGCCGGACACGCCTCGGCATCCACCCCGCAGCCCATGCCGATGATCCGATCGGCGGCTGCGGCCATCTCCGGGGTGAGCTGCTTCGGGCGCCGTCCCACCATAGTGATGCCGGCCTCCTCCATGACTCGGATAACGGCCGGGTTCAGTGCGTCGGCCGCCTGGGCGCCTGCCGACATGGCCCGGATCGGCAGTCTCCGCTCCGTCGCTATCCGGTCCAGCATGGCCTCGGCCATCTGCGAACGTCCGGCATTGTGGACGCAGATGAACAGGACCGTCTTCACGCGGCAGGCTTCACCGCGCGGATGAACGCGCTCATCAGCGCTCCATCGAGCTCTTCGGCCATGCTTCCGCAGCAGCCGCCCGATCCGCAGGCGCTTTCCACCGCAGCCTCGGCATCCTCCCGCGTATAGACCCGAGTCGGTTCGATGGAGACCCCGGCGAACCCCGTCCGCAGGAGCCGGTCCCGGTAGTCGCCCTCCAGCAGGGCGCCGGCGACACATCCGGCCCATAGCTCCACGTTCCCTCGGATGGCCTCGGGAATGGGTCGACGCCAGACGACGTCCGACACGGCAAAGCGTCCGCCCGGACGGAGCACACGGAACGCCTCCCGAAGGACGGCGTCCTTGTCCGCCGAGAGGTTGATCACGCAGTTGGAGATGATCACGTCGACGGAGCCGTCGGGAAGCGGAATGTCCTCGATGCGCCCCTTCAGGAATCGTACGTTGTCGACGCCTGCCTCGGCCCGGTTCCGCTCGGCCAGATCGAGCATCTCATCAGTCATGTCCAGGCCATATGCGAAGCCCGTCGGCCCGACACGCCGGGCAGACAATAGAACGTCCACGCCGCCTCCGCTGCCCAGATCGAGGACGGTCTGCCCGGGCTGAAGCGATGCCAGCGCCGTGGGATTGCCGCATCCAAGCGACGCCGCCAGAGCCGCCGTGGGAACCGATGCAGCCTCATCGCTCGAGTAGAGATCGCGGGTGATAGGATCGGCGTTCGCCGGCTGGCCGTCGCCGTCGAGGCCGCTGCAGCAGCCTGCTGCCCCGTCTACTCTGCCGAGCACAGCCGAAGCCGCCCGTCCGTATCGTTCCCGTACTGCGTCGTGCACATCCTGATCGGTCTTGCTCGGTGAACCATCAGTCATCGTCTGTTCTCCTTTCGCTGCACTCGATCGATTCGCGTCTGCAAAGAAGTCGGCCAGCTGCTGCGCTGCTGAAGGGATGACGGAGCACGCTATGCGCCTCCCCCGCCGTTCCATGGCGATCAGGCCTGCCTCCCGCAGCCGTCGGAGGTGGAAGGACAGCGTCGACGTGATCTGCTCGACGCCGGCGACCGTGCAGCATACTTCGCCAACGGTGGGGCCATCGAGGGGCCGGACCGACCCGTCGGCTCCAAGCTCCACCGGGCAGGAGCACGACAGGAGGAAGCGATAGATGCGCATGCGGGTCGGATCACCCAGGGCTCTGCACATGGCAGAGACCGAATCGATGTCGGGACCGCCTGCCCGATCGGCAACCTCCGGGGGAGCGTAGGAACCGCCATGAGCCCCAGCGTCATTTCGATACATATCGAACTATTGTGGCTCAGAGAACCGGGCCGTGTCAACAGATGCGCCTAAAGAACGGACGGGGGTTTCAGCCGTTCGGCAGGTAGTCGCGGGCCCAGGCGCCGCCCGATCGTCCGCCGTCGGTCCAGAGCCGAATGGCGCGGTCGTCGGCCCCTGCGTCTCGAAGGTGCTCGTCAAGGAGATCTCGCATCTCCCGGACGACCTCTGGGTTCGCCGATCCGATGTCGTGTGAGGCAAGGGGATCAGCATGGAGATCGTAGAGCTCTTCCCCTCCCGTCGCCCCGATGGGCGCGTAACCCCAGCGCTCGGTGATCACAAACGGGGTCGAACACCGTGCCGGTGCGGCGCCGTCGGGCGAATGGGCGTAACAGCCCGAAACGGCGCAGGGGCGATGGGATTCTCGGCCTCCTCGGAGCGCATCAGCGAACGATCGGCCATGGAACGGCTCCGGCGGAGCCGCCTCCACACCGGCCAGATCGAGCAGGGTCGGGAGCACGTCGACAGGCTGGGCGAGGAGGTTGAGACCGGCGCCTCCGGCCACCCCGGGCGCCGCCACGAGGAACGGGATGTGGCTGATCTCCGGATAGATCGGCCACCATCGCCTGTCCGCTTCCGTTATGTTGCTCTTGCCGGTCCGGTTGTGCTCCCCGAGGGATATCCCGTGGTCGCTCGTGACGACGACCACCGTCTCATTCCACAGCCCCAGATCGTCCACCTTCTGCAGGGTTCGCCCGATACCGCGATCGACCAGTTCGGCCTCGGCGGCGTAATGGGCGCGCAGGTTGCGGAGCTCGGCGCCGGTGTATACCGATGAGGGACCGTAGTTGGGATGGACCATGGGCGGCCCGTCATAATCCGGATCGTAGCGCCGCACGAGGTACTCGGGCGGATCCCACGGCTCGTGGGGGTCGAAGAAGTCGACCCAGAGGAAGAAGGGGCCGGCCTTGTGGTTCTCCTCAAGCCATCGGACCGCCGTGTCGGCGGTGCGGATCGGAAACATCTCGGCCTCATAGCGAGGCGAGCGGTTGGTCCAGGCATGGAGATCGGCCAGCGTATGGCCCCGGCGCATCGGGGCGACGCGGGTCTTCTCGTGGGGCATGACCAGCGGTATCGGGTCGTTCAGGTGGAGGATCGGAGTGTCGCCCTCCTGACCCCGGAGGTGGTAGGCCGCTTCGAAGCCCTGGTCAAATCGAGACGGGAAGAGGTGGGGGCAATCGCACAGGAGCTGGGTGGCGTAGCCGGCGCCCCGCAGGATCGAGGCGATGTGGTTGCGGCCGCTCTGATCGACCGGCTGCCAGCCGTAGTGCGGCCAGCCCACACGGCCGGTGGCGAGATCGGTTCGCTGGGGGATCGTCGGGAAGCTGCCCGTGTAGAACCCGTGCACTTCCGTGGCCCGGTCTGCTGCGAAGGCGTCGAGGCACGGCGTCCGAACCGGCATCGCGGCGCACCGATCGCCGAGGTTGTCGTACCGGAATGTGTCCGTGATGATGAGGATGATGTTGCGCATGGAGACCCTCCCCGCGGCCCGCTCCGCCGATGGTCCCTGGTTCTCCGGCTCCGCCACTCGATCCTGCATGGATCGAGGGTTCGGGGCGGGCGATCGGCTGCGTGTCCAACCGCTCGCCCCTGCGTCCGGTCCGTGCGCCGGTCGAGTCAGGCGTAGCTGCCGCCCTGCTTTTCGCCCCGGGCCGCTCGGGCGGCCGACCGATCGCGGGCTGCCCGCTCGGCATAACCCGACTCCCGATGGGCCTGGATCGGATCCGTCGGAACGCCCTTCGCCCTTCGCCATTCGGCTAGGAGCGGCCGTACGTCCGTCTGATACGCCTCGACCAGACAACGTTCTGCCATCACGATGTCGCCGCTCGCCTGATGCTCGGCCAGGGCCTTCCGGTCCACCAGCTGCGCCTTGGCGAAGAGCGTCTGCGCCGCGTCGACCGTCTGGAGCATCGCCTCGATCTTCGGCTTGAGGTTGTGGCTCTGATCGACCATATAGGCGATCTCGGGCCGAACTCCGGTATCGAACTCGTGCTGGGCGATCACGTTGAAGATCCGGAATACCGCATAGGGGTCGATCGTGCCGAGCTCGAGGTCGTCATCGGCGTACTTCTTGTCGTTGAAGTGGAAGCCGCCGAGCATCCCCTCGTCGAGGAGGTAGGCGACGATGTGCTCGATATTGGCATTGGGCAGGTGGTGGCCCGTATCGACGAGCACCCGCGCATGGGGGCCCGCGTGTCGGGCGAGAACATAGGCCATGCCCCAATCGGCGATGTCCGTATGGTAGAAGCCCGGCTCAAAGGGCTTGTACTCGACAAGGAGCGTCATGCCGGGCGGCATCGCGTCGTGGATCGTCTTGAAGGCGGCCTCGAGATCCCGCTTCCGGCGGACGATGTTGTCCTGGCCGGGGTAGTTCGTGCCGTCGGCGAGCCACATCGAAAGGAGCGTCGACCCCACAGCCCTGCCGATCTCAATGCTCTCCAACGTGTGGTCCAGCGCCATCTTTCGTGCGCTCGGATCGGGCGAACAGAACGAACCCAGCTTGTAGACCTGATCCTGAAAGACGTTCGGATTGATGGCGCCGATCCGCACGCCGTATTTCGCCGCCACGGCAGATGTCGACGTCGGGTCCTCGCCTGCGGTGAAATCCCAGAGGACATGGACCGCCACCGACGGGCATGCGGCCGTGAGACGATGGACCTCGCCGGCATCGGCCAGCTTCTCTTCGAGCGTCGAGGCGGCGGCAGCCTGATAGAACTTCCCGAACCGGGTGCCCGTGTCCGCAAAGCCCCAACTCGGCAGCTCGATCATGAAGCCGTCGAGAGCCTCCAGAACCCGGGTTTCCTGCGCATGTGTCATGGGACATCTCCTCCTTGCTGACATCGCCACTATTGTACCGGTCGCGGTCCCGCCTCCAACAGCCCTGAACCATCTCCGCACGACGTACCGATGTCGCGCCGTTGTCAGGCAAGAGGCGAGAGGCAAGAGGCAAGAGCTGAGAGCTGAGAGCTGAGAGCTGAGAGATACATCGTCGTAGGGGCCATTCATGAATCGCCCCTACCAGCCCGGTGGCTGAGCCTGTCGAAGCCAGGAGCTGAGAGCTAAGAGGCAAGGGGCGAGAGGCGAGAGGCAAGAGGCAAGAGGCAAGAGGCAAGAGCTGAGAGCTGAGAGATACATCGTCGTAGGGGCCATTCATGAATCGCCCCTACCACCCCGGTGGTTGAGCCTGTCGAAGCCAGGAGCTGAGAGCTGAGAGCTGAGAGGCGAGAGGCAAGGGGCGAGAGGCGAGAGGCGAGAGGCAAGAGGCAAGGCGTTACGGTCCACGTTCGTAGGGGCCATTCATGAATCGCCCCTACCAGCCCGGTGGCTGAGCCTGTCGAAGCCACGAGCTGAGAGCTGAGAGGCGAGAGGCGAGAGGCAAGAGCTAAGAGGCAAGGGGTTACGGTACACGTTCGTAGGGGCCATTCATGAATCGCCCACAGCTCTCAGCTCTCAGCTCTGTTGCGGGATCTTGATCGATCCGGATGGGATTTATCTTGACAGTTCGATAAAACATGGCGCATACTCCTGTTTGAGCGCCGAATATCGGGGTGTGGCTCAGCTTGGTAGAGCGCGCGGTTCGGGACTGCGAGGTCGGCGGTTCAAGTCCGCCCACCCCGATTTATCCGACTCACAGGCGGAACGGCCGGACTCGTCGGTTCCGCACTGATGATGAGTCCTATCGATATGCTTGACAGACGGAATACCCGATGATATCATTGTCGCTTATCGGGGCCGATTGGGTAGTGCGAGCTTGGAGGGCGCACGTAATGCGGCTAGTCCCCTGGCGGTTAGGGCTAGGTTGGGTTGTTTGCTCGATGCTGTGTCTGTCGACTTCAGGCATGGCTGACGAAAACGCGCGCCTTCTCGATCAATCCGCGACGCTCACCGGTCTGACGGGTCTGATCCGAGTTCCCAACGCCTACGTCATAGGCTACGATCGCGGCCGTATTCAGTACACACCGCCCATGGGCATGGGATATACCTCCATCGGCGCCCGGAGCAGCATCGCCGCTGCGTTCAGCCCGCTCCCCCATTTCGAGGGGGCGTTCTCACTGGGCACCAAGTCCGTGGATTATGATCTTGCGATTCACGGTAAGTACCTTGTTCGGAGTGCGCAGGGCTGGATGCCGGCCGTCTCCATCGGCGTCGTCGATGTGGGACGAAATGGTCCTCTCGGCTCCGGCGGCTTCGTCGTTGCGACGTGGCCCCTCCTCTCCAATCGGGCAGCGCTAACACTGGGCGGATCGTTCAGCGCCAACAAAGGGCTGCTGGCCGGGCTCCAGATCGGTCTGCTGCCGTGCGTCGAGCTGCAGGGTGAGTTCGATACGGAGCGGTTCAACTACGGCATCGTGGGCAAGCTGGGAGATCGGGCGTTTGTACGGGCGGCGAACCTCAATACGGGCAACGAGCTGACCGTCGGCTATACCGTCCCTCTGGACCACTATGCGCCCCGTCCGGTCATCGCGCCCGACCCGCCCAAAGTCGCCGATCAAGCCGTCACCGAGGCCATGGAGAAGGTCAAGGAAGCTCTGGTCCGATCCGGCCTCGAAGACGTCCAGGTTACGGTGACGCACCTGACCGATGCCAAAGAGATGTCGGCAGCCTATGATGATCGCATGCATACCGTCAACCAGCTTGACGGATTGCCGAACGTCCTCAAGACGATGGCCGAGAACGCTCCGGAGGGTACGGTAGCGCTGGTCGTTAAGCTCCGCCGCCGGTCTCTCGTGATGGCCGAGTATCGGGTGCCGCTTGAGACGTTCCGGCGATATGCCGCGGGACAGGCGACGAAAGCCGAGCTTGCGGAGGCCACCGAGGTGACCGTGGCGCCCAGGACCGGTGAGATGCGTGGCCCGCAGCAGGAGACATCCGTCGAGAACTCATCGTTTCGGCATGTGGATCTGGTCGTCAGCCCGGGCATCAACACCATCGTCGGTACGGAGACGGGCATCTTCAAGATCGGCGCTCATGCCCGGGTCGAAGCGGTGGCGCCTCTTGGCAGGGGCCTGCAGGCCCAGGCCCGGGTCGTCTATCCGATCGGCGGTGAACTGGTGGCGTATGAACCCAGACGATGGCGCAACGATCGCTGGATGCTCTCCTACGCCTGGTCGCCCTATGCCCGATGGCTGACCCAGGTGATCGTGGGCAAGTTCCCCGGTACGACGAGCGGTGTGGTCGTCGAGGCGCTCCGGCCCATCGATGCGCGCAGCCTTGTCTATCTCGTTGCCGGACAGACGCGGAATACGCGTCTCGACAATAAGCTATACTGGCTCGCAGAGTACTGGCGCTTCATACCGGAATGGAAGGTGCAGCTGCGAGTTCTGGGAGGGCGGTTCCTATCGGCGGATACGGGAATCGGGCTGGACCTGATCCGGCAATACGGCGCCTTCGAGCTCTCTGTGGGTATCCGTGAAACCTCTGCGAGCCGGCTTGTGCGGCTCGGCGTGAGTCTGCCCCTTGGCGCGAGAACACAGCCGCAGCAGCCATCGGCCATACGAGTTCGGGTCGACGATTACCTGGAACAGCAGTTGCGAAGTATCATAGTCGGTACCAACTATCTGTATCTCGAGGATATTACGGCTCGGGAACTGTCGCTCGGGCCGGATCTGCGTACTACATATTTGAACCGCTATCGGTATATGCCGAATAGCGGCTGGTGGCCCGGTGATTAAACTGGGTAGGGAGCATAGGAGGTCTGATCAGATGAGGAAATGCAATATCTCGCTGGCGCTTATCTCCGCCGTGACGACCGTTGCGCTGGCCGGTTGCGGCGGCGCTGGCCAGACTCGGAAGGCGGCGCTCATGGGCCGGGTCGCCGATGCGTCTGGTCTGCCGGTCGCGGGCGTCACCGTTAGCCTGGCATCCAACCCTGCGGTCCATACGACGACGAACTCTCAGGGCGTGTATCGATTGAGCGGCGTCCCGTCCGGAGATCATGACTTTGTTGTGAACTACAGCAAAGGCTCCTACGCTACCACGCAGGCCGTTGCGAAGGTGGCCAACGGGCGCGAGTCGACCGTCGATGCCTATATGCTTAAGGAAGGTCGGACGATCGTTCTTGACGGCACCATCGAGAATGTGGTGCAGGACAATCGGCCGGACGGCAAGAACGTGAAGATCACGTTCCCTGCGAATAGCATCGTCAACGCGGCTGGAGCGCCGATCGCTGCGCCGATCGTAACCATTACATCGTCGTCACCCTCGGATTCCCGGTTCAACTACACCTTCCCGGGTCTCTTTGTCGGCCAAAATGGCGGCAACGAGGTGCCCCTCATCAATCACGGCCTCGTCAACGTCAAGTTGACCGACGGCTCGGGCGCTGCAGCGAAGCTTGATCCTGCCAAGCCCGCCACCGTCGAAGTGCCTGTTCCCGAAGGCAGCTTCGATCCCGGTCTGCCGGCCGTGCCGATCTGGTCGCTGAATCCGGCAACCGGCAAATGGACCCCCGAAGCGCTGGCCACCAGGGACACCACGGTGACGCCCGCCGTCTATCGCGCTCAGGTAACCCACTTCTCGTGGTGGGCGATCAACACCTATCCGACCACGGTGCACTACATCCTCGTCAAGGTGGTGCAGGATCCCACCATCCTGCCCTATGCGCCGGTGATCGGCGCGGATGTTCGGGTGCGTGCCGATCGCGGCTCGTGGCAGGCGCGTGGTGTGACGGATATCAGCGGCTCGATCAGCTTCACCGTCCCGCCGCCGGGTCCCTACTGGGTTGAAGCGAAGCTGGCGTATTACGAGGACAAGGGCATCTACTCTCAGTCCACCACCGGGCCTATCACGACGGTCATCTACTGGCTGAAGCCGAGCCTTACCGGAGCTCCTGGGGGATGTCCCGACTGCTAGGGGTTCGGTCTTCATAACCCCGGCACGATTGTATGACGCCGTATGCAGGGTCGTCGATAGCCGTCGCTATCGGCGGCCCTGCATTGCGCTTCACTTGAGGCGATCGATACGGTCATGCTGCGACGCTCGCATCTGCTCGCCGTTCTGCTACTCCTCGGGGCTCCCGTGATGGCGAAGGCGAATGATATGCCCGAGGAATGGCCTGACAGTATCCGCGTCGTTCTAGAAAACACCGCCCCGCTAAAGGTGTCCCGCGGCCGACGGCTCCCGCTCTACCTGTGGCCGGCGGCGGTCGAGGAGACCCTCACCGACAGCCGTGCCGAGGCTCTCGTGCGGGAACTCCAGCGGCGGGGTATCGGATTGATCAGCCGTTGGGATCATTCCGATATGGCCGCGAGCCTTGCGAGAGCCCTTCCCGTCGCACGTGCGCAGAAGAAGCTCGGCGAACCGATCAGCATCGACGCCAGCCGATGTCTGTACTCCTTCTTCGATGGAGACCGGAACACCGCACATATCGATGAGGCCGGGACGCCCTTCTGGGACACCTCGTTCGGCAAGCCCGATATGGGATGTCCCTTCGCCCTGCACCATCGCCGTGAACCGATTCGCCAGCGGATCGACGCGTTCGCCGAGGCGTACGCGAAGGAGGGCTTGAGCCCGGGCTTCGTCTTCGCTGATTGGGAGATCGACGGCCCCATTCCGTGGAACGAGGCATGGTCGGCATCCAAGCGGTGTCGCCGATGTCGGCAGCAGATCCCGGATATCGATAACTTCCTCGCGTTCCAGAAGACCCTCGTCGACCTCAGGGCTGATCTGCAGCGGGACGTTTACGCAGAGCCGCTGCGGCGCCGATTTACGAACGTGCTCGTGGGCAACTACGGCGTCTATCCCGGCGACGGCTTTCGCTATTGGTACGACTATTTCGAACGGGAGGAGCCCTGGTATCCCGGCATACGGGATCAGCGCGCCCTCTATCGACACTGGGCGGACGAGTTCACCCGGTCGGGCTATACCTTCGCGATGCCCGTCGTCTACACGTGGTCCCGGATGTGGCGCTGGTACGAGTACGCCAACGACGACTTCCGCTGGTTCAGGCCCATGCTTCTGGCAGCGACCAACGCCGCTCAGCATACGCCGGCCAGTGCGCCCGTGATCGCGTTCGTCCACTGGCATACGACCGCACCTCCTGACCCGCCGGATCCGGAGGTCAAGCAGATGAGCGCCCGGGCCTATCAGGAGCTCCTATGGCATATGCTGCTGCGCGGTGTCGATACCTTCTTTCTGTGGTGCCCTGCCGAGGAGAGCCCGCAGGAGATTCGTCTGCTCCACGCCGTCTGGGCTGAGGCTCAGCGCTATGGGGACTTCCTGGACCGGGGCGTGCCGGTCTCGTATGATGTGCCGGACAAGCCGGGGACGGTGATCTCCGGCCTGTTATGGAATCAGCGGCTCTTGATCAGACGCACCGATTTCACAGGCGAGGCCGCTCCTGTGACGCTTCGGATCCATGGCGCCGAGATCACCGTCCATCGCGCGGATGGATGTCAGGAGCTCACACTGACCGGAGACCGCCCATCCCAACCAGGAGAACTACGATGATCCATCTTCTGGCCGTTCTATGCGCCCTATCGCCGGCAGCCCCGGCCCATCGAGTTCTGATCGTTGCCGATGAGATGCCGGCTATGCGAATCCTGGCCGAGCGCCTGGCGGCGCTCGAGGCGGTCGATTCGCAGATCGTCGCTCAGTCCGAGATGCCGGCCGATCTACGCGCCTATTCGGCGGTGATCGTCTATATTCACGGGAACCTCGACGATCAAGCGGAGTCCCGCCTGCTGGAGTACGCGGACGACGGCGGCAAGTTGATCCTCCTGCACCACTCCATCAGCTCGGGCAAGCGGCGCAACCGTTTCTGGCTGCCGAGGATCGGCGTCGATCTCAGGCAGGGTGATGCCGCATCGGGCGGCTACAAATGGATCGAAGGGGTCCGACTCGGTCTTGTCAACCTCGCGCCCCGCCACTTCATCACCCGTAACAAGGTCACCTATGCGGAGCGGTTGGAGTTCGCGGGCGACGGGCACAGGAGAGCCGTTCGGCCTGGATTTACGCTCGGACACTCCGAGGTGTACCTGAACCATCACCTGAGCGGCCAACGGACGATCCTGCTCGGCCTGGTATATAACGATCCGCACACCGGCGTCACCTGGATGCAGGGTACGGCCGGCTGGGTGATGCCTCTGGGCAAGGGACGGGTGGTCTACCTGATGCCCGGTCACTCCCCTGAAGAGTTCCAGCATCCGGCCTACGGTCGGCTCATAGCGAACGCCGTGATCTGGAAGCCCTGATCACCGGCGGGGCTAAGTCTCCAGCCTTTCCAGCCTCCGAATGGCCATCGCGACGGGCAACGCGAGAGCCAGTGCTGATATTCCGAGGATGACCGCGGTTGCCGTTCCATACGCAAGCGGAGCCGGGATTTGGAGCCGTTCGACAGCGACCCATGAGAGCGCTGCGGGGAGCGCGATCCCGACACCGTAGACCCCCTGAATCCCTACAGCGAGAAGCCGCGATACGCCGGAAAGTCCGCCTCGAGAGGCATCGGGGGATACCTCCATGAACCGGCCTCCGATTCCGACAGCGATCCCGCTCATCGCCGTTACCGCGATCCCCATGGAGCCTGCGGCAGCCGTCCACTCCGCGAGCGTCATGGGCTGAAACGCGCCGAAAACAAGGAGCGTCATCAGCGACAGCGGCATCGTGAGTAAGATCGTATAGAACAGCTTGCCCAGCAGGATCGCTCTGGGCCCGTTCGGGGAGGTAAGCGGGAGCCAGAGGGCGCTGCCTTCACCGATAAACGCCGACGCCGCGATGCGGAGCGCGATCATCCCGACGAGCGGGAGCAGAGTCAGGCTCACAAGAGCGTGGGGCACGGTTTCCAGCGCCGAAACGGCGTTCAGGTTGAGCAGATAGACGACGACGACGGCGATCGGCATCAAGAGAAGCGAAAGCTGTCGAACGTCTCGGGCGATGCTCCGGATGTCCTTCAGGACGAAGGCGCGCACCGGAGGGGAGAGCGCCCCGAGCGCCGCTTCCCAACCACCGGGAGCGGCGCCGGCAGGTCGTGATCGGGGGGTCGCCTCCTGCGCGGCGGTCCAACCCTGGAGATAAAGAGCTTCGGCCGCCGCAGAGCCGAAGCCAACCGCCAGAATCGCGGTGACGATCAGGAGGAACAGTTTGATATAGGGCTCGGGGTAACCCGAGGCTGTCGAAACGACTTCACCCGCCCACGCCCACGGGGTGAAACCCTCCGCAGTCGGGCGCGCGAGGCGGACCAGATGATCGGCGGCCCCAATCGCAAGGGACGGGTCACGCATACGGTGGAGGGCAACATTCACGGCGATGTAGCCGCCCGCAAGCGCAACCAAACCCGCCGCAGCCATCGCCTCGCGCAGCCGATGGGCAGGGAGAAGACGCATCGCGAACATGCCGAGCAAGGCGCCGATGGCGGTCGGGATGGCGCAGAAGGCCCCGAGGGCGAGCAGGCCACGAAGCGCATACTCAGCCGAGAGGAATCCTCGGGCCGCGCCGTACGCGGCGACCAGCGGGACGCCCATCAAGCCGAACATGGCGCCATTGGCCGCCGTCATATCGAGGAACTTCGCGATGAAGATGCCTCGCGCTGTGAGGGGCGCCGCAAGGAGCAGGCCGATCTCCCGTCCTGTATAGAGACTGCCGATCCCGACGCTGATCCCCGAGATCAGGAGGATCCAGAAAGAGGCCGCGAGCCCGAGCGCAGGAAGACTATCGGCGATGGCCGCAGCGGCAGGCGTCGGCGATTCGAACAGCAGCTTGAAGATGCCGTAGGCGAACAGACCGACCCCGCTGCCGATCACCACCGATGCGATGAGGGGAACCCATGCCTTGATCCGTTCCGAGCCCCGCGTCCGAACAAGCGCGTTGCGAAACGACCGGATCCGAACGCGAACGAGTGGGGCAATCATCGACCGGCGATGGTTACCGAGAAGAGCGGAGCGTGGTCAGGATCTCGCCGGGACTCGGGCCGCAGGTCTGCAGGGTCAGCGCTCCCGTCGGCCAATCCGGCTCAGGCAGCAAGCTCCGGAGCTCCGTCCCGTATCCGATGAGGGTCACGCGAGCCGGGGCGACCAGCGCCGTCGCCGATGCCATTGCGCCAAGCCGCACGAGGCCCGGCACGTACTGGTCGTCCACCGCGTCGGCTGAGGCGGCGAAAGGGCGGATGCCTTCGACCGCGATCGACCCCGTGGATGAGCTGATCGCCCGCCCGATCAAGGCAGCGGGTCCAGCCGGGCCCAGGCCGACCACGTTCACACGCCTGTACGTGCCTTCTAGATCCTCGATTGCGCCGGCCACAGACGCCGCAGCCAGTGCGAAGGGGGTGGCGTTGTAACACGACCGATACTCCGCCCACCATTCGTTCGGCTTGATCACTGTGGAGTCGAGCTTCAGGCGGCGCACCTGAACACCTTTGCCGCAGGCGAGCGTGAGCGCCTCTGCCCGGTCATGATCGGAGTCGCCGACCGTTACGATCAGGATCGCCTCTCCGCTTCGCTTCGACTCAGGACGGGAGACGCTGGCGGTCATGCCGAGGAGCGAACGGAATGCCGGCGCCACTCGCTCGCGAAACCGTCTGAGCCCCCGTCGGTCGGCTGGCCATATGCCGCGCAGGGCGTCCCGGCCCTGCCGTTCCAGCGCCGCCGTGAGCGCTTCGGCGTCGGGTATGCCCGCAGGGCGGGGCCGGGCAGAGGTCCACACCCTCAGACTGCCCGCGTCGAGTGAGAACGGCGTCTCATGCGCACCCGAGACGGCCTTGCCCAGCCAGCGTTCGAACCATGCGTACATCGCCTCGCGGCTCTCGATATTGTAGTTATGGTCGTAGTTGAACTGGGCGCAGGCCGTACGATCGCCCGCGCCGTACAGCTCGTAGACGGCTCGGATCGCCGGCCATTCCTCGGTCGGATTGGCCCGGGTCCAATCCCCGGTTGCCGCGATCAGCAGTTGCGGGCGGGGGGCGGCGAGCGCGGCGATCTCGACGTTGTCGGTGCCGAGGCGCAATCCCGGGCCATTCTCGCACAGGCAGCCGCCCTGCATGGATGCCGATACCATATTGACCGGCACGGAGACCTTGATCCGGTCGTCGACGGCGGCGAGCAGGAACGTCTGCGTGCCCCCGCCGGATGCGCCGGTGCAGCCGATACGAGCCGGATCGACCCCCTTGAGGCTCGAGACGTAGTCCACAGCGCGGATGCTGTTCCACAGCTGCAGACCGAGCAAACTCACCCCTCGATACCAGTGCGGAATGTCGCCCGCGAAGCCGTGATTCACCTGCGTTGTGTCGTTGTAGCCGACCATATCGTAGGCGAAGACGACGAAACCCCGTCGCGCAAGGTTCACGCCGATGGCGGTCAGGTTCGCGCGACCCGCACCCCGCTTGCCCGGGGGAGGCGGTGCGATCGGCACGTCCTCCTGCATCTCGAGACGACCGTTGGACCAATGACCGTGCGGATTGACGATGCCGGGAAAGGGACCCTTGCCCCGGGTTGGGCGGTACAGGTTGCCGCACAGGTAGAAGCCGGGGAGGGTCTCGATAGCGACGTTCTCGACGGTGAAATCCTCCCGCTCAATGCGTCCTGTCACTCTGGCGTTCAGGGGTCCGCGCGCTGGCATCGGGATCAGGCCAGCGCTCGCCAGAATCTGAGTGCGGAGCTGCGTCGCTCGCTGCTTCCATTGCGTGAGGGAGCCGGGCGGGGTGAGACAATGGTGCGTATTGAGATCACGAACGGCCCCGGCATCCCCAGCGGATGTCTCCGGCGCAGCCGCCATGAGCAGGATCCCTGCGGCGGCCATGGTCCATAGAACGGTCATCGAACCCACCCTCCATGCAATCGGGGCCAGCAACGTGGCTGCCGGCCCCGTGGATCCATCGGAATGACCCTGGACGACTAGACCCCGGACTTCACCTGTTTGGCTCGTGGAATCGCAAAGCCCTTATGCTCCCGGGCGTAGGCCGCCGGATCGGCTTTGAACGAGGCCGCACAGCCATCGCATGCGAAGTAGTAGCGCTTATTCTTGTAATCGACGAACCGTTTCGCTTTCGTCGCCGCTTTGATATTGATCACCCGGGCGCCGGTTTCGCACTGTAGGACAACGGTGCCGGGTTTGGCCTTCGCTGCGGCGGTCTTGGATGCGGCATGGGATGCGCCGGCGCATTCCGCGTGCATCTCGGCGCTGGGGCAGTCGGCGCACTTGGCGGACTTAGCCATCGGACAGGCGTCGCCCTTGGCCTGAGCGGAGTTCATCGGGCACGAAGCCTTCGATTTCGTTTGCTTGGGTGCGGGGCCGGCAACGGCAAGTGCGGCCAGAAGCGCGGCGATGGCTGCTGCTGGAGCCAGAAAACGCATCGTTGTGCATCTCCTTATGAAGGTGCGCCTGGACCTCGGATCTGCGGCATCCCGTCCAGACGACATCGTGTGCCCGCTCACGGGAGCAGGCCGGGGCTATGATAGCCGAAGGCGTGTGTATAATGCAATCTCATCAGGCACGGTGCCGGTCCGATTTCGGATGGGCTAGCCGGATCGGGAGGCGAGGTATGCGCGCAGAGGTAGTATCCGTCGGCACCGAGTTGCTCCTCGGTCAGATTGTCGACACCAACGCGGCCTATCTGGGGCGCGCGCTTTCCGAGGTCGGAGTCGCTGTGTACCATCGGACCACGGTGGGCGATAATCGGGCGCGACTCGTCGCGGCGCTCCGAGAAGCTCTGGACGCGGCCGATGTCGTGTTCACCATCGGCGGCCTGGGACCCACTCAGGACGACATCACCCGAGACGCCCTTTCGGAGGCCACGGGCATTCCGCTTGCTCTGAACGAAGGAATCGCCCGGGAACTGCAGGAGTTCCTTCGGGCCCGAGGGGCTGAGATCCTCAACAGTCAGCTCCGCCAGGCCTATGTTCCGGTTCGAGGCTGGCATCTGCCGAATCCGAACGGCACCGCTCCCGGGCTCGTCTTCGAACTCCCCTCCAAGCTCGCGATCGCGTTGCCCGGGCCGCCCGGCGAGTTCATCCCCATGCTCGAGCATGAGGCGCTCCCGATCCTCCGCCAGCGGACCGGCACGGCGACGATCCGATCCCGGGTCCTTCGGGTCTGCGGTATGGGCGAGGCGGCCGTGGAGGATCGCGTTCTCGACCTCATGGCGAGCGATAACCCCACGGTGGCGCCCTATGCCAAGACCGGCGAGGTTCACCTGCGGGTGACCGCGCGAGGGGACAACGGCGAGGAGGCCGACGCCCTCGCGGCCCCGATCATCGCCGAGATACAGAGGCGGCTGGGCGATCATCTCTACGCCTATGACGACGAACCGCTCGAAGCGGCGGTCGTGCGCGCGCTGATCGAGAGGCGTCAGACCGTGGCGACCGCTGAGTCGTGCACGGGCGGGATGCTGGCAGGACGCATCACCGACGTACCCGGCTCGTCAGCCGCTTTCCCGGGCGGCGTGGTGGCCTATAGCAACGGGCTGAAGGTCGCTATGCTCGGGGTGCGAGATGAGACGCTTCGGAGCCATGGCGCCGTCAGTCGGGAGGTCGCAATGGCCATGGCGTCCGGGGTTCGAGAGCGCGTCGGCGCCGATTACGGGATCGGCATCACCGGCGTGGCCGGTCCGGACGGCGGTTCCGAGGAGAAGCCGGTGGGATTGGTCTACATCGCGCTCGCCGATCCGGATGCCGTCGTTGTGACGGAGAACCGGTACCGCGGCATTCGTTCGGATGTCCGCCTGCGCGCCACTCAAACCGCACTGACAATGCTCCGGGACCGCCTGCTCCTTTCTGCCTGAACCCGACATGGCGGAGATGGTCATCGGCTGGCACGCGTCGGTCGCACCCGTGCGCCCCCTGTCATCGATCCGATCCGATACCATGCACCTATCCGTAGGACTGGCGGGGGGTTAGCATCCTCCGCGCTCCTACATCAGCCCGGCGCTGGCGCCGATAGCGACCAACCCCGCCGTCCGCGTACCATCCAAAGCAGATATCGGGACAGATGAGCGATGTGAGATCGGTGCGGCAGCAACACGGCAGAGGTCACGGGACCGGCGCGGGTCTACGCATGGTTCCCGGGATTGCGGATGCGTGCTCCCTGTTGGCTCGGGACGCCGCCCGGCAGGATGTCCGCTACGCCTCCCACCAATGTCGGGCAGCCTTGCTCAGGGCTGCGGGCTGTGAGATCTCCTATGAGGCGATTCTGGTTCTATCAGGCCATGCTACATCCTTCGCCTATCATCCACAGCGCTACGGGGCGCTCTTCGTCACACCGGATCCCTCGGATGTCACCGATAGGCGGATCGGCAACGCCTGTGGGTATACATGGGAACGGCTCGGACAGGCCGATGGCGGCCTGGCGGCATGGGAGATCGTGCGGGCGTCGATCGATGCACACCGCCCATTGCAGGGAGTGTGGATCGATGACATCGTCATCGGCGGTTACGATGAGCCGGTTGACGGTGCGCGTCGGATCTGGGTCGCAGGAGGTTGGGATGTACCCGGATGGTGGGATTGGGAGCGGTTCGATAAGTGGTCCGCTGAGTTCGGTCAGCTGGAACGGGTCGGCGAGCCCTGCGCGACCATAGAGCCGTTGGAGAGCCTTCGTGAGGTAGTCGCGTGTATGGTTCGCTGCGCCGACGATGACCCGAGAAAGCGCGTTCCGGCCCTGGCCCATGCGTCCTATGGGCTCGAGGGCGTCCTCATGTTCTCAGAGGATGTGGGCAATATGGCGCACGAGCCAGACTACTGGTATCCGGGCTGGATGGGCGGTTATTGCGTGTACAAACAGATCGAGGGGCGGGGCATCGCAGCAGCCTATCTGGAGGCGTCCGCCAGTCTGGGCGGTCCCACGCCACGCGTCCATCTGATGGACGCCGCGGCCCATTTCCGGCAAGCGCGAGACGCCTGGAGGGCATGGGGAAGCGCACTCGGCGCCGAGACCGGCGCGGCCGATCCGGAAGAACTCAGGGTGCGCTGGTGGAAACCTGCCTGCCGCCGGGATGCCGCACTTCGCATCAGGGAAGCCTACCGATGGGAAGCGGAAGCGGCTCGATCGTTACGCCTCGCGCTGGCCTCCATGGGCCCCAACCCCGGTTCGGTGGGACCTCGTCGTCGATGATCGGAGGCTGACGCTCGGCTTCCCGGTCTTGTGAGAAGCGTCCCCTCTGCGTGGGAGGAGGTTCCGGCGGCATCGTCGAATCCATCCCTGAAGGGGTACGCCATGTTTCGGTTTGTCCATGCATCAGATCTCCATCTGGGCGCGGCGTTCGGATCCGCTATGGGCGGATTTCCCGAAGACGCTGTCAAAACCATGCGTCAGTCCCCATATCGAGCGTTCGACAGGGTCATCGATGCGGCGATCGATTCGGAAGCGGCCTTCGTTGTCCTGGCAGGCGACCTCTGCAACCGCGCGGACGGCGGCATTAAGCCGGAACTCGCGCTCCGAACCGGGGCTCGCCGACTCGCCGATGCCGGGATCCGGACCTTCGCCGTCTATGGCAACCATGACTATCTCGCTCCCGGTCGCCCGGATCTGGACTGGCCCGACCGGGCGCATGTGTTTCCCGTCAGCGAAGCCGAACCGGTCCTCGTCCAGATCGACGGTGAGGACCGCGCGTACCTCTTCGGCTTGAGCTACGGCCGCGCCGATGAGCGGACCAACCTCGCGGCCCGCTACCCCGTACCTCCTGCGGAGTTATTCTCCGTCGGAATCCTGCACGCGGCGTGCGGGCCCGTGAGCGGCCACGCGACCTATGCGCCCTGCACGCCCGAGGATCTCGCCTCACGAGGCTACGACTACTGGGCGCTGGGGCACGTCCATTCCGAGCAGGTCCTCCGCGACTTCGAACCGATGATCGCCTACGCCGGCAACACCCAGTCCCTGAACCCCAACGAAACCGGGCCGCGGGGCTGTCGGATCGTTACGGTGGCGGATGACGGCTCGATTTCGGCCGAGTTCCGTGAGACCGATGTGGTGCGCCGGTTCCTCGTCACCGTGGATATCGGTCCGCTCCAACGGGAACAGGACCTGCTCGACACCCTGGAACAAAAGATGAAGGAGAGCGCTCGGGATCGAGGGTCCGCTGAGGCGTGTGTCCTCCGCTTCCGTTTGGCAGGGCGCGGACCGCTGCACCGTTTCCTTGCCCAGCCCGACCATGTTCGGGATCTGCGGGAGCATCTCGGGAAGGAGGGTACGTCGTACACCACCCCGGTCTGGATCGAAGCGATCAAGGTGGAGACGCGTCCCGATATTGATCTCGACGCCCGGCGCGGGGCGGAGGATTTCCTCGGCGAGTTCCTCCGGCTGGCGAACGCCGTCGCGAGCGATCCCGAAGGGCTGGCGAATGCCCGGAAGAGGCTGACGGATCAAATGAAGCCGGAACACGCCCGACTCCTCGCACAGCTCGGCCCTGGGCTGGTCTCCGAGGACGCGCTCCACCGCTACCTGCAAGCCGCTGAGGTTCTCGGCGCCGATCATCTCCTGAGCGCGGACGACTGACATGCGGATATCCGGCTTCCATATCGACGGTTTCGGCGTCTTCCATGACGTCGGGATCGAAGTCATGGACAATAGCCTGACGGTCATTCTCGGCGCCAACGGCGCCGGCAAGAGCACGCTGCTCGAGTTCTTCCGTGCGGCGCTGTTCGGATTTCGCGACCGGCGTACGCCGGTGCCTCCCGGCTACGAACCGCTCCGAGGCGGTCAGCACGGCGGTCAACTCACGGTCCGTATGTCCGATGGAACCTCGTATCGGATCATCCGCAGTCCGGGCGGTCAGAGGGCAGGCGCCGTTTCGATCGTCGGGCTGGACAACGCGTCGCCGGCCCGCGAGCTTTCGACTCTGCTTGGCGGAGCCTCTCGGGACATCTTCGAGAACGTTTTCGCCTTCAGTCTGGGGGAGCTCCAGGATGTCGCCACGCTCGATCGGGAGGAACTACGGGATCGACTGTACGCCGCCGGGTCCGGCGCGGGCGCCCGGGGCGCTCCAGGCGTCCGCGCTGCGTTAGAGAAGGGCGCCGCAGCGCTGTACAAAAAGCAGGGCGGATCGACGCTGCACCTTCTTCTCACTCAGCTTGAAGCGGCGGAACGGCGGCGGCAGGACCTGAGCGGCGCGGCCGAGCGTTACGCCGAACTGACGCAGGAATGCGACCGGATTCGCGCCGAGATTGCCCAGCTGGAGCGTCGAGAGCGGGACGCAGAGAGCTCCCTCGCGCAGATCCGTCGCTTACTCGATGCGTGGCCCGACTGGCTGGAGCTGCAGGAGCAAGAGAGACTGCTCGCCGAGATCGGGGATGTGCGAGCCCTGCCGGAGCAGGCCGAGAAACGATACGCCGAAGCGAAACGGACCGAGGAGGAACGGACGCGTCAGCTGACCGATGCGACGGCGCGGGCAGAGGACTCCCAGAAGGAGGTGGACGCGGCCTGCGCTGCCCTTGGCGATATGTGGACCGCGGCGCGGGTCGCGACGTTCGATACGGGCGAGGCGCCCCGCAGCAAGGCTGCAGAGTGCGATCGGAAGCTGGAGGAGACGCGCAATGCGTCGGCCCTTGCTGCGGGCAGTGTCCAGCACGCGCGCGATGCCGCGAACCAGACGACGCAAGCGCGCGAGGCGCTGGAAGCCGAGCAGTCCACCAACTGGCCGAAGCCGCCTCGGATCCTCGCTGATGTCGAGAACGATCTCGCCACGATCCACAGGGCCCGCGCCGAGTCGGCGAGCCTCAGCGAGGAGCGTGGCCGGCGGAGCGAGATGGAGGGGCGCAAGGCCGCCGCCGAGAGCGATGTTCGGAGGTTGACGGAAGCGAAGGAGAGCATCGCCGCGCCCGCCCGGCTCCCGCTTGTCGTCACCTTCGGCCTGCTCGTCGCAGCGTCCATCCTCTGGCAGCTCAATCTGACGGCTTCGGCGATCGCCTTCGGGCTGTTCCTGGCGGCGTTCTATTTCGCGGTGCGGCAGCATCGACAGGCCCGCTCGATCGTTCGGGCGGAACGCGCGGAGCGCATCCGCGAGGCCGAAGGGCGCGTCAAGGACCTTGAGGATAAGATCGCCGCGGCAGACGAACATATCGGACGGCGGCAGGCCGAATTGAACACGATCGGCGCTCAGTTCGGCATACCGATCGTGAGCAGCGTGAGCGATCTCGACCCTGCCAATACCCGTCTGCAGGCCGAGGCAGAGGCCGCCCGGGCCTATACGGACCTCAGCAATCGCCTTCGCGACGCGCGCAAAGCCGAAGCGACCGCTGCCGACGCACTGGAAGCGGCAGAACGGGGGCTCAACGAGGCAACTCTCAATCACGAAACGGAACTCGGAGAGTGGAAGCGCTGGATCGCGGCTCTGAGCCTCCCCGATGACCTACCGCCCCAGGCGTTTCTCCAACTGCTGACTCGGATCGCCTCCGTTCAGGCTCTGCTTCATCAGCTCGACGCACGGAGGCGGGAGGTCCTCAACGCGCAACAGGGTCTGCAGAAGGCCAGCGCCGAGGTCATGGATATCCTCAGGGAAGCGGGCGATGCCGATGAGACCGCCTTCAAGGCGCACCTTGCGACCGTTGCCCGGCTGAATGAGGTGCGGACCCGCATCCAGTCCTATGGCGATAAACTCGTCGTGCGCGCGGGCGGCGCAGAACGCTGGTCGGCGATGCGCGACGAGCTGGCCTCCACGACACAGGAGGCGCTCGACGTCGCTGTGCAGGCTGGGTCCGCAAGCGTCACGGAGGTGCGGCGCCTCCGGACGGAGGCTCAGACACGCCTTGGTGAGCGAACCAATGAGATGAAGCGCCTCGAGACCGGGGATGAGCTCGAGGCCGTTACATCCGAGATCGAATCGCTGCGAGCGCAAGCTTCGGACGTCTACGACGAGTGGATCGCCCACCGGCTCGGCGCGTGGTTGATCGAGATGGCTCAGGCCAGCTTCGAACGCAATCGGCAGCCAGAGATCATACGCCGCGCCGGTGCAGCGCTGTCACAGATCACCGGCGGCGCCTACAGCAGGCTGATCCCCCGGCTGGACAGCGGTGATCTCGAAGCGGAAAGCCACGGTGGGGCGCTCAAGGAGCGGCCGGCGTGGAACCGGGGCTTGCTGGAGCAGATCTACCTTTCTATGCGTCTGGGATTCATCGAGGACTACTGCCGCACGTCCGAGCCTCTGCCGGTCATCATGGACGATGTCTTCGCCAACTTCGATCCTGATCACGCCGAGCGAGCGATACAGACCCTGGTCGACTTCGCCGAGGAATATCAAACCATCTATCTCACATGCCATCCTGATATCGCCCAGCGGTTCCGGGCGCAGGCGGGAGCATCGGCCTCGTATTACACTCTATCGGGTTACCGACTGGAGGTCGGACTACCCTGACGCGGCGTCGACGTCGCGAGTAATGGAGAGAACGTTGGGACGATTGAAGCTTCCACAGCGGAACGGCGGGTTCACGCTGATCGAACTGCTGGTGGTCATCGCCATCATCGCCATCCTAGCGGCGATCCTATTCCCCGTATTCGCTCAGGCGCGGGAGCGGGCCCGGCAGATCGCCTGCGTGTCGAACTCCCGCCAGCTCGGCCTCGCGAACTACATGTACGCGGAGGATTGGTCGGAAACGTTCCTTCCCTCGACGAACTACGATACGCCTGCGAGCGATCCCATGCGGATCTGGCCGGCGATGATCGCGCCCTATGTCCGCAATACCGGTGTGTTCCTCTGCCCCAGCGCGACGGGCGCGGGCTACGCGGCCGATTGGTCGGTCCGCGGCATCGCGCCGATCGGCTACAACTCACGGGCGGGCTATGATCCCGAAGGCCTCGAGGCGCCCACCACAACCGCGCCGCTGGCATCCATGGACGAGCCCTCCCGAACGGTTCTCATGGCCGATACGCCGTCGGGACCCACCTCTCAGAAATACCGCGGCTACGTCTTCGATCCCATGAATGGCCTGCAGAACGCGACGGATCCCAGACTGTCGACTCCGCTGGTGGCGGATATCGACCTGGTTGCGGGCAGCCCGCTCAGACCGTCCCAGCTCAAGCCGGTCCTGTGCCGTCACTTCGCGACCGGTTCCAACCAGGGCTTCGCAAGCGTGATCTTCGCCGACGGCCACGCCAAGGCCTACTCCGCCGCGTCGATCCTGGCTCAGGAGCGGGGCGCGAACCTCATCTGGCTGTTCCGCTAAGGCAATCGACAGACCTCGGCCCACGGCGGAGCGATTCGGCGTGGTGGCTGCCGCGTCGCCCCGGCGCCTGCGGTCACGATACAGCTTCGGCATGGATCGTGATCGCGACCGCCGGTGCAGTTGACCGTCGCGGTCCGACCGAAGTCGCCCATCCACAGCACCGTGGTCGTTTGGAGCAGGTCCCGCTGACGCAGATCTCGCAGGAGGGCAGCCATAGCGGGATCGAGGACGGCGAGGAGCTCCGCCGTCCGGGGGCGAGCGTCGCTGTGGCAATCCCATCCGTCCAGCTCGACTTCTACGAACCGGACGCCATGTTCGACTAGACGCCGCGCTGTCAGGCATTCCTGTCCGAACCGGCTCCTCCCGTAGGCGTCACGCAGGCTTGCGGGTTCGGAACGAAGGTCAAACGCCTCGGGCACGGTGCGTCGCAGCCGCTCCAGCACGGGCTCCAGTCGGCGGGGAGCCGGAGACGTCGGGCGGGCCGCCTGGCCGGTATGGAGGCGATGCCAGGCTCGATGGTGCTGGTCCTCGGGTATCCGCACGTGAGTGGCCACCGACAGAAGGTCCGCAAGATCGGCCAGCTGGGTCAGGCCCTCGGAGAACGCCTGACCGGGCGCTCGGGTTGGGATGGGCCGAAACAGTCTGCACGATTGCGCCGTATCGTCGATCCCGAAGGTGTCATCGGCGGCGGGGCCCCCGTTCATCCACAAAAGGATCACCGAGCGCGCACGAGAACGCTCGCCCCGGATCGGCGCCAGGGTCAGAACGCCCGCAGCGCCCGCGGCCAGGAACTCCCGTCGCGTGCCGTTCATTCGCGAGGTCCGGACGGCCATGCCTTGCCTACCATGGACCTGCGGTCACCTTCAGCCCTGCAGGGCCAACCCAGTAGGCGATCCGGGGGTATTTCGCCGCGAGGTACTCGGTGAAATCCTCGACCCGCGCCTGGTTGCCGGGAAACATATCGTAGTGCATCGGCACGGCGAGGTGCGGCTGAACGGTTCCGACGAGGTCCACGGCCTCTTGAAACGTGAAGTTGCCGAGGATGTTGCGCCGGTAACGAGGTCCGTCCCGCCCGTTGATGGGGATGAAGATAATGTCCGGTCGGAAATCGATCAGCCTGGCGCAGAGACCCTCCCACGGAATGCCGTCGCCGGCGTGGAAGAAGCGGACGCCGTTCATCTCGATACCAAAACCCAGATGCGGGTACCCGAGGAGCGGGTCCTGATCGAAGAACTCATGGGACGCTTTGATGGCTGTGATGCGGACGCCCTGGATCTCGACGGTCTCGCCGTCATCGAGTCCGACCATGCGTCGTGCGGCATAGCCTTCGCTCTGAAGCCGAGCGGAGGTGACCTTCGACACGACAAGTTGTGAGCGGTGCGAGGCGGTCAGTACGCCCGGGAGGGCGGTTCGGTCCACGTGATCGCCATGGTCGTGAGTGCCGAGGACCAGATCGGCGACGGTGACCTCTTCGGGCGCGAAGGGGCGGGGCGTCGCTCGGCGAGGATCCTCCTTCAGGTAGAGGTCGATGAAGATCCGCGCCCCGCCGCCAGCCGCGACGATGCCGTTCTGCCCCAACCACCAGAAGTCGATCGAGCCTTCAGACGGCTTGGCGGCCCCGATCTCCCGGATCAGCTCCGCGCCCTGTCGAATGAGCTCAGCCAACGCTCCAGCCCCCTTCCCTGAGAAATCTTGTGTACCCTCAGGTTCGTGGCGCCGCGGCCTTCTCCTGCCCATCCGGAAGCCGAAAGATCGCCACTCGATCCACGACAAAGGCGACCGCACCGTGCGTCCAGACCCTCGTCTCCACGAGATCGGGTAGGCCCTGCCACGAGAACCGAACGAAACGCCAGGTCCAATCAGGCGGCAGTGCATCGGCGGTGATAACCGTCGCGCCCCGGACGCCTCCCGTTGCGGCATATCCACCCGCAGCCACGTCCAGGGTAACCGCCTTCGCGTTCGCGTCGGCAGGCGGATCGCCGAGACGCTTGAGACGGAACGCTGCCACATATTCGCCGGCTGCCATGTCCGTATAGGGGCCGCTGACACCGCACTGGTAGACGCCGTCGACCGCGCCGATCTGCCAGGCGACTCCGCGCAGGGCGCCGGGATCCGCCGCTGCCGTACCGATCGGATGGCCGAGGTAATCGGACCCATAGACGCCGACGCAGGTGGCCTCGGGGATTCCGGAGCCTGGTATGCGGACAATATCCGCGGCAATCCGTTCCTGATGGCCTGCCGCGGCGACGGTAACCCATGACGGCAGCTCCATCGGATCCGGCCCGACGGTAATCACATCGACATCTCGACGTTCATGCCCACGGAGGGTAACCGATTGCTGCGGCGAACGCCGCATCTCCGTTTGGATCGTAACGCGCGTGGATGTTCGACGCCCGTTGGTGAGACGCAGGGGCAGATGGGTCCGTCCGCCCTCGAGGGTGGCCCAGGCCAGCCGTTCGTTGACGCTCTCGGAACCCACCATGACACGATCGGACGCCCAGGCTCGAAGGCCTGCCATAGCCTCGTCGAGGCGAGCCGGCTTGAACCGATTGGGATCCAGCGCGGCAGCCACCTCCCGGTAGAGGCTGGCATGACGGGCATAGGAATGGAGGTCGCCGTAGACGAGAATGACGAACGGCGGGCGCACCCGGCCGGCGATCCGCTCGATCCGCTGCTTGAGCCGCTCAACGGCTGCGGCTCGGACGACAGGATCGTCGAACGCCCGAGCCCAGTGGGCGCTTTCCAGCCGGTAGGTCTGCCAGTAGCCGAGTTCATGATGGACGACGGGCGTGCCATCGGACAGAAACCAGAGCCGCGCGGGGGAGGTGTAGGTGGTCAATCCGAGCGGTCGGGAGGATCTCCCGTAGCGTTCCAGGACATCGGGCCTTCCGGCTCCCCAGAGGTCGATGCACCCGATATCGGCCATGCGGCCGTACTGCCCGGTATGTTTGGCGAAGGGGACCGCATCGGGCATGACATCCGGATATGCGTAACCCGCTCCGGACGGTCCGGCGAAGAAGCCGTCTGCCGGGGTGGCCGTCGCATAGAAGTACTCGAGCATCGCGGGGAAGAGCCGCGCCATCAGCGGATTGACGCCCCAGTTGACCGGCACGCTCCCCCGCGCGGGATCGAACCAGCTATCGTAAAAGAACGGGAGAGGCCCTTTCATCGTGTCCCCCTCGCTCGTCATGAAACAGACGTAGTACCGATCGGTCTCCGGCTGGACGGTCTGCGGGGAGGGGCGGACGCTCTGACGCAGGCTGCGCTTGCCGGTGGGGACCTTGCTGTGGAAGCTCCAGTTGTGGAAGGCATGGAACGAGTAGTGGCCGTGGCGGCTCAGGAGCAGGCACCAGTATTCCTCCGGATCGCCGTATCCGTTGATCTGGGCCGGGGCTTTCAGCGCCTTGAGGATCCGCTCGTACAGATCCGCCTGCGCCGCACTCCCGCCAACCTCCGCGCCGTAGCTCACCATCGTCTTCGCCTGTGCGCCGAGATTGAAGACAAAACCGCGGTGCATCACCTGCCAGTCGAAGCCGGACATCGGTCCGCAGACGCCCGTCGGGATGCCGTCCGCCATTCCGCCATCGACGGCATGGGCGAGCGTTCGGCTGCACCGGGGCATGAGCTCCTTGAGCGCCCACTCTGCGGCCTCGACGCTGGAATGGAAGCGGCCTCGAAGGTCGTGCACGACTGGCCAGCCGCTGTCGGCAAGAGAGGCGTGGGCGCCGCCCGATTCCATGGCCGGCGAACGTCCGGTGAGCGTCTCTTCGGAGACCGGCAGGAGGTCCTCGATACCGGCCATGGTGATCGCGGCGTACCGGCTGCCGTCGACGGCGGCGTCATAGACGACGAGCCCGCGGAAGTCGTTTCTGAACCTCGCGAAGAGCTCCGGCAGTGTCGAGACCGTTTCATAGCGGAAACCGGCTCGTTCCCGATAGATGTCCATCCAGCGTCGGTCGGCGTCGGCGCCGTGCAGCAGCAGGAGCCGCGGTCCCCTGCGATTTACCAGGCCCTGCAGCGACTCGGCTGAGCATAGCTCGTCCCATCCGAGTCGCGAGACATCCATGACGGCCACTGGCGACGAGGCCGAGGGAGCGCCCATCACGCAAACCGATCCTGCCATCAGCATCGCGGCCGACAAGGCGGTCAGGTTCGCCAGAAGGCGAACCCGTACCGCTAAGGTTCGCCCTGTCGGCCCGATCCTCCCCACCCTCAGGGCTGGGTCAGCACGGCGCCGGTATCCGCGCTCGTCACCATGCGGCTGTACCGTCCGAGCCATCCGGCATTGATCTTCGGAGGCGGGGGCGTCCAGTTCTGACGGCGCCGTTCGAGCTCCGCGTCGTCAACGAGCAGCTGGATGCTCCGGTTCGGGATGTCGATGCGGATTCGGTCGCCCGGTTCCACCAGAGCGATGGGACCGCCGGCGGCCGCCTCCGGGCTGATGTGGCCGACGCAGGTGCCCGCCGTGCCTCCGCTGAACCGGCCGTCGGTGATCAGCGCCACCTGTTCGCCCAGCCGTTGCCCCTTGATCATCGAGGTCGGCGAGAGCATCTCTGGCATGCCGGGGCCGCCGCGAGGGCCTTCGTAGCGGATCACGACCACATCGCCGGCTTTGACCTCCCTGCGCGCCAGAGCTCGGATGCATTCGTCCTGGGAATCGAAGATCACCGCCTTGCCCTCGAACACGAAACACTCGGGGGCGACGCCGGCGCTCTTGATGATTGAGCCGCGGGGCGCGAGATTGCCCATGAGGACCGCCAGGCCTCCGTCTTCGGTAAAGGGGGATTCGACCGAACGGATGATGTCCCCTTCGATATCGGGCGCGCCCGCGATGTTCTCCCCCAGGGTCTTGCCCGTCACGGTGATGCAGTCCAGGTTCAACGTGCCGGGTTTGCGCGCGAGGGCCTTGAGGATCGTCGACATGCCGCCGAGCCGATGGATGTCCTCGACATGGATCTCCGAACGGGACGGCGATACCTTGCAGATGCACGGCGTGCGCGCGGAGACCTCGTTGATTCGTTCCAGCGGATAGTCGATGCCCCCTTCGCGCGCGAGGGCGATCGTATGGAGAATCGTATTGGTTGAACCGCCCATCGCCATATCCAGCGCGAAGGCGTTGTCCAGCGATCGGAGGTTGACGATATCGCGGGGCTTCAGGCCCATCTCGACCACTTCGAGGATGCGCCGTCCCGCCAACCGCGCGAGCTCGTTGCGGTCTTCGCTGTCGGCGAGCGCCGTGCCATTGCCGGGCAGGGCGAGCCCGAGGACCTCGGACAGGCAGTTCATGGAGTTCGCCGTGAACATGCCGGAGCACGATCCGCAGCCGGGACAGGCGACGTCTTCGATCGCTTTGAGCTGCGCCTCAGAGATCTCCCCGGCCTGAACCTGACCGACCCCTTCGAAGATGTCGATGAGGTCCGCCGGCGATCCGTCGGCTAGCCGACCGGCCCGCATGGCGCCGCCGGAAACGAACACCGTCGGGATGTTGATCCGCATCGCGGCAAGCAGCATGCCCGGCGTAATCTTGTCGCAGTTGGGAATGCAGACCAGGCCGTCGAACCAGTGGGCCTGCACGACGGTCTCCACCGCATCCGCGATGAGCTCGCGGCTGGGCAGTGAGTAGCGCATGCCGATATGGCCCATGGCGATGCCGTCGTCCACGCCGATGGTGTTGAACTCAAAGGGTATTCCGCCGGCATCCCGAATCGCTTGTTTGACGATCATGGCAAATCGGTTCAGATGGATATGGCCCGGAACGATGTCCGTATAGGAGTTGGCGACGCCGATAAAGGGCTTGCCCATATCGGCATCGGTCAGGCCGCATGCCTTGAGCAGACCTCGATGGGGCGCACGATCAAGGCCCCGTTTGATAGTATCCGAACGCAAAAGGCGCTCCTCTCGGGCCGACGGCCGGATCGCCATCAGGGCGTCGACCGACGACAGACGTTACTGTCCTTATGGTATCACAAGCGTAGAGCTCCAGCGTTGTGATCGAGCCCCAGGAAGTCGCCGCACGACGCGCGGCGCAGGAAGGAATGCGCGTTGAAACTCGAACGCTACGCCGGTAATCCCATCCTATCCCCAACGGCAGGAAGCGACTGGGAGGGGCTCGTCACCTGCAATCCCGGGGCATGGTACGAGCCGGACGAAGGGCTTGTCTATGTACTCTATCGCGCAGCCGGCGAAGACCCGGCCCATCGGATCCACTTCGGGCTGGCCGTGAGCTCGGACGGGCTCCGGTTCGAGCGCGCATCCGACCGGCCCGTGTTCTCGCCGAGCGCCGACAACTGGGATGGGGGGTGCGTCGAGGACCCGCGGATCGTCAAGTTCGGCGCATGGTACTTCGTCACGTATGCCTCCCGGCCCTTCCCGCCGGGCCAATACTGGCGGCCCGACGATGCGGGCGCTCGTCTGCCCGAGGGGATGGCGCCCGAGTTCCCGTGGCTGCTTCGGGAGAACGCCACGTCGACAGGGCTGGCGATGACGAAGGATTTCCGATCGTGGATCCGGGCCGGACGGATCACCGACCCGAGGGTAGATGATCGCGATGTCATCCTGTTCCCGGAAAAGATCGACGGACGATTCGCCATGCTCCATAGGCCGATGAACTGGACCGGGCCGGAGTACGGCACGGAATACCCGGCGATCTGGATCGCCTTCTCCGATGACCTCCTCGACTGGTCCGACAGCCGGCTCCTGGTGCGGGCGGATCTTGCATGGGAGAACAACAAGATCGGCGGCAACACCCCGCCCATCAAGACGAAGTACGGATGGTTGACCCTGTACCATGCGGTCGGGGCGGATCGCCACTATCGGATCGGCGCTCTGGTGCTGGATCTGGACGATCCCACGCGCGTCCTGGGCCGCACGATCCACTGGATCTTGCAGCCTGAGGAATGGTATGAGACGTCCGGTTTCTATCCGGGCTGCGTCTTCCCGTGCGGTACGGTCGTCATCGGCGACACGCTCTACGTCTACTATGGCGGCGCGGACAAATATATCGGCGTGGCGACGTGCTCTGTTGAGAAGCTGGTGCGGACCGCACTCATGTGCGGCATGGCGGACCCATACGGCTAAACGACGCTCCGTGCGGCGGTATGTATCAGAGTGGGTGGCTGCGCGCCTCTAATGTTCACGGGCGATTCGCATCAGTCGCCGCCCGCACTCGTCCATCAATAGCGGAGTGAGGCTGCGCCGTTCCGCTTGCTCCGTTCGATGCCATGGAGGGACCTTTCGATGGGCGCGCTCGGTCCAATCGGTGATGACGGTGCAGGTAACCGGTGGTACGGCGCGCGCCGCCGTCCGGCAATGCTCCCAGACGAGAGCGCTGGCGCGTGGTCGGTCGACGGTGTACTGCGCATCCTGTTCGATCCTTGCGGATACTATCAGCGGTTGGAGAGGGTTTGTTCGGTATCGGCCGCCGGATCCTTTGCTGCGATTCACGCCGGGATCACGATCGGCGTTGCCTACTCGGCTCTGGCGCTCACCGCGCCTCAGCGGGCGTTTTCGTGGACCGGTCCGGAGATCGTTCGTCTCCTGGGACAGGGGGTGATGGTAGGCGGTATCGGGGCCCTCATGGCGCTGATGACCGCACTGGTCGTCGCGGTTGCGCTCCATCTCGTCGCGCTCGCCCTCCGGGGGAACGGCGGCTTTGCCGCGACCTTTGCCGCTGGCGCATATGCGATAACGCCAGTCACGCTTCTAGGCGCCGGCGGGCTTTCGATATGTGCTGCTTATCCGGAGGTTCGCGCGCTGGAGCCCCGGGTTCTGTTGTCGGGTGGCCTCTGGTCCTGCGGACTCCTCGGCTACGGCTTTTGCCGACTGCATCGCGTGCCTGGGGCGGGGGCTTTCGGGCTCGCCTTGATCACGGCTGCGCTCTGTGTCGTCTGGGCGCGCGGTTCCTGCGACCGCGGCCGGAGTGGGCAGTGGTTGAGTCCCCGATGCTCGTTTCGGGTCATCCCGATGGAAATCGGGAAACTGACCGAGCGCGCAGCTGGCTCCCGGCTGATATGGCGGTCTGATCCAGGGTAGCACGACCGCCCATGGGCCCGTCCGCGATCAGGCGCCAATCGGTGGGGCGCATGGTGATGGCCCCGCATCGTCCGGGCGGCTACACGTGTTCGTACACATCCCAGCCGAGATAGGTGCCGAACGCTTCCACGACGGAGCCCCCGACCTCAGCGTGGGTGGCGGCCACGTGGTGCTCGAATCCCGTCTCGCAGATGTACTTCAGCAGATCCTGCAGGTTCGGAATCTGCGCCACCCCGGCGCCGCCGAAGGTATCGAGCGGGTCATCGGTAAAGGTCCCCTCGCCGACGTAGGCCCTCATGGATCCGCTATCGTCATCCGTCGAGACCCGGCAGAAGGTGAACGGCCCCGACTTGATCCGACCGACGATGGTGCCGTAGGTGTTCTCAATGCCGACGGTGCCGCCGATGATGTCCTGCACGCTCATCCGTGCGCAGCTCATGCAGCCCGTTGGGATGTTGGAGCAATGGAAGAGCACGCACTTATCTGGATCGTCTCCGTAGTTGTTGTTCCAGTCGAGAAGCGCAGCCGGTTCGCCAGCCGCAAGCGTCAGGGCGTACATCGCCACCGCGCCGGTGACGTCCACCTCACAGGCGCTGGGGAGGAGAATGTTGCTCAACATGCTCATGACCGCGCAGGGCACGACGCCGTAGAACTCCTCCATGGCGGTCCAGCATTGCACCGCGGTCGCGGTCAGGCCGTTCTCCTCGGACCACTGGTCGATCACGACGGCGAGCTGCGCCATCTTCGTCAGCGATTCCGCCGGCGTCGCACCGACATCCACGTAGGCGTGGATCGCATCGATCTTGGCCTTCACTTCGGGCGCGGAGTCGGTCAGTTTTCGGGCCTTGCTGATCACTTCGAACAGGTCGATCGGGACGACGCTGATGCCGTGCTGCTCCAGGATTTTCTCGCTGTACCGGACGGTATTGAAGGCCGCGGGCCGAGCGCCGACTGCGCCGATGCGCGCTCGCGGAACTCCTCGGGTTACGCGGCAGGTGGCGGCGAAGTTGTGAAGGTCCGATCGGAACGACGATGAGGACGGAGCGACGGTGTGCAGCGTCGTCAGCGTATAGGGGATGCCGTACTGTGAGAGGTTATTGCATACCGACATCTTGCCGCAGAAACTGTCCCTGCGGTCCCTGATGGTCATCCTATCCGCGGCGTCCGGGAAGGCGTGCACGAGGATGGGTACGCCGAGGTTGGCCATACGGAGGGTCTCGGCCACACCCCGCTCGTCTCCGAAGTTCGGCAGCGTGACGAGGACGCCGTCGATATCATCGGCGTGTCGACGGAACAGGTCCGCGCACTTCGCCGCCTGCGCCCTCGTTTCCACCGAACCGAACGGTGTCTCGTCGAGGCCGAGGGCGACGACGCCGAAGCCCTCCGCTTCGAGCGTGTCCATTATCTCCTGACGGCCCCTCTCGCAGAGGTGATCGGGGAAAAACCCCCGGTTGCCGACGATGATGCCCAGGGTTGTCTTTTTGCTCATGGTCTCTTTCTCACGAGTCCGAAGAGGACATCGGTGGTGTGCCGGTGTGGTCCGGCGGGGAATCTGGCTTCTGGCCATAGTAGGCCTGGGCGCCGTGTTTTCGGAGGAAGTGCCGGTCCAGAAGCTCGGGTGGAATCGGCTCCATCTCCGGCCGGCGCTGTTCCGTCAAGATCGCCATACGGGCCACTTCCTCAAGGATGACGCTGTTTTCCACCGCTTCTGCGACCGTCCTGCCCCACGTAAATGGGCCGTGATGGGCGACGAGGGCTGCCGGCATCTCCAGCGGCGGACGGCCCTCCATGGACCGCAGGATGGCGAGGCCCGTTTCCAGTTCGTAGTCCCCGGCGATTTGCTCGGGTGTGAGCGGCTCGGTGATGGGTACCGCTCCTCGGAATGTGTCGGCGTGCGTCGTCCCGTAGCACGGCAGGCGCCGGCACGCCTGAGCCCAGGCCGTCGCATGGGTGGAATGCGTGTGGGCGATACCCCCGATCTCGGGCCATGCACGGTAGAGGGCGAGGTGCGATGGCGTGTCCGAGGACGGCCGATAGGCGCCTTCGACCACCGTACCGTCGAGGTCGACGACGACCATATGCTCCGGAAGCATGTCGTCGTAGGCGACGCCGCTCGGTTTGATGACGATATGGCCCGTATCCGGATCGCGAGCGCTCGCATTGCCCCATGTGAGGATGACCAGGCCCGCGTCTCGGAGCGCGAGGTTCGCTTCGCACACGCTGATCTTCACTCGATGGATCACGGCGTACCGATCTATTCTCTCTCTTGTCGCCGATCAGGCGGCCTGCTGCTGGATCTCCAGCAGACGCTTCATAACGTCGGCCAGGCAATCCGAATGGCCGGCCACGCCAAAGCTGTCGTGGAGGCGTTTGTACAGTCCGTAGAGCTGACGATAGACCGGCGCATCGGCGGTATTCGGGTGGTAGGTGCACGAAACTCCGCTGGCCATCGCCTTCTGGGCCGTCTCCGTGTCGGGGTATCCGCCTTCGTCGGGGCCCGCAGCGACCGCTCCGAAGATCGCCGCGCCGAGCGCGCAGGTCTGGGAGGAGCGCGTGACGCTGATCGGTTGGCCGTCGACATCGGCATAGATCTGCATGAGCATCGGGTTTTTCTCGGCGATGCCCCCGCAGGCGACCACGCGATCCACCGTGACTCCGTACTCCCGCATCCGATTGAGGATCGTGTGCGACCCGAAGGCGGTGGCCTCGATGAGCGCTCGATAGACCTCCGCCTGTGATGTCCGCAGCGTCTGCCCGACGAGCAGGCCGGTAAGCCGAGCATCGACGAGCACGGTCCGGTTGCCGTTATTCCAGTCGAGCGCGAGGAGGCCGCTCTCGCCCGGTTGGAGCGCGTCGGCCTGCGAGGTTAACGTCGCATGGAGCGAGGCGTTGCCGCCGCAGATCTGCGTGACGAACCAGTTGAAGATATCGCCGACCGCCGATTGGCCTGCCTCCACGCCCCAGTACCCCGGCAGCACCGAGCCCCGGACGACGCCGCACACGCCCGGAATGTCCCCGGCGGCGCTGTCGGGAGCCGCGACGGTGATATCGCAGCTCGACGTGCCGATAATCTTGACCAGCGTCCCCAGCCCCACGCCTGCGCCGACGGCACCCATGTGCGCATCGAAGGCGCCCACAGAGACGCCGATGCCGGGCCGCAAGCCGAGACGATCGGCCCAGTCCCGACAGAGCGTACCTGCCCGGAGGCCGGCAGGATAGGCCCGCTCGAACAGCCGCGGCCTGAGCGCCCCGAGGGCCGGATTGAGGGCGTTGAGGAACTCGCGGTCCGGTAGGCCGCCCCAGTCGTCGGCGTACATGGCCTTGTGTCCCGCGGCGCACACGCTCCGTTGGATCCGATCGGGCCGGAGATCGCCGACGAGCAGCGCGGGGATGTAGTCGCAGAACTCGACCCAGCTATGCGCTGCCTCGAACACCTCGCGGTCGATCATCAGGCAGCGCCAGAGTTTTGAGAAGAACCACTCCGACGAATAGACTCCGCCGCACCGTTGGAGATAGTGCGGGCGCATCTCCGCGGCTGCGGCCGTGATCGCTTCGGCCTCCGCCATGCTGGAATGGTCCTTCCAGAGCCACGCGAGCGCGTTCGGATTGCCCTCGAACTCGGGTCTCATACAGAGAGGCACGCCCTCGGAATCGACCGGGATGGGCGTGCTGCCCGTCGTGTCGACGCCGATCCCGATGATCTGCGCGGCAGAGAACCCGGGCACACCGGAGGCGGCCTGCACCGCCCCATTCACCGCTGCCTCGAGCCCTTCGTGGTAGTCGGCTACATGCTGACGGGCGACGTGGGGGTTGTCGGGATCCGATAGGACGCCCTGATCGCCGCGGGTGTACTCGTGCACCGCGGTGGCGATCTCCTCGCCGGTGGTGACGTCTACGATCAAGGCGCGAACCGAGTTCGTGCCGTAATCCAGTCCTAACGCATAGCGGCGCTCTGCCATCCGGGCTCCCCTCCTATCGTCCCCTGCGCCCGCCGAAATCGCCTGGCGGTCTCCGAACAGGTTCGTCGCAAGAGGCGGGATTCCTGCCCGCTGCCGGACAGGGCATCGGGGAGAAGCGATCGTCCCGACGGCTCAGGGTGTCGGCTGAGGTGCGGGGTAACCCTCCGGCAGGAGGAACTTGCTCGGGTTCGGCATCTTGTAGTCCGGCAGGTCCTCGTCGGTGTTCGCGATGTAGACCCACCAGTTGTTGTAGCCGTAGATGGTGTGGCCGGGGAACTTGGGCACCCGTTCCAGCAGCCACTTCATATAACCGAAATGGCTGTTGCCCCATTCCGCGGCGCCGATCTCTCTGGTCCTCTCTCGCAGGTCGGGATAGCGCCGCCAGGCGTCGGCCCACGAAGCGACGCGCCTCGGATTGTTGTAGTCATAGCCCGCCTGCCCGTTGGGCGGGACATGGCAGTTGCCGACCATGGACGGTGTGCCCGGGGTGTCCATCTCGAGCCACGAGAAGACATTCCAGGGGTCCCGCTTGCTCTTTGGAGCCCAGACGCCATCGGCCATGGACAGCGCGGCCATGCTCTCGATGCGATGGGCGTAGCTGTGGATCATGTTGTCGGGACCGACTTCGTAGTTGAAGCCCATCACCCACATGGTATGGCCGATCTCGGGCGGAATGTCGTACGGACGGTAGAGCCACGGGTTGTCGGTCGGACCGAATCGGGCGTAGCGATTGGGTATGTACATGGCGAACTCATCGAAGTGGAAGCCGGGCGCGCCCCAGACCCACAGCTCGGTGATCTTCTCCCGTCGGCATCGCTCGAGCAGACCGTTGTCTTCGAAAAAGCCCCGATAGGAGGCCGTGATCGGGAACCACTTCTGCGTACGGTGCGCTTCCAGATAGGACGCCTCGTCGTAGCGGCTTCCGTCCAACCGGGTCGGAAACCGATCTACGGTGATCGTATCGACGATCTCATAGTTGATATAGCCCCAGCTGGCCTGCCGGACGACGTCCGCGAGGATATGGGAGTACTGCACCGGATCGTTCCATTTGAAGTGCTCGGTGAGCCGTTTGCCCCCCTCACCCTTCAGGATGGGATCATAGATCAGCACGATGACCCGGGCGAGTTTGCGCCCCGTGGCGGCCCGGCGGTCATAGACGAACTTCGGGCGCTTCCAGAGCGCCTCATTCCGGTTTGTCACCGTGTAGCAGCCCTGGACCTGCAGCTCGCCCGTGGGTTGGACCTCGGGCAGCGACTTCCAGGCGGGCGGGCGGGCCGCAGCTGCTGCGGCCAGGCCGAGGAGGATCAGAGGTGCATAGATCGAGCGCATGGGCGTCTCCTATCGGTTCGATGTCCGGATGAGCCACACCTCGCACAGGCGGGACTGGACGCGCCAGTTCAGGTCGGGTTCAAAAGTGGGATCGAACGTGATCGTCAGCATACCATCGGTATAGAGACCCCGGGGTACGGGGAACTCCTTGACGGCGCCCAGCTCCTTGCCGTAGAGCGTGGGCGTCAGCCGAACGCCGTTGGCCCGAACGAAGCAATCGCCGTATCCGGTGGTCCGGACGGTGTAATCGGCGTTCGGATCGAGCCCGGCGTACCGGAGCCCCTTCGGCCAGTCCATGCTGGTGATCCATGATTGGCGCGCGCGGGCGTGCTCGTGCTTGCCTACCCACCACATGGCCCCCGGGAGCGCCATATGGTCCATATCGAGGATGGGGCGTTCGAGACGCTCGTTGCGGATCTCGTGCGGGGATCGGCCGACATTCCCGATATCGTCGTAGAAGCCTCCCGGGCCCGGATCCTCCCACCGGGCGATTTGCCCCAGTCTGCCGACTCGTTCCCCTTCCGTGCTGAGCGTGAGGGCCCTCGCCATCTCATCCTCGAGCCACCACCGATTGTTCAGCGGGTAATCGAGAAAGTCGAGCGTCGCGCCCCGCTCGGCGCCGATGGCCCCGTACTTCGCAACGCTGGTCTGGAGCCCGATGGATCGATACAGCGCGTCGCAGAGGGCGGTAACCTCCCGGGCCAGGTTCGGCTCGATCGGTGGCGCATCGAGTATCTCTCTCGCCCTAGCAACCGCCTGCTCGGATCCCGCCGTCGGCGCATCGAGGAGAGCGGCGTTCGCCCTCAGCTCAAGGTCTCGCTCATGGATCAACCGTTTGCGCGTGTAGAGATCGTAGGCAGCGCGCAGGGCGTACATCTGGGCTCGCCAGCTGTCTCGAAGATCGCTGTGTTCGCGCTGGAGCCGCTGCCAGAGGGCATAGGTTCCGTCCACCGTTCCGTTGTCGATCAGCGAGCCGATCCAGTTGCGCTCGAGCGCGAAGAGCCCGGCCGCGGCGTCTTCGGCGACATCCGCGCCCAGGAATACCCGGGCGTACTCCGTAACCACCGTACGGAGATCGCCCTTCGGGTCCCAGCCCAGAGCGCTCCATACGCATTTGTTCAGGTCGTCGTGGACGCCGTCGGAATAGGTGATGAAGCCATCGGTGAACATCGCCGTGTCGTGATGGATATCGGCGTAGAACGACGGACGAGGGTTGACCGGTTCCCTCCCGAGCGTGAAGGCGAAGGCCGGATCCCAGTAGGGGACCGGGAACTGGGCGCGCACGCAATGCGTGATGTCCGGATAGTCCCGGAGTTTGTAGCCTTTCGGAAGCCGCGCGCGGACGACGTGCAGCGGCGCGCTGGACGGGCCGCCGACCAGCCCCGCAAGCCACGCGGGCCGGTTCTCCTCGATCCAGCGATACACGTAGTCCTCTTGAAACCGGTTGAAGCCCTGCATCGACATCCAGATGCGGGCCTCCGGGTGGCTCTGCTTGAGTGCGTCCCAGAGGTCCACGAGACAGGGGAGGACCAACTCCGGATCGTTGCTCCCGGGATCGCCGCCCGGCACGAACACCCCGGCCAGATGCGGCAGGTCGCGGAAGAGTTTGCGATGATAGGCGAGCCACTCCGCGCGGCGGGCGACGTCCGTAAGGTCGAACTCGATGGGAGTCCATAGCCAGTGATCGAGGCCGTAGCGGCCGCAGATCCGGCTGATTTCGACGTTCATCGTCTCGCGAGGGACACGGGAGATGATCGGCCGTTCGTCCTGCAGCGGGATGTTCTCGATCGCATTCGTGCCGAAGAAGGTGAGCTCGCGGATGTATCGATCGTACTGCTCCGGCTTCCAGGCATCGTACGAGTTGGCCGTGGCGCGATAGCCGAGCTGATGGCCCCGTATCGGATAGGCCGGCGCGGTCCGCAGACTCAGCGGTTCAGGAAGCAGAACCTTGCCCTTGCGGCATTCGAGCCGCCGCAGAAGGTGGCCGACCCCAAAGAGCGCCCCGCGAGGATCATGGCCGACGACCCAGAGCGTGGCCGTTTGCGGTTCGGCGTGGATGGCGTACGCGTCTGCGACGTCGGGTGCGTCGATCGGCCGGATCCGTCCGTGGAGCGCCCGGTCGGGGCCCGCGACAAGCGCGATCGTCCAGCCCTGGGCGGGCCAGGCGGTGACCCCTGGCCAGCGCAGGCCGGAGCGAAGTTCGACCTCTTCCGAGAGGACCTGGGCGGCCGTCCGCTCGACTTCCGGAGCTCCATCCCCCCGAACCACGATGACGGCTCGGGACAGGTCGATCGGACCGGGACCCGGCATCAGGCTCATCGCGATCGGGACCAGACTGTAGGCGAGCATAACCGTTCTCCGTGAGGGCGGGTTGCAGGCAGGCGGCGCCGACCGCATCGTAGACCATAAAAGGCGCACGGGCGATCGACAATGGGAGTTGCGAGGGGCATGGCTTCGTGAACTTCGTCGGACCGAGGCGCGATTCCTCCAGCAGCTCGGCACGCGCTGCGGGTATATCGCCTGCGCCCGCCTGCGGTACAATCGGTGATACGGCACAATGAGACAACTGAAGATCGGTACCTCGGGTGTGCGGGGAGTCGTCGGCGATGCGATGACCCCCGAACTGGTCGTCGATTTCGCGGCGGCGTTTGGCACCTATTGCGGCGGCGAAACCGTGGTGATTGGCAGGGATACGAGGCCGAGCTCGACCCTGTTCCATTCGGCCGTCCTCGCGGCGCTCATCTCGACCGGCGCCGATACGATCGATCTCGGGATCTGCACCACGCCGATGGTCTCCCATGCGGTGCGGCGTCTCGGCGCTGCCGGCGGCATCTCGATCACGGGCAGCCATAACGACGGACGTTGGAACGCCCTGAAGTTCCTTGGCCCCGATGGAGGGCTGTTGAACTCGGCCAATACCGAGGAGCTCCTCGATATCTACCACGCGTCGGCGTTCCTTCTGGCGCCGTGGCATGGCCTGAGGGGCGTTCGGTCGGCTCCGACCATGATCGACGACTACGTCGATACCCTCTGCGATGCGCTGGACATCGGGGCCATCCGCGGACGGAAGTTCCGGGTGGCTCTGGATTTCTGCAACGGCGCCGCAACCGACGCCGGTCGGGCGTTTCTGGAGCGAGCCGGTTGTACGCTGATCGGGCTTAACGATGACGCCTCGGGGCAGTTTGCCCATCCGCCTGCCCCGTCCCCCGCGAATATGCGGCAGCTGGCGGCGTTGATGAGAAGCGTGGATGCCGACCTCGGGGCTGCGCTCAACATCGACGGCGATCGGCTGGGCCTTGTCCTCGGGTCCGGACAGGCGCTGTCGGAGGAGGCGACCCTCCCGCTCGCGGTTCGAGCAGCCCTGATCCGGAAGGTCGGGTCGGTGGTGATCAATCAGTCGACATCCCGGATGACCGAGGCGCTCGCGGCGGAATGCGGTTGTCCGTGTTATCGGACGTCGGTAGGCGAGGGGCACGTCATGGAGCGGGCGCTCAATGAGGCCGCCGTGATCGCCGGCGAGGGCAACGGAGGCGTCGCCCTCCTCCCGACCGCCCATACCTTCGATGCGCTCCTGACGCTCGGCCTTCTGCTGGAACACAGCGCCCTGCACGACGTTCCCCTCGAGGTAAGCGCGAGCTCGCTGCCCGAATACCACATGCGGAAGGGTGAGCTGCGCTGCCCTCCCGAACAGGTCTACAGGCTCCTCGAAGGGATCCGTGAGCGGTTTGCCGATACCCGACCGGACCTGTCCGACGGGATTCGGTTCGATTGGCCGGATGCGTGGCTGCACATCCGCGCATCGAACACCGAGCCGCTGCTCCGGGTGATCGTTGAGGCTGAGACCGAGGGCCGGGCCGAGGAGCTGTTCAGCAGCACGATGGCCCTCACGCGCCGGGCGGCGTGGGCGTACGGAGGCCGCTGAGATGAGCAAACAGCTCGCCCTGAAGATCAGCATATCGGGGGTTCGCGGTGTCGTAGGCAATGCCCTGACGCCGCAGCTCGTCACCTCGTTCGCGGCGGCGTTCGGCACCTATGCGGGGGCCGGGCCCATCGTGGTGGGAACCGACAGCCGGCCGTCCCGGGACATGGTGAAGCATGCCGTATTTGCGGGTCTCTTGAGCGTCGGCTGCGCGCCGGTGGACGTCGGGATCCTGCCGGTCCCGTCGCTGCAGCTGCACCTTCGCGAAACCGGAGCGTTCGGCGGCGTCTGCCTGACCGCAAGCCATAATCCCATCGAGTGGAATGCGCTGAAGTTCTTCGGAGCCGACGGCATCCTGCTCCGTCCCCATGAAGCCGCCGAGCTGACGGACCTGTACCATCAGGGGGCCTATCCCCGAGTCGACGGCATGTCCGTCGAGCCGATCCGTACCGACGACACGGCCATCGAGCGGCACCGCAGCGCCGTCCTGGCCGCCCTGGATACAGGGGCGATTCGGGCGGCTCACATTCACGTGGCGGTAGATTGCTGCAACGGCGCAGCCTCGCATGCGACGCCCGAGTTTCTTCGGGCGCTCGGCTGTCGCGTGACCGCGATCCATACAGACCCGAACCGGCCGTTCCCGCATGATCCCGAGCCGATTCCCGAGCATATGGGGGACCTCACGCGGGCCGTTAGGGAATGCGGCGCGGACATCGGGTTCATTCAGGACGCCGATGCGGACCGTCTCGCCATCGCCGATTCGGACGGCAGGCCTCTCGGCGAAGAGCTGACGCTCGCGCTGGCCGTACGGCAGGTGACCTCGGTTCGTCCGTGCCCGGTGGTGGTCAACGTATCGACGAGCAGGATGATCGACGATATCTGCGCGGAGACCGGCTCGACGCTCTACCGAACGAGGGTGGGCGAAGTCAACGTCGTGGAACGGATGCTCGAGGTTGGGGCCGAGATCGGCGGTGAAGGCAACGGCGGGGTCATCGCGCCGCAGATCAACCCGTGTCGGGACAGCTTCGTCGCCATGGGGCGCGTTCTCGAAGCGATGGCGGTGACCGGACGATCGATCCACGAGCTCCGGGGTGCGATACCCTCGTACGCGATGCTGAAGACCCGGATCGCGACTCGTCCGAGGGACGTCCCGGTCGCCCTCCGAAGACTGCGGGAGGCCTTCGCCGATGGTCGGCTGGATGAGATCGACGGCGTCAAGATCCTGTGGTCCGATCGGTGGCTGCAGGCGAGAGCCAGCAACACCGAACCGATCATCCGCGTCATCGCGGAGGCCCCCACGGAACGGGACGCTCGTGATATGATCCAGCGCGCCCAATCGGCGCTCGAAGCCGCGGCATGATCTCGCGCATCCGTGTATCATGATCGTCGAGTCAGGAAAGGAGTCCTTACCATGCGTATCCTAGCCTCCATCGTATTGATCGCCTCCATCGGCGGGTTCGCCCTCGCCCAGGCCCCGCAGGCCCAGCGTCCGCGCCGTGCGGGCATGCAGCTCTCGTGCCAGGCGTGGACCTTCCGCGAGCTGACCGTCCTGGACACCATCGACACGGTCAACAGCCTCGGCATCCGGAATGTCGAGTTCTTCCCCGGTCAGAAGCTGTCCAAGGACAACCCGATCGGCGTCGATCACAACGCCTCGCCCGAGGTGATCGCCGAGGTCAAGGCCCGTCTCCAGGCCAAACAGGTGCGGGCCGTCGCCTATGGAGTCGTCGGTCTCGGCGAGAACGAAGAAGAGAATCGGAAGGTTTTCGAGTTCGCCAAGACCATGGGGATCGGCGTGATCAACTCCGAGCCGCCGGAAGCTGCCCTGTCGATGATCGGCAAACTCTGCCGGGAGTACAACATCAAGGTCGGCATCCATAACCACCCGAAACCCTCGCACTACTGGAGCCCCGAGACGGTTCTGAAGGCCGTCGATGGGGTCGATTCGTTCGTGGGAGCCTGCGCCGACACCGGACACTGGTACCGCTCGGGTATCAATCCCGTCGACGCGTTGAAGCAGCTCAAAGGCCGGATCACCTCTCTGCACTTCAAGGACCTGAACACCGAGAAAGAGGACGTCCCCTACGGAACGGGAGCCGGCGATGTCAAGGCCCAGCTGCAGGAGCTCGTCGCGCAGGGCTTCAGGGGGCCGATCTCCATCGAGTATGAGCGAACATCGGGCGCCGAACTCCTCGAGAACGTCCGCAAGTGCGTCCAGTGGTACCGGGCGACCATGCGGGAGATCAGACCGGCGGTTCGACCGCGCCCCTAGTTCTCGCCTCAGCGTCCCGGATGAACCAGCGGGCGGTCCGTCGCGGCCGCCCGCCCCATTTTCGGGGAATGGGCGAGACGCACGCAAACGACCAGGGCCATCGAAACGTATGGATATCCGTTAGTTCGATGCAGCCCGTTACCCAGGGAGCGTTCATGCCGTACCGTCTCAATAAAGTCCTGCGCCAACCATTCAGCGGGCTGTCCCACGGCTTCGCCGCGATCCTCTCCGTTGTCGGCCTCGTCTATCTGCTCATCGCCGCCCACGGGCGCGCATGGCATACCGTAAGCTTTGCGATCTACGGCGCGACGCTCATCATTCTCTATACGGCCAGCGCCCTGTACCATTCGCTGCGTGTTGGCCCGAAGGCCATCCGCTGGCTCAATAAGCTCGACCACATGAGCATCTTCCTGTTGATCGCCGGCACCTATACGCCTCTCTGTCTGGTCGCCCTGCGTGGCGGATGGGGCTGGAGCATTTTCGGCGCGGTCTGGGGGCTGGCCGTTGCGGGGATCCTGGCGATGGTCCTGTGGCGTACCTGCCCCCACTGGGTTCGGGTCACCCTGTATGTTCTCATGGGGTGGCTGGCGATCATCGCCCTCGGCCCCATCCGCGCTGCGCTGCCTCCTGCGGCCCTGTGGTGGCTCGTCGGCGGCGGCCTTGCCTATACCGGCGGCGTGGTGTTCTACGCCACGGAATGGCCCCGCCGCTGGCCGAATGTGTTTGATGGGCACGACCTATGGCATCTCTTCGTCATGGCCGGCAGCGGCTGCCACTACGTCCTCGTGCTCCGCTTCATCGGCGCCGTGGCGTAGCCCTCCACCGCCACACGAAGCGGCCCAACGGGGCCGCATCCCCGCTGAGGTAGAAGTCCATGATGTCGCCGGGCTTCTGCACGTTGTCCGCCCACTTGAAGGCGAGATCGATCGGATCCTCCCGCTTCAGGCCGAGCAGCTTGCGCGGGATGGCGACCTCGAGC
>JAANMX010000109.1_pt1 | contig 97323 bp, 86 predicted proteins | sample 7279681 | NCBI WGS metagenome assembly JAANMX01 (sample SAMN14094542, study PRJNA606508) | bioreactor metagenome | isolation source: A lab-scale SPAN reactor treating ammonium-rich wastewater day 351 | place: Ireland: Galway | collected 2018-01-01
GCCATCGACTTCGCCTACACGGGCCGACTGACCGGCTGATCAGAAGCCAGATTAGCCTTTCCTGCCATGCAACCCATCGAGACGAGACCAGGCCGTGCGCACTTTGGGGCAAATTGAACCGCAATTGCTCGTGGTGGCGGCGTTTAGCCGGCATGTCGACGCTTTGGCCTGGGCGGAAGACCAGCTTCAGCGCGCCTTCGGTCCGCTGGCCCTGCGGAGCGACCCCTGGCCTTTCACGCAAACCCGCTACTACGAACCCACCATGGGAACGGACCTGATCAAGCAATTTTTCGTCCATGAGCGGCTCGTGCCCATGGATCAATTGGCCGACGTGAAAAGGCACACCATCCTGCTCGAGGAAGCGCTGCAGCGCGAGCGGGCATACGCTGAGGCTCGGCCCCTCAACCTCGACCCGGGCTTCATCAACCTGGGCAAGTTTTGCCTGGCGAGCACGAAGGACCAGGCCCACCGCATCTATCTCAAGGACGGCATCTTTGCCGAGGTGACGCTTCGCTTTCAAGACAAGCACTATCGTCCCAATCCCTGGACCTATCCCGACTACGTGCAGCCGCGGGTGCTCGCCTTCCTCGACGAAGCCCGGGACTATTTCCGCCGCGTCCGGCAAGGGCCTCGCACCGCAGCGGCTAAGGTGGCGGATCAAGCGGATCCACCGGCGGCTAGCGCCGAGTGAGCCTTGCGGCGCCGCTGCAGCCAGCGGATGATCTCTCCCGCCCACAGGACCACCGAGGTGCCGGCCACGATCCACAGCCAATCGAGCCAACCCAGTGGATAGGTGCTGAACGTGCTGCCGCCGAATTGCGTGATCATGATCTGGCCCATCAGAATCGCCCCGGCGATGAGCCAGAAGAAACCATTGGCGAAGCATTGCTCGAAGATGGATCGGCTGGTGCCGTGCCGGCGGGCATTGAAGAGATTCCAAAACTGCAGCAGGACGTAGATCGTGAAAAACAGCGACAAAGAACGCATGGCCTCGACCTGGTCGTTCTTCTTGGCCCAGTCGTAGTCGAGCAACTGATCGCGGCGGAGATAGAGCAGCAGTCCCAAGAGAAAGACGACGAAGGCGCCTGCCGTGCCGAACATCCACCGGGCCATGCTCGGCGTGATGATGAAAGCGCGGGGATGCCGCGGCGGCCGATCCATGACCCGCCAATCGGGCGGCTCCGTCGCCAGCGCCAAGGCCGCGAACGTGTCCATGATCAGATTGACCCAGAGCATTTGCATCACGGTCAGCGGCATGGCCACGCCCAGATAAGGGCCGAGAAGGGCGATGGTCAAGGCGGAGAGGTTGATCGTTAGTTGGAAGAAGAGAAACCGCTGTATGTTTTGATAAAGCGACCGCCCCCACATGATGGCGTTGACGATGCTCTTGAAGGAATCATCGAGCAGGATGATGTCGCTGGCCTCCTTGGCGACGGCGGTGCCGGTGCGGCCCATGGCCAAGCCGACGTCGGCGTAATTGAGAGCCGGCGCATCGTTCGTGCCATCTCCGGTGACGGCGACGACTTGATGCTGCTCCTTGAGCAGCCGCACCAGCCGCATTTTGTCCATCGGTCTGGCCCGGGCGATGACCTTGAGGGATAGGACTTTCTGCTTGGCCGTTTCATGGTCGAGCCGCTGAAATTCCGGCCCGGTAAGGATGCCGTCGTCGCCGTGCTCAGGCGTCAGCAAACCCACCTGGCGGGCAATTTCCTTGGCCGTGGCCGCGGTATCGCCAGTGACGACTTTGACGTCGATCCCCGCCTTGCGGCAGGCTTCCATGGCGGCGGGCACTTCCGCGCGGATCGGATCGGCGATGGCGGCAAAGCCCAACCAGACCAGGCCGTCCGCCAAATCTTCCAAGTTCATGCCGGCCGACTCCGGCCCGGCGGCGGGTCGATAGGCCAGACCCAGCGTGCGCATGCCGCGCTCTTGATAGCCGCGCAGCCTGCCTTCCAGAGCGGCCCGGTCCGTTTCCGTGAGTGGTTGCTCCCCTTGAGCGGTGAGCCAGGAACAGCACCGTTGGAGGACGATCTCCGGCGCGCCCTTGACGTGCAGGATGCCTTGCGGGAGGCCGGGCGCCTGGCCGAGCGTGGCCATGAATTTCCGTTCGGTGGAGAAGGTCCACTGTTTCCAGATCGCAAAGCGAAAGCGGATCGGCGTGTAATCGACTTTCTGCTCATGGAGCCAAAGGAGCAGCGCGCCTTCGGTGGGATTGCCAATAGGCTTGGCCTGGCCCGTGCTATCGACTTGCAGATGGGCGGTGCTGTTGACCGCCATCGCTTCGATGAGGAGCGCGCCGATGGGGTCTTCATGCAAGGGGGCGCCGCCGGGCACGGGGAAATGGGTTTCATGCACCCGCATTTCATTTTGCGTCAGCGTGCCGGTCTTGTCCGAGCAGATCACCGTGGCGGCGCCGATCGTTTCGCAGGCGTGCATCCGCCGCACCAAGTTGTTCGAGGCGGCCATGCGGCGCATCGAATAGGCCAGGCTCAGGGTCACGCTCATAGCCAACCCCTCGGGCACCGCCACGACGATAATCGTCACCGCGATCATGAAATACTTGAGGAACTTTTCCCCCGCCCCAGGGATGCCGAGTTCCGGCTGCCCCGCGGGCAGCCATTGACTGGGAGTGGGGTCCATCCAGCCCAGACCCCAGCCCAGGCCGATGCCCGCGCCGAGCAGCAGCACGCCGGCCCCCGCCGTCGCCAGCCAGTCCACCCACGAGTCGCGGCGCAACCACTCCGGCCGATCCTCATCCCAACCCAGCCATTCCAGTCCGTCGTAAACCATCGGCAGCCAAACGCGCATCAACAGCAACAGCACGCTAATAAACAGCAAGCCGGCGAAATACCATTGACCGGCGGTCAATGACAATTCGCGGATCGGTTCTCCGAGGGCGTTGAGCATGACCGCGCCCGTCCGGCCATCGATCTGCCAGGTGAAGATGCCCCGCAGGATCAACCCCGCGAAGGTGAACAGGGCGCAGCCCAATCCGAAGATGCCGATGACCTTGCTCAGCTTTTCCAACTGGCGGGTGAGCGGCGTGACGTCGCCCGTGGCTTCGGCGGCGGCCCGGGCGGTTTTGCCGATTTCCGTCTGATCGCCCACGGCAGCGACTTCCATGATGCCGTGGCCGTCGGCGACGAGCGTCCCGCGCAAAAGCTGATCCGGGGCGTAGCTGGCGGCATGGTCAGCAGCCGCCTCTCCCCCCTGCCCCGCGGGAAGTTTTTCGACGGGATGGGATTCCCCCGTGAGCCGGGATTCATCCACGCTCAGGTTGACCGCTTCGAGGACGCGGCCATCGGCCGGGATTTCCTCGCCGATTTCCATGAGGACGACGTCGCCGACCACCAATTCCTGGCGGGAGATCGAGCTGATCACGCCGTCGCGAATGACCTTGACCGGCACATCATCCGACACCTGATTGAGCAGGTCAAACTCCTTGGCGGCCTGGTGCTCATTCCAATAAGCCAAGCCCGTGGACAGGAGGATCGCGATGAGGATGCCGATGCCTTCGACGTAGTCGCCATGCACCGCGCCGACGCCGGTGGCGATGAGGGCGGCGATGATCAGAATGCGGATGACCGGGTCTTTGAACTTTTCCAGATAGAGCCGCCACCAGGCCACCCGGGGAGGGGGCGTGAGGCGATTCGCGCCATGCCGCTGTCGGCTTTGTTCCACGTCGCTGCTGGATAGTCCCCGCCAGCGCAGATGGTCGGATGGATTCAAGGGAATGGCTCAAGGAGTATGGGGAGTGGTTCAAACCAGCCGCGGCCCGCATCAACCGGCTTGCCGCGATAGGTTACGAAATCGGGGCCAAGCCGCCAGTGGCCTGCCTGGCCAGGAGTAGTTCAAGGTACGAGCGCCGCTCTTCCTTTTCCAGGTGCAGCTCCTTGGCCCAGCGCCACAGCGCTTCCTGACACGGGCCCGCGTCGGCTTCCTCGGCTTGCGCTTCCAATTCGACAAAGATCCCCACCTGGTCCACCTCGTCCAGCGTGAGCTTGGGAACCGGGGCGGCTTCGTCGGCTGCGGAACGGACAAAGTGGGTCCGCCGTTTGCGGACCTCCGCCGCGGGCCGATAACCAAGCTGTAATAAAAGGTCGTGCATCGACGCTGCCGTGCCGGCGGCGAGCGGGAGTTCGATTTCGAGGCGCGTTTTGCCGCGGCCGCCCTGCTTCGGTCCTTTGTACGTCACGCGGGTTTGCCCATCGACTTGCCGCAGCCGCAGGGCTTCATCGGTCTGGGCAAAGTCGCGATCCGGGGCATTGTAGTAATGGTCGATCTCGACGTGCGTGGCCAGGGGGATAAAGCCGGCGCGCCGCAACCGCTCCTCAAGAGCGGCTCGGTCGTGCACCGGAAATTTCAGCTCCACTTCGAACATGGCTACCCTCGCTCGCCCGCCCATCCCTTGCGCATTTCGGCTTGGAGATGCGCCAGTGGTTCAATGCCGATGGAGAGCCTGAGCAAGCCGGGCGTGATCCCCAGACGCTGCCGTTCCGCCTCGGGCACATAGCGATGGGAGGCGGTCACGGGATGGCTGCAAGTGGTGTAGACGTCGCCGAGCGAGGCGCAGAAGGGGATGCCCTTGGCCTGCTGCATGAAGCGGTTGACCGCGTCCCGGCCGCCCTTAAGTTCGATGGCGAGCATGTGTCCTCCTGCCCCTTCGAGCAGCTTGTCGGCCAGATCATGATCGGGATGCTCGGGCAGGCTGGGATGGAGCACGCGCTCCACCTCCGGCTGCTGCGTCAACCAGGCGGCCAGAGCGCGGGCATTGGCACAAGCCGCCCGCATCCGCAGCGAAAGCGTCGGCAGGCTTCGCTGCGTCAGCCAGCATTCGAAGGGATGGCCGATCAGGCCCCAGATGGAGCGAATCTGCCGCAGTCGCGGCTGGGCATCGTCCCGCCCCGCCAGCAGTCCCAGCGTCACGTCGGCATGGCCGCTGATCATCTTAGTCAGGCTTTCCATCACCCAATCCGCACCCCACTCCAGAGGGCGATGAATTTCCGGCGAGGCAAAAGTGTTATCCACGAGCAGCCGGCATTCATGGCGGCGGCATAGCGCGGCCAGAGCGGGCACGTCGGCCACGCGCAGCAGCGGATTCGACAGCGTTTCCACGATCAACAACGTGGCCCGGGGGCGGTCGCTGGCCTTCAGGGCTTGCTCCACGGCGGCCAATTGCAGGGTATCCACCTGTTCGGCGACGATGTGGAAACGGCTCAGTTCCTGAAGCAGTTGACTCGTCCGGCCATAGAGCTGATCGCTGGCGAGAATGCGATCCCCGGCACTCGCCGACGCCAGGCAGGCCAGCGTCAACGCGGACATGCCGCTCGACGTGACCACGGCCCAGGAGGCGGCTTCCCATTCCGCGAGGGTGCGCTCCAACCCCTCGGCATTGGGGTGATTGTCCCTGGCATAGACGAAGCCCGGCTCGCCCGCCTGGTGAATGCGGTCCAGGCTATCCAGATCGGCGTGATGATAAACCGAACTGAGGTACAACGGCGGCGACCATGGCTGACTGGCACCGAGCGCGATCGATGGGTTCATGAAGGCCATTATATGAACGGTCAAAACAAAAAGCCCCCGGCGGCTCTCCGGGGGCAGTCGATGGGGCAAAGGCTTGAGTCGGACTACTTCGCCAATTCTTCTTCAATGGCCTTGATGACGTCCGAGGCATCGGGCTTGGTCCGCGGCGGAAAGCGATTCACCACTTCTCCCTTGCGGTTCACCAGGAACTTCTCGAAGTTCCAGGTGATCTCCCCGGCGAACTTCGGGTTGGTTTCCTTCGAAGTGAGGAACTTGTACAGTTCGCACTGGCCAGCGCCCTTGACCACGATCTTGCTCATCATGGGGAAAGTCACGCCGTAGTTTTTTGAGCAGAATTCGGCGATCTGCTCATTGCTGCCCGGCTCCTGGTTGCCAAACTCATTCGCCGGGAAGCCGATGATCACCAGTCCCTTGGCGGCATAGCGTTCGTGCAGCGCCTGCAGTTGCTTGTATTGCGGGGTCAGGCCGCATTTGCTGGCCACGTTGACCATCAGGACCACCTTGCCGTGATAATCGCCGAGGTTGACATCCTTGCCTTCGAGGTTCTTCATGGTGAAATTCAAAACGGGAGGCACGTCGCGGTTCTCCTTGGCTGCAACCAATGTGATGGAAAAGGACAGGGTCAACAGGCTGCACAGGGTGATCCAGGCTCGGTTACGCATGGAAGCATCTCCACATGGATGAGGGTAACAAACTACGTTTGGACGACCGAAGCTGTTATACGCCAAACCGCCGTCCGGGGGGAGTCGCAACGGATCGTAATCGGTTTTGACAACGGCTCTGCTGCTTCATCGTCCTCCTGCGACGACAAGGTTTCGAATCATCGTTTCCGGCGCGGACGATGCTGCCGCAAGGCGTTCAGCGTCCGTTCCATCTCCGCGGGCAAAGGCGCCAAGAATTCTTTCCATTGATTCAGCTTCGGATGCAGGATGCGGAGGCGATAGGCGTGCAGCGCCTGCCGGGTGAGGAGCGGCTCATCGGCTTCGGCCTGAGGATGGACCTCGCGGAGGCGAAACTCCCTGGCCCCGCTGTACAGCTCATCGGCCAGGACGGGGCAGCCGACCGAGGCCAGGTGCACGCGGATTTGATGCGTTCGCCCCGTCTTGGGATGCGCCTTGCAATAGGTGAAGCCGTCGAACCGTTCGATCACCTCGAAATAGGTGCAGGCTTCCCGGATGCGCTTGGCTTCATTGGCCGCGGGGAAGATGGCCATTTTCTCGCGCACCGAGGGATGATGGCCGATGGGCTTTTCGATGTAGTCGCCATCCCGGTCGAGCACGCCCCGCGTGATGACGTGGTATTCCTTGAATACCTTGCGATGTTCGAACTGCAAGCTCAGGTCGCGGTGGGTGGATTCTTCCTTGGCGATGAGGATGACGCCGCTGGTGTCGCGGTCCAGCCGATGCACGATGCCGGGCCGATAGTCGCCGTTGTCCATGCTGAGTTTCTGGAAATGAAACCGCAAGGCGTTGACCAGCGTGCCCGACCAGTTGCCCTTGGCCGGGTGGACGACCATGGCCGGCGGCTTGTTCACCACGGCCATGAAGTCATCCTCGTAGAGAATGTCGAGGGGAATGTCCTCGGGCAGGGGCATGGGGTGGGGCGGGTCGAAGGGTGCCAGGCGTATGTGGTCGCCGCCTCGGACCCGATAGCTGGGTTTGACCTTTTGTTCGTTAACCAGGACCAACCCTTGCTCGATGGACTTTTGCACCAAGGATCGGCTGTGGCCCGGATAGGCGGAGGTAAGATAAAGGTCGAGCCGGGTGCCTTCCGAGGCGCGGGCCACGTCCAGCGACAGATTCAACTCCCGGGCCGGTTCCTGCTCTAAAGGCAGGTCGCAGCCCAGGTCGTCATCGTCGTCGATGAATTCCAGCTCGCGTTCAAACTCGCTCATGTACCTATTGTACGAGTCAGCGAGTCGATTCGGGGGCGGAAGTCATCGCAGAGGCGGCAAAGGGGAAGGGCCGCTTGCCGCGAACCCGCCGAGCCAGGCGGCGCTCGGCATCCTCGGCGGACCGCCAGGGTGAGCGCCGCAGGATCGTTGCGATCACGGCGATGAGGATCAGGTAAGCGAAAACGTAAGCCCCATAGACTTGGGCCATCTTGGCGCCCATCTTGTTTTGCCCGATCCACTCCCACAGGCTGGTGCTGGTCGTAGCCATGAGCAGCGTGGCCGCCAGGCAACTGCCGATCAAGAGCAGGCGATGCCGCTGCGCCAGCCCGCCGACGGCCCAATGGTAAACGATGACGCCAAACGGCAGCAGCAGCGTCACGCAGTGGTGCTTCCAGGTCCGCTCGCTGAAGAGCAGCATGCCGAGCACGACCAGGGCGTATTCCGCGGCCAGGAGCGGATGCTCGCGCTTTTGCGTCGGCGTGCGGCACATCCACGCCAAAAAGACCAGGAACAGAACGCCGCAGACTTTGACAATGAAGCGGGCCGACTCCGGTTCAAGGTCCAGCCAATTGTAATAACCTTCCGGCAGCGGCTGGTCGTCATCATCCAGAAACGACGGGCTGCGCGTCCCCAGGCGATAGACCAGACCCGGCAGCGATTGATTGTTATGCTCGGTCGTCACCGCGCCTTGCACGGCAAAGGGCAGGATCATCCGTTCGACCCAGGTGTGCGTGATCTGGACGGTGTGGGCGTACCCCAGGATGCTGCCCGGAATCAGGAAAAAGAAGAGCACCAGGCCAAGGGCGGCGGCGGCCAGCGTTTTCCAGGCCCGCTTCCAGAGGAAATAGGGGATGAACAGCGCGGGCGTGACTTTGCAGGTAATGGCCAGGGCCAGAGCCAACCCCGCACCGACGTCGCGCCCTTGACGAAAAGCATAAACCGAGGCCACGACCAGGAAAAGGATGAGCAGGTTGACGTTGCCATGGCTCAAGTCGCCGACGATGGGCCTCAGGCTGAACGCCAGCATGATGACCTGCGCCCATGGCGGAAAGGCCACGCCGGATGCCGCGACCAGCCGCACGACCCAAAGAAAGGCGAGCATCGTCATCCCGACCTTGATGAGGAACCAGGTGATCGCTCCGGTATCGACGTGGAGCGAGCCGACCTTAAACCTGGGCAGTTCAGAGAGGGGATAGAGGATCAAGCCCATGATGGGCGCGTTGGGATAGTTGTATTTTTCGTAGACGTCTTCGCCGCGGATCAATCCCTGCACCTGATTCCGCCAGCGATTGAAAGCGGATCGATCTTCGCTGGACTTGATCATGTATTGGATGCCGACGATGAGGAACAACAGCGTCAATCCGCCAAGCACCCAGGCATGGGGTTGGCGCCAGAACGTTATGGTTTGCGTCATGATCGGCTTCCTTGCCGCGATGGAATGAAACGGTCGGCCCAAAGCTTAGCAGGCCAGGAAAATTGAGGCAAGGCGAACAGGAAACCTCGGCCAAGGGCCGGCAGGACAGGCCAGCTAAAACCCGTCTAGGCAAACAAACCCCCTGGAATAGACCCGCCGCTTCACGCATCATGTAAGTATGAACGTCTATATCCTCCTGGCGAACCTGATCGTCTTCATCCACGTGCTCTACATCGCCGCCGTGCTGCTCGGCCTGATCCTCGTCCCCATCGGCGGCTGGCGCGGCTGGGCCTGGGTCCGCCATTTCTGGCTGCGCCTGTTGCACTTCGGCATGATCGCCATCGTGCTCCTGGAAACAGCTTGCGGCGTGCGCTGTCCGCTCACCGACTGGGAGGATGCCCTGCGCTTGAAGGGCGGCGTCGAAAGGACCGTCCTGGGCAAGGACCCAGTCACGGGATACGACATCGTCCGCGTCGACCCGGCCCAGGATGATTTTGTCGGCCGCTGTCTCAACGGCATTCTCTTTCCCGAGGACATGCCCAAGTGGTTCTATCCGACCCTTTATTTCGCCGTCGGCACGCTGATCTTCGCGGCGCTGTTTCTTGTTCGGCCCAACCGCCCAACGTGGCCGCGCTGCCTGCGTCGGCGTGCACCGTCGCCTCCCAACGCGGAGTCGGAGTCCCCCGTTTAATGCGGGGGGGCGGCCAACGTCAACCCTTCAGTCAAGGTTTCCTCATAGCCCGGCCAGGCGATGTCCGGATAAAGCTGGCGAAAGCGGCTGGAATCCAGGGAAACATCGGCAGGCCGCGGTTCCGGCGCGGGCGTCTGATCCCGCCGGCCTGGCAGGATCAGCTCTTCCCGCACGCCGAGATGCCGTGCCAACCGCTGCCCCATTTCGTAACGGCTCATGCGCTCCGATCCGCCCAAATGCAGCAGACCGGTGACGTCCGAATCCAGGGCCAACCGCCACAGACAACGAGCCGCCTGGGGAAGCCCCAAGGGGGTCCGCCATTCGTCCTCGAACAAGGAAAACGGCTTCCCCTGCCGCAAGGCATGGAGCAGTTGATCGAAAAATCGCGGCGGACCGATGAGCTTTGGACCCAAGAGCCAACTCAGGCGAACGATCAAGGATCGCGGCCATGCTTGCACGACCTGCTCCGCTTCCCGCTTGGTGCGGGCATAATGGGAAAGCGGATGCGGCGCGTCCGTTTCACGGTAATGCCCGCGGCGGCCATCGAAGACCAGATCCGTGGACACGAAAAGCAATCGGCAGGAACGCTGTTCGCACCATTCGCATAACAGCCTGGTCCCTTCGACGTTGATCTGCCTGGCGCGGTCGGGTTGGGCATGACAGTCGGCGATGGCGGCCAGGGCGGCGGCATGGAGCACGACGTCGGGCGCCGCGGCCGTGAAAGCCTGCTCGACCTGGTCGCGATCAGCGAGGTTAACCGGGATGATGGGGATGTGCCAAGCCGACCGAGCTGTGGCGCCGCTCCAGGCCACGACGTCGATCTTTTGTCGGGATGCCTCGTGGAGCAGATAGGCGCCAAGATGGCCCGTGGCCCCGGTTAACAGCACGCGCAAGGTCATTCTCCCGGCTCAAGGTTGCCGACTCGGGCATGGTTCGATCGAGTTCGCAAGAAGGAATATATTTCCTTTCCGATTCGACCAGTCATCGGTTAAAAAATAGTCTGGTCGAAATCCGTTGCAACACCACCCTCCAGGAGCCAGGCCATGGCGGTCTTGGTTCGATGCCCCAATCCCAATTGCCTCAAAACCGCATCGGTCCCCGAGGAGAAGTTGGGGCACACGGCGCGCTGCGGCTCCTGCGGCGTGAAGTTCGTCCTCGAGCCGATTCAAGCGGCTCCCGAAAGCATCGAACTGAAAATGGATGAAGCGCAGCCAGCCCGTGCCTCGGGGCACACGCAGGTCATCACGGATTCCAAGCGGAAGGTGGTCAGCCGATACATCCTGCGGAATGAGCTCGGCTCCGGGGCATTCGGCACGGTCTACGCAGCTTATGACCCGCAGTTGGACCGCGAAATCGCCTTGAAGATTTTGCGTCCCGAGGCGATGCAATCGCCCAAGGCGGTCGAACGGTTTCAGCGCGAGGCGAAGGCCGCCGCCCGGATGCTGCACCCCAACATCGTCCCCGTCTACGATGCCGGACAGGATCAAGGGCTGTATTTCATCGCCTCGGCTTTTATCCAGGGTCAGGTGCTCTCCCATCTGATTCCTGAGAACGGCCTGGATCCCCGCCAGGCGGTGCAATGGGCCATTCAATTGCTCGACGCCTTGCATTACGCCCATCGCCAGGGCATCCTGCACCGCGACGTCAAGCCCGTGAACATCATGGTGGATGAATCGGGCAACCTGTTTCTCATGGACTTTGGCCTGGCGGGCTGGATGGCCGACACCGCCCGCATCACGACCGATGGCACGATCATGGGCACGCCCACCTACATGCCTCCGGAGCAGGCCAAGGGGGAAACGCAAGGTTTTGGCGCAACTTCCGACCTGTACAGCGCGGGTGTGGTCCTGTTTCAAATGCTGACAGGGCAGGTTCCATTCGAAGGTCCGCCGCCGGTGGTGATTTATCATGTCATCCATAGTCCGGCGCCGCTGCCCTCGTCGCTCAGGCCCGACCTGGACCCGCCGCTTGAAGCTATCTGTCTCAAGGCGATGGCGAAGGAGCCGAGCCAGCGGTTTCAAAGCGCCAACGATTTCGCCCAGCAGCTTCGGACGTGGCTGGTCCAGCAGCCGCCGCTCTCATCCGTGCTCGTCAAGGGCACGATGCCGATTCAAGATGCACAGACGCCGACGCTGAAGACCGAGGAGTCGAGCCGCTCCACGTCGACCCGCTCCGCGCCGGACATGCCCCCGCTCGCCAAGCCCCATGAACCGCCGGCCAAGCCGCCGCCGTCGTGGAAGAAACCGGCCGAACAGCGCGCGGATCAAGAAAAGCCGTCGGGTCCATCCCCGAAAGCCAAGCGGTGGATCGTGCTCAGCTTCTTCGCCATCGGCCTTCTGGGCGGCGGGGCAGCCCTTTGGCTGTGGCCCAAGCCCGATCCCATGAGCTTCCCAACAACGGCGAGCATGGCCTCCTCTCCCTTGGTTGCCACCACGGCCGCCACGGCGACCACGCCCAGTCCGACGCTCATCGCCCTGTCGGAGCTGTCCGGGCAAGTCTCCAAGCATCTTGAAGCCAAGGAGTACGACCAGGCCCTCAAGTTGTGCCAACAGTTGTCGCAAGCCCACAAGGATTCCGCCATCCCTTGGAAGGAAATGACACGCGTGCACCGCGCCCAGGGCATGGACGGCATGGCCGATGCCGCGCTGGCCGAGGCCCTCAAGCTGGCACCTGATGACCCGGACCTCCGCGTCAGCCGCGCGGAACGCATGCTCGCTATTGGTCTCAAAGAAGTGGCTCTAGCGGACCTCGATCACGCGCTGACGAGCCAGCCCAGGCACCTGGGGGCCTTGAAGCTCCGCACCCAACTGCATCGCGCCATGGGCGATCATGCCAAGGCCATGCAGGACATCGAACAATGGCTTCAGGCCGACCCGAAAGCGGGCCAGGCCTATTTCGAGCGCGCCCAACTGCGGCCCCGCAACCAATTCAACGCCATCCTCGCCGACCTGGATCAGGCGATGAAATGGGCCCCTAGCGCGGAAGCCGCCTACCAGCGCGCCGCTTTGCTGAATCTCATCGCCCATCACCTGCAAGACGAGGCCGACGCCAAGGCCCAGAAGATCGATCTGCGGAAGTACGAAGACGCCATTGTCGCCGACGCCACCGAGGCGATGAAGCTGGGCATGGACCGGGACGATCTGCGCCGGCTGCGGGCGGTGACGCTCTTCCAGCAACAAAAGTTTGACGCCGCCCTTGAGGATTTTTCCAAGCTCACCCTCAAGGAACCCCGCCGGACGGACCTGTGGCATCTGGCTTCATGCCATTCCCGGCTTGGCGTGGAGATGATGCGCTCCGGCAAAGACCCCAAGGCCATGCAGACGCATTTCCAATCGGCCGTCAAGCTTTTCGAGGATTTGCACGCCAAGTATCCCTGGCATCTGCCGTATGCCATCGATCTGGGAGCGAATTACTTTTTCCTGGGCGAATGGCACGAGAAACAGCAGCAACTGGCCGAAGCCAAGACGGCCTTTGAAAAGGCATCGAAGTGCGGCTATGCCCGGGCTTCGCAGCGGCTTTCCGATTGGTATTTGAAGGCGATCCATGTGGCCATGAACTTCGAGGAGTCGGGCCGCTGGAAGGACCTGGCCCGCAAGCAGATTGTGCATCGCTATCGCATCGCTTGCCCGCTCAAGGACCAATCCGCCGTCCGCTTTTTCGACGTCCTGGTCACGACTCCCGCTCCGGGCAAGAGCGTGACCGATGACGAAGCCAAACGGCTCCTCGAGGATGAAGGGGCCGTTTTGCCGGTGGCGGTGCGGGAGTTTTTACAGCGCCGGGCGCGAATGGCCGTGGAATATCAGGGTTACGTCACCGATTTCCTGGAAGGGCTGGAGGAGTTGATTCAGCAGCTCAATCAAGAGACGCTCAAGTCGGCCGGTCCGCCGCTCGCTCCCGCTCCCATTCCCTCATGAACCATCAGGCTTCCCCGCCATCGACCAGAGACGGGTTTACATGTATGGCAGCAGCGCCTGGCGAAACTCGGCCGCCGACGGGCTGCGGGCTTCGGGCGGCTTGGCCAGATTGTGCTCGATGAGCTGCGCCATGCTCTCGGGCACGTCGGCCCGGCGCTCGCGCAGCGGCACCGGATGGGCTTTTTCGTCCAGCACTTTGCCGAACAGTTCGTTGACGGATTTGACGCCGTCGTAAAGCATTTTCTTCGTGAGCACGTAGTACAGCGTGGCGGCCACGGCGTAGAGATCGGCCGGCGGTTTGACCGTGCGCGGATGCAGGATTTGCTCCGGGGGCATGAAGGCGGGCGAGCCGGCCATGTCCCCCGCCATCGTCAGCCCCGAAAGCTGCGAGGCATGGTACACTCGGGCCAGGCCAAAATCCGCCAGCTTCACGATCGCCGGCTCGGCTGTGGCGTGCTTGAGCACGTTGGCTGGCTTAATGTCGCGGTGGACAAAGCCCTTGGCGTGGGCATACGCCAAGGCTTGCAGGAGTTGGCTGCCAAGCCGCGCAGCCAAGGGAACGGGCATCGGGCCCTGTTGCTGCACCCAGGTCATCAGGTCCATGCCGGGGAGATATTCCATGGCGAAAAAGAAGCAGTGCTCCTGCTCGCCGGCGTCGCGGAAGCCGATGATGTGCGGATGCTGGAGTTCCTTGAGGATCTGCACTTCCCGCAGGAACAAGTCGCGCTGTTTCTTGGACCCGGTCACCGCGGGCTGAATCACCTTCAAGGCCACCAGCGCTTGCTCCGGTCGCGGCTCATTCATCCGGCAGGCCAGATAGACCGTCCCCATCGCTCCCTTGCCCAACTGCCGCAGGACGCGATAGTTTCCCACGGGTTGGGGCATTTCCTTGGCGATGGCCAGGCACGTGGAGCAGAACCAGTCGCGCTGGATGGCCTGGCCGCAGGCCAGGCAGCGTTCCAAGTGGAGCACCTTGGGCGGGACCGCCGCCGCGAGCTTGGCCGCGGGAGGCGGCGGCGCGGCGGGCAGATCAGGGATGCTGCCAGAGTCATCCCCGGCTGCTTCGATGGCCACGTCCAGGACCGTGTGGCCGGCGCGGATGCGGTCGCCGTTGCGGATGGCCGAGACCCGCACCTTCTGCTCGTTGACGAAAGTGCCATTGCGGCTGCCCAGATCGAGCAGCAGACACTGCGGCGGGTTCACTTCGATCATGAAGTGGTAGCGGGAAATATGCTTGTCCAGACCCGCCAGGCGAAAGTGCGCATGGGAGGAGCGGCCGACGATGAAGTGATCATGTTGCGCGAAGGAAAACTGCTGCCCGGCGTGCGGCCCCTCGACGACGCGCATCTGAATGCGAAAGGGGGCGGGTTCCGGAACGGCGGGCGCGAATTCGACGGGCACTTCGCGGGTGGTGGGGAGTTCGTCCGGCATCAGTGCTCCCCTCATTGATCCACGCGGTCGCCATGCTTGTTCGTGAGGATGGTCGAGGCGTCGCCAGGCTCGCCGTGTTTGTCGCTGGGCTGCAGGAATGGCCGCACGAAAAAGCGAATCTCGCTGATGTCCACGCCGTATTTGACCATGATGCCGGTGCGGTCGCCGGATTGCGTGAGGGCGACGAGTTCGCCGCGGTCGTTGACCATGGGGCCGCCGCTGTCGCCCGGGATGATGGGGGCGTTGGTTTCGAGCATGGTGGCGGCCACGCGATGGCCGTCGTCAAACGTCATGCGCTTGAAATAGACTTGCCGGACTTCCCCTTTGCTGTATCGCCACAAAGTGCCATCCTTGACGCCGGAGTTGCCGATGGCGTGCACGTTCTCACCGGGCCGGGCGCTCTTTTCCGCCAGCAGGATGACCTGGGCATGGGCGGGCAGTTCGGCTACCTGCACGAGGGCCAGGTCCCGGCGGCGATCGCGGAACAGGACCTTGCCCTTTTGCCCCAATTTCTTCCAGTTTTGCCGATAGTATTCGGGATCGCTCTCCACTTTGCCCTCGCGCAGATAGGGAAAGTAGACCGTGGTCTCCTTTTCCTCGCCGACGACGTGGTAATTGGTGATCAGCAGCCGCTGCTTGACGTCGATCAGCGTGCCCGTGCCGCTCGTGGAGCCGCCGGAGGCAAAGACCGTGACCAGCCAGGCGGTGGAGGCCAGCGTCTTCTGATAAATTTCCGGATCGGCCCGCAGTGCGGCTGCGGGGATGAGCAGCCACGCCGCGGCCAGGATGCCATGGCTCATGCGAAGCAAGCGGAACATCAGCAAGACTCCTCGATCAACAGGCCCGCGCCCACAGTATAGCATGGCCTGGCTATCATCTCATGCCGAATTCAGCCCGAAATGAAACATCCCAGCGCTGTTTTTACATGTTTTCGAGGGAGCGTTTATGCCGGCCTAGCTCGGCGGGCCGATGCTGGCCTGTTTGATCGTGAACAGAAAATTCTCTGGATCGGTGCTGTTGAGGGACAAGATGCCGGTCACTTTCACGGCCTCCCGGGAGAGCGGGGCGGTTTGATCGTCCGGCATCTCGATGAGCAGAATGGCCGTCGGGTCCGGCATCTCGCAAAACCAGCAGCCCGCGGGAAATTCCACGAGCAGGAAGACCCCCGCCTCCACGTCGTCCGTGATCGGTTGCAGATAGCCAATGATTTCCACTTTCAAGCCATCCAATTCCTTCAGATAGGCGGGGAACGTGGGCTTGAAATGGCGATCCAGAACGGTCTCCATGAGCAGCAGCCAGGGAAGGTCATTGATCCCTTGCTTGCGGATCGGACCGAGCGACTTCGTATCCAAACGTTGCATGATGAGAGGTCGTTTGGATTTAAAGGCGATGCCCGAACCGTGCAGGGCATGTTGGGCCTTGAGGTCGGAAGCACCCATGACCGCCGCGGGTGGAGCTGCCCTCTCGGCCATGAAGGCGTTGCGCCGGCTGCGCAGATCGGGATGATGGATGGCGAACTCGCCGACGGCCACGTCCAACAGATCGGCGGCTCCGCGGCGATCGCCATACGCCGCCGCGATTTCCCCCATCTGCCAGACCAGCCGCCCATCGCTCGGAAACCAGATCAGCAATTGCTGCACGATGGCCAGGGCGTTGGCCGGCAGCTTGTTTCGCTCCGCGTCGGGCAGCCGGCCCATGCGGTAGCGGCCCTGCTCATCGACCCAGGCCGTGCCGAACAGGTCGTCCAGCGACATGTCCTGCCGCGGGCGATTCAACCGTTGGCGAACCCAGCGGAGATGCCATTGTTCCATCTCCTTGAGCTTGGGGTTTGGGGCCAGGTCGACGGCCAGCCGCAGATTTTCAAGGGCGAGGTTCAAGTCGCCGGTCATCTGCCAGGCGCAGGCGAGATTGGCGGTGATGGCGAAGTGGCGCGGATGGTCGCGCTGCGCTTGCTGCAACAGGGCGGTGGCGGCGTCGATCTGGCCCAGCCGCAGCAGGATCGCCCCCAAGTCGGCCAACTCATCCTGGGTCAGCGTCCGCTCTTTGCGCCATGCTTGGAGCCGAGCGGCGGCCTCCAGGTATTGCGCCTTCAGCGAACTGGCCGGCTGCTGGGGCGTCGCCGGCACGGCCACGCTGCGCAGCCAGCGCAAATCGCCGAGCAGGCCGCGCCATTCGGAGGGCAATTCCGCGATCCGCTCCCCCGAATAATGCAGCCCGGCCTGAAGACCCATCGGATCGGACCATGCCCAGGCCAGCCAGCACCATGCCAGACATGTGCCGCGGCACCATCCCGTCATCATGCGCCTCGGTTGCATCATCGCCGCGCGCCTTCGAGTTCGAGCAGTTGTTGTTTGAAGCGAACGCCGTTCGGGGCGCTGAAGCCGCCCAGGCCGCCGTCGCTGCGCAGGACGCGATGGCAGGGAATGACCAGCGGCACGGGATTATGGCTCATGGCCGAGCCGACCGCTCGCGCCGCAGCCGGCGTGCCCACGCCGCGGGCCAGATCGGCATAGGTCGTCGTCTGGCCGTAACCGACGCGGCGGCACTGCTCCTGCACCTTGCGGCGAAACGGCGGCTGATCGCTGAGATCGACCGGCAGCGCATCGAAGTTCACCGGTTCCCCCTGAAAGTAGGCGTCCAGGGCCGCCACCGCCGGCCAGAACCAGCCGTGCTTTTGCCCGAAGGCCTGGGCGTGCCGTTCCATCGCCGACGTGGCCGCCGAGTGGCCCGCGCGTTCCTTGAATTGCAGCCGCTTGATGCCGCGCGGCGTGCATTCCATCTCCAGGATCACGTTCCAATCGGACCGCGGCTGCATCCGCCAAACCATCGTGTCGTTCATGGGAGTTCCTTTCTCATGGGTGTTCATCGAGCATGTCGGGGAAGGGGTTGGCCTTGGCTTCAAAGGGTTCCAAGTCCTCTTCGGAATAGCCGAAATGGTGGGCCAATTCATGGATCACCGTCCGGCGAATTTCGATCAGCAGCCGCCGGCGCTCCGGGAAGGACTCTAAATGGGGCCGGCGATAGATGATCAAGCGGTCGGCTTTGTCGCTCCATTCGAGGTTCGATTGATCGATCGGAAAAGGCACGTATAGTCCGAGCAAGGTCTCATCCTCGTCAAGGTCCATCATTTTGCGGGTCGCAGGGTCCACGTCGTCTTCCACGTCCACGATCAGGTTGGCGACGTGCGGCACCAGCGGCTCCGGCAAATGACGCATCACCTTGCGGACATAAGCAGCGAACTCAGTCATGCTCATGTGCGGCATGGCGGCTTTCCGTTTCAGCGGCTTTGTCAATCCAGGGTCCATATCGCGGCCCGCGGCAACCAACCCTTTTTCCCATCGGTCATGAGCACCAACAGCCAGCCATTCGGTCGCTCGGCCAGAAGCCGGCCTTCTTGGCCTTCGTGGACCCGGATGGGTTGGCCGGCCTCGTGCCACGCGGGATATTGAAACCCATTGCCCTGTCGCAGCAAGGCTCCATCCACGCGCACCACGATGTAAGGATCATCTGCATGTCCAAAGCGGTGCGGCGTGATCCATCCTTCCATTATAAAGAGACCCAGGGACATTAAACCAAGAGGGATCAACAAGGCGACGGCCCATTTCTTTTGTCGCTCTGAACGGCGGCCGGGCCAGGCCAGGAGTGCTGCCATCAGCACCACCCAGACGCAACCCAGCCCGCGCAGCCAGCCGGTTTGCATCAGCCAGGCGTAAACCGCATGCAACCTGTACACATTTATACTCTCATGACGCTCCGGGTCAATCTGAAACCGCGCCCAAATGAGATGGGGCAGCAAGGTCTCTGCCAAGCGGGCGTCACGCCGCCTTGCCTCCTGATAGGCCAGGATGGCTTGCGGCCACTCATCCAACTTGGCATGGAGATGGCCCAGATTGGCGTAAAACCATCCCGGCCGAGGCGTCGCAGTTGGCGGACGCGTTTGATACAGGGCCAGGGCCGTGGCGAAGTCGCCGCGCTGGTCAGCCAACGATGCCTGCTGCAGCCCATCGGCTGCATCCAAAGGCAGCCAGGCACAGAGCCAGAAGAGCGGCCAAAGACTCATCAGGGCTTCTCCTGACGCGGTGGTTGCTGGGCCAATTGTTGCCAGGCTTCGTGGTGCAAGTGATTCTGCATCCACGCATCCTGCCGCCACGCTTCCATCCACGCATGTACGGCTCCGCGCAGCCTGGCCTGTGCCGCCGGGTCCGATGCGGAAACGCCGGGCGAGAAATATCGGCTCTTCCACAACACCTGCTGAAGCTGCTTAAGCGGCGTCAGGGATGCCGAAGGAACGCCCGCTTTTTGCAGACCCTCCACGGCGTCATCGATGGTTAAGAACCGCTCCGGATCCTCGCAGCGCAGACTGATGTATGCCGCCGCGGCGCGATCGATCCGCGCGGGCAGTTCGGGGATGGCACGTTCATCCATTAGGATGTGCCGACAGCGGCGTTCGGCGCGCCGCTGCCTTGCGGTTTCCCCTTGACCGAACCAGCCGCCTTCCCAGCCCGTCCACCAGGCCCAAGTTTCCCTAATGACCATGAGGGCTATGAAGACGGAAAGGAACGTCAGCGGCCAAAGATGCAGCGTGGGGAGTCCGCTCCATGGCCCGTACTCCTGACTGTCCGCCGAGGTGGGAGCCAGGGCAAAGGAGGGTTTCCATGACGGGTCGAGCATCCGTTCCATCGGGCCGCGGCCGATCGCGGATGCCGATGCGGGAGGTCGGGTCTGCAACACCGTCAACGCGGGCATCGGCACCGTGGCTTCGATATAGCGGTCCTGCTCGGGATCAAGATAACTCCAAACCAGCGGGGGCAGCGGCTCAGCGTTCATTTCCCGGCGCGGCTCAAGCCGAAAGCGGAGCAGCCGCGTCCGTCCCTCGTCCCGCCAGGTTTCCAAGCCAGGCTCGACGATGAACCGCTCCATGGACCAGCCCGGCATCTGCGACAACCTGGGAATGGGGATCGCCTGCAGATCGCCTTCACCGCTCATGAGGAGCGTCAATTCAGCGTCCTCGCCCAGGGCCAAGCGGGGACGGTCGATCCGGGCTTCCACCTGCAGCGCACCGACGCCGCAAAACCAACCCGAGGGTCTGCCGCCAAGGATCGGCCAGCGGCGCGGCGTGACCGTCAACGCCTGCGTCTGTATGCTCCAATCGTCCCGGACGGCGAGCGTAATCGGCTCAAAGGTCGTTCGCCCTTCGCCGGGGGCGAAGCCATCCCGATCCGGTGGCGTGAACTGGCCCCACCAGGTGAGTCGATAAACCGGCCTTTGCTCCGCGGTCTGGCCGATCCGCGGTGCGTGCAGCCGGAGGCCGAAGACATCCAGCGTCAGCACGTCATCGGACCGCGCCACGCTATGCTGGCAAAGCCATTGTTCGATGGGCATCATCCAATGCCAGCCGGCGGGTGGCTCCAGCAGCCAGGGGATGCGCACGGTGAGGACATCGATGCGGCGGGTCGTGATCTCCAGGTCGAGCCGAACGAGTTGCTCGAAGTAGGGCCGCTCGCTGCTGGCGCGGAGCTTGATCTCCGGCACGTCCGAAGGGTCGGCGTGCAGTGCAACCAGCCACCAGGCGAACCAAAAAACAACCATCACCAATCCTGCTCGTTCGCGGGTAATTGGGCGGACGCTGCACCCATGGTGCTGCGGATCCGACCGATGCGGCGCAGTTGGTCTCGCAACACGGCCTCGGCTTCCTGGGGACTGAGCGCGGGGCCTGGCTCTGGACCAAAGATCACCGGCAGATGCCCGCGACCTGGACGACGCTCTTCCGTCAGTCTGGGGTCGCTGGCATCGATGGGCGGTTCCTGGTCGAGAGGCGTGATCCTCGGCGGCCGGTTCGGATCGGGTTGAGCCGCATCCGACGGCGGCGACGATGGCAGCAGCGGCGGCGTCGGCGGGCCTTCCGCTGCTTCCGTCATCGCTTTTTCGTGCCGCCATTGCTGGGCGGCCTGCCGGTTGTGCCGGGCATCGTCCAGCCAGCGCTGCGCCGTCGGCTCCGTGGACAAAAGTTCCAGGAGCAGTTTTTCAGCTTGGGCGAAGGCGGCATCCGCGTCTGCCAGCGTTGTCCGGGCCGAGGGGCCGGTGGCGCGTTGGCCTAATTGGGCCAGACCACAGCCCAGGCCGAGCAACGCTTTCGCGCGCCGCAGTCCAGCGGCATCCTCCAGACAACAACGAAACGCTTGGACCGCATCCGCTTCCCTGCCAAGCTGCAAGGCGACGACGCCCTGGTGGTAGGCGATCCAGCCCGGGTCCGAGCTTCGGCCAAGAGCGGTCTGCAGATGCTGCAGCGCCGCGGGCAGATCGCCTCGTTCATAAGCGAGCCGGGCGGGGAGCAGATCATCGCTGACCGCCATCGCCCCGGCCAAAGCCAACAATCCGAAGAGGCCAATGTACAGCCCTAAGCCAGTCGCAGCCGCCGGCCAGGAGGAACCGGTTGGCGATCCCGCAGCGGCTGTTGCCGTTATTGAGGTCGAAGCGGCGGAGCGTTGGATCGCAGCCGTCGGCTGCCGGCGGATGATGGGGCTTGTAAAGATTTGCCAAGCCAGGCCGAGCAGTCCCAGGGCCAGCGGCCAGTGGAAGCGGGGGATGAGCAGCGCGCGTTCATCGCCCGTCCAAACGTCCGTCGGCAGGGGGGCGATCTGTTCCCGCCACCAGCGTGCCAGGGTGTCCCGTCCCGCCGCTTCGGCCAGCCAGGAACCTTGACCTTGGCGAGCAAGTCCTTGCAGCCGCTCCGCATCACCGCGCGACGTGACCCAGACCCGCTGCTGTTGATCATTGAGCGTGAACAAAAATGGCTCTTCGGGGATGCCCGAAGGAATCCGGCTGGATCGATGCGGATCGCCCATGCCCAGGACGTGCAAGCGGTGGCCGCGACTGGCCAGGCGGGCCGCCAGCGCGTCGGGATCGTGGTGGGCCAGGTCGTCGCCATCGCTGATAAGCAGCAGGTCGAGGCGGCGCCGCGGCTCCTGATCCAACCATTTGGCCGCCAGGTGTAGTCCCGAGGCCAGATCGGTCCCGACCCGCACGCCATCCGACTGCCTCGGCGTCAAACGCCGAGCGGGGTTCCCCTGTTCGGGCATTCTCCACGACAGCACCCAGCGCAGATGATCGAAGTCCGTGGTCAAGGGGCAGAGCCAGCGCGCCTGGCCGGTGAACACGATGATGCCGACGGGGTCGGGTCGGCCCTGCCGGCGCATCTCCTCGAGCATCGTTTGCACCTGCACCCTGGCCCGCTGCCAGCGTGAGAGCGGCTGATCATCCCAGGCGTTCATGCTGCGGCTGGCGTCGAGCAGAATGACCAGGGCGCGGCCGCGGTCAAGCGGTGAATGGTTGAGCCGACCCCAGGCCGGCCCCATGGCGGCGAAGATGAAGCAACCGAGAATCGGCAGCCACAACCAGGCCCTCATGGCTTGGAAGCGCCCCTTGGGTTTCATCGGCGAAGCACCCCACCAGGACAGCGCCAGGCGGCGGCGCCGGCGTTGGCTCCAAAGGAGCAGGATGGCCACCAGCGGCACGGCGGCCAGCAACCATGCCCATGCGGGATGGAGCCAATGCACATTCAAGAAGGCGGCTTGTCCATTCATGGCAACACCCGCCGCACGGCTTCATCGTGCACCAGCGCCGCCGCGAGCAGGATGGCCGATAGGGCCAGCAGCCAGGGGTACAGGTCGGCGTGGAGGATGAATGAATGGCTGGTAAAGCGACTGGCCTCCAACGCCCCGATGGCCGAGGCGATCTGTCGCCAGGCGGATTCCTCTTCCACGGCAAACGCCAGGCCCCCCGTCCGCCGGGCCACGTCCTGCAAGCTGGCCCGGACCGCCGCCTGTTGTGCCTTCAGCTCGGGGGTTTCCTGGGACCGCAGGCCGGTGATGAACAGCGTGTGGATGCGAATGCCCAGAACCCCGGCCAACTGCGCTGCTTGCTGGGGCGTCCAAGCGCCCGGCACCTGTTCGGGAGCCACATTGTGCTCGCCATCGCTCAAGAGCAGGATCACCTTTTCCCGCGGCTCGGCCTGCCGGCAGCGCTCGATGGCCGCGAGCAAGGCGTCGCCGATGTTGGTGGTGTTGTCGGGAATGTGGCCGACGGGTTCCGCCCAGGCGAGCAGATCGGCCACGGCCCGATGGCTCAACGTCGGCGGGCAGACCTCCTCCACCTGCGTGGCAAAGGTGATCAGTCCCAACAAATCATCGGCGCGCTTCAGTTCGGCGTCCTCGGAAACGAACATCGGCTTCAGCCAATCCTTGGCCGCTTGCAGCCGGGAGATCGGTTTGCCGTCGCGGAGGAAATCGACCTCGCCCATGCTGCCGCTCACGTCCAGGACGATCTGCACGGCGCGGCCTTGGACCGGCAGCGGCGCGGCGCGATCGGGCCAGCGCGGCTGCGTGCAGGCCAGAAGGGCGATGATCAACGCCGTCCAGCGCAGCCCCGCGCCCCAGTCCCGCCGCGGCGCTCGCGTCGTGCCGGGTTCGCTCCAGAGCGACACGTCGGAGAAGGGCCAGGCGGCCGGTCCGCGCCCCCAGCGCTGTCGAGCGATCAGCAGGAGGGGGATGAGCAAGAGCAGCCAGATCGCATGGGGATAAGCCAGGGTCATCGAGCCTCCGACTTCAGCGGCCAACGGGCTGCAGCACCACGGCATCCAGGCCCCACGTCCATTGTATCCCCGTCGCCTTCGGATGATGCCCGACGACGGCCAGGCGCAGTTCGACGTCGCCCGCCTTCAGCGTCACGGGGCCGAGATCGATCGGACCGCTCGGCACGACGCCATCGGCATGGAACGCATCGATGGGTTCGCCCAGCGGCTGATCCCCAAGGCTGAAGCGCAGGATGCCATGTTCCGGTCCCTTGGCCAGATGAACGATCAGGCGATACTCGCCCGGCCGCGCCACGGGCAGGCTCAGGGTCGCCCAGTCGCCGCGCCGCCGCGGTCGGCCCGCTAGGATCGCCCCGCCGCTCCAGGAGCGGGAGGGCCAGGGCATGGCCTGTTCTTGCACGGTGAAAAGGCTGCTTTGACGAGCCACCCGCAGATGCTCGCCCTCCAAGGCGCCGGCAATGCGATAGAGCTCCGGCGTTGAGGGCAGCCGCGGTGTCGGCTGAGCGTTCCGATCCGGTTGCACCACCGTGCAGCCCGGACGTGCGTACCAGAAAAACACCATGTCCCAAGCCAATGATCCCGACGTTCGCTGCGCGGGCAGGGGCGCCTGCCAGCGCAGGTCGTGGCGAAACGGCACGGCGTCGAGCCGATGATAGCGATGGCACGACGAGAAGCCCCAATGGCCGGGGCCGTCGTGTCGGGCATGATGGTGAAACGGATGCTGCAGCCAGGTGGTGTCGCCCCAGGCGAAGCCGAAATAGGCATCCAGCCCGGTCCCGCGTTGGACCTGGCCATCCACCCGCACCGTCTCTCCTTCGCCCCCCCACCACTCCGTGTCTGGATTCAGCACCGCAAGTTGGGCGCCGACGAACACCCCCTGCCCGCGCACCTCCAGGGTTGGCCCCGGCGTCTGGGCGCCTGAAGGGTTTCCAGACGCGGTTTGCCAGCGAGCGTGCAAATGCATCGACGTCGGCGTCCAAGGATAATCGGCGACCACGAAGCGCGGCTGCACGATCACCGTCTGTGCGCCATGGTTGAGCAGTTGCCAGCGTGCGTGCTTTTGCCAAGGCATGAACCAGCGGCAGCGCAGCCAACCCTCCGCCGACACTTCCATGGGCAAGCTGGCGTACGGTTTCAATCCCGGAGCGGTGCCGAAGAAATCTCCCAGCGGCGCCTCCACTTGCGGCTGCGCGGCGTCATCAAACGTGATGCGCAGGAGCGTGCAGCGCAGGGCCTGATCCAGGGCCGCCGCTTCGACGCGGCCATCCATCTGCACGATCGCTCCCGAGCCTAGTCCCGGCGCCGCGATGACGCCCTCGGCCTGGCCGCCGGGCTTGATCGTTGCCGTCAGGGGAGCGACCAGCTTCGATGATGCGCGTTGATCCCATGACGCCGGCTGCAGCGGCAGGGCATGTTGGCGATGGAGGGTTTCGATCAACTCCCGATATCGGCTCAGGTGGGCCAGGGTGAAACCTTCGACGACCGTGTCCGGTTCGTAGCGGCGGAGGTGGATTTGATAGGACAGGTCGGCGATCTGATCGACCATCACCCGGCAATGCTTGGCGAAGCTGATGGGCAGCGTGAGCTGGAAACTCCGGCCGCGCTCCCCGGCCAGGGACGCAGGCAGGCGGTTTTCCGCCGCAGCGCCCCCCAGGGATGGCCACGCCCCGCTGAGCAGGTCCAGCAGCGACGCTTCGATAACCGGAGCGGCGGCGTGGTCGAGGTAAATCCGCACCTTGCCGGCCGCGCTCGGATTCGCGGACCAGAAGCGCACAAGGCATCCCGGGCCATCCATCTCGGCCAACACCGCCCCTTCGGGAAGCATGCTCAGGGCGGACCGTGCCACGTAGCCCTGCTGAGAAGGTTCGGCCTGTGATGGCTCCGCGGTCCAGGCATAGACCCAAACGTGGTCCCGGACGGTCGGCAGATCGCGGCACAGGCCGACCTTCATGCCGCGCGTCAGTTGCCCCGCTGGCTGCTGGCCGATTTGAGCTGACGCGGTGAAGAATGGTGCGTCGCGAAGCAGTTCCGCTTCGTACAGGGCATGGCCGCGGTCCACGCCTGCCCGCTGGCCCGGAGCCAGCGAGGCGCGATCACGCAGTCGATGATAGCTGCTGAAAAGCTGCGTCTGATACGCTGGCGCGGGCCAATTCGCCAGGGGGCGCAGGTCGGCCATGTCGCGCAACAGGCTCTCCCAACTCACCAACGCGGGTTGCGGCGGCGGTTGGCTGAAAACCAACCCCGTTCCAAGAATGATCAACATCACGAACCAGCGATACGGCACCGCATCACCCATCGTCCCGCGGATCGTCGTCACCGGAAACATTCCCGGATCACACCATCACTGCATTGTAACCGATTTCCCGTTGCGCTGTCATGAAGGGGCCGCCGGGTCCGGGACGGTTCTTCGTCACCTGGCCGATTCCCGCGGGCAGCCCGTTGACAGTCCGCCGTGCCCTGCCCATACTGCCCTTGTGGTCATCGGTCGCCTTCTTCCCGCCTTGCGGCCGATGCAGGCTTGAAGCGCTTCCAGTTGAGGAGTCTTGGCGATGGGTTTTCATCAGACGGACAAGCATCGGTCGGGCAAGCATTCATATCATCAAATCGGCCTCGTCCGCGGCCAGTTTGGCGACATTCCCGAGGAGGATTGGTTGAAGTTTATCGCCGAGGCCGGATTCGATGGCTGGGAGGAAGCCGCCTGGGAATTGGACCTGCACCACGCCCACACCGACACCGGCGCCGAGGATTTGGCGAAAAAGCGCCTCGCCAAGGCCAAGAAACATGGACTGGAAATCTTCACCGTGGCCGTGCATCTGCAAGGCCAGGCCCTGGGCGATGAGCCGAGCGCCAAGACGCTGCAGTTCATCGGCGGCGAAGCCCTCGAGGCGTACAAGAACTGGCGCCAGGCCGGCCACCATCCGCCGAAGAACGATCCGTATTTTGTGCCGCCCGACGTCGGCCATTTGATCCACATGCACGCCCTCGCCGCTCTCATGGGCGCGGCCCGGCTCGCCCATCACCTGGGCAAGATGCAGCACCGCCGCGTCGCCCTGCCCGGCTTCACGGGGTCGCCCGCCCACTGTTGGAGCCACTGGTTTGAATTCCCCCCGCGCCCCAACAACCTCGGCGGCTTTCCCATTCCTGATGTTCTGGAGGCCAGCCTCGAACTCCTCCTCGAACGCTTCGGGCCGTTCCTCGATCTGTGCAAAAACCTCGGCGTCACCTTCGACCTTGAATGCCATCCCAGCGAGCGGGCCATGGGCGACCTCGAAAGCGCCAACGACTATCTGGCCTTCATGGACAAGCATGGCTACGGCGACGTCGTCGGCTTCAACCTCGACGGTTCCCACATGGAATGGCAGAACGTTTCGGTCATCCAATTCATCCGCGAGTTCGGCGACCGCATCCACTGCGCCCACATCAAGGGCGTTCAGGTGCAGCGGGAACATTGCCGGGCCGGGCTGCTCGGCGGCCACCGCCCCATGGGGCACCGGTTCAACGGCTGGAATTTCGTGACCCCGGGAACGGCCCGCGACGCCAACTCCATCGAGGAGATCATCATCGAGCTGAATCGCGTCGGCTTCGACGGCGCCATCAACATCGAATGGGAAGACAACGACGTGGAGAAGCGCAGCGGCGCCAAATGGGCCTTGGCCAACGTCCAGCGGGCCGACCATCCCCCCAGCCACGGCCGGCACGACGACACCCTTCGCGTTTGATGAAGGATCACCGTATGAGCCAGGCATCGGAGCGGCGCGCTCTGGCGGAGCAATGGCTGCGCCACCATGGACCCTTGATCGGCCAGCATCACACGCTGGCCTGGTCGGGGCCGTGGAATCACGTCCGGGAGCAATGGCCCGACGTCGCCGCGGCCTGCGCGGACATCCAGGACCGCGTGCCCCAGCATGTGCCCATCTGGTTTTTTCAGGGCCGAACTGCGGACCCGCCCGAACTGATCGCGGCCGTGCCTTTCGCCGATGAGCAGGGGCGCGGCCCCAACGTTCGCTTGCTGCCCAACCGCCCGCTCACCCCCAGCGAGATCATGCACTTCAACCACTTCAGCCAGGCGGCCTGGGTCGCCATCGAAGAAGGGCTGCTCCCCGCCGCCGATGAGGAGACTTTTCGGACCGCCCTCGTTCATTTGGCCGGGGAACAGCTACTGGAGTGACGCTGCTGGCCTGGGCAACGCCGGATGGGTCAGCGGCATGAGCCGATTCTGAAAATGCTAACCTCCTTCACCCGCATAAAAAACAACCGACCCCCGGGGAGCCGGGGGTCGGTCGCTTGGATCAATGTGCCGCATGAGGCGGCGGGAGTTATTTCTTGGCGCGTTTATATTCGTCGAGCCGTTCGGCCAGATCCTTCTCCATTTCGGTGCCGCGGGCCTTGGCGAGCGCCCGCTCTTGGGTGGAGATGGCCTTGTCGACGTCGCCATTGATGAAATAGGCTCGAGCCAGGGTGTCGGCCGTGGCGGCGTCCGCGCCCTTGTGCATGCGGTCCGCCTTCTCGGCGGTGGACAGGGCGAACTTCTTCGTGGCGTTATCGATCGGCTCCTTGCGTTCGGGGTCGATCAGCGTCCAGGCGATGTTGTTGAGCATCATCGCCTCGTCCTTGACGATGTTGTCGACGAGATGCTTGGCATACTCCAGGGTGCGTTCCGGCTTGTTGAGCTTGACCAGCAGATTGAACTTGGTGAGGCCGAGCATTTTTTCCAGTTCGGCGTCGGTGGCGATGATTTCATCGATGATCCGGATGCCTTCTTCGGGACCCGCCGCCATGGCTTGGCGGAGCTTGCCGCTCATGGCCTGCAGCCGCGCTTGCCGTTCCTTTTCCTTCTTCAAATTGTCCTTGGCGGCTTGTAGATCCCAGCGGCCGTTGACGATGTCATCAAGGGGCTTGTCCATCTGCATGGGGTGGCCGATCCAGGCGATCTTGCCCTGGCCGTTGATGATGAAGCTGCAGGGAATGCCGTTCTGCCCGGCGGGTTCGAGCCAGTTCTTGGCCATGAAGCCGCGGCCCGATTCGCCGTCTTGATCGATGGCCACGCGATAGTTCATCTTGTCGCCCATGTCATCGACGAAGGGGCGCACCGCCGCGAGATTCTGTTCCCACACGTTGACGCCGATGAAGACGGTTTTGGGATACTTCTTCTGCAGCTCGGTGACGTGCGGAATGGCGCGCACACAGGGACCGCACCAGGTGGCCCAGAATTCGAGCACGTAGATCGTGTCCTTTTCAAAGGCGTCCACCTTCTCTCCCTTGACAAATTCCTTCAGACCCAGCTTCGGGGCGTCGTCGCCGATGCCGAGGGTGATTTTTTTCGGGTCATCGTCCGCGCGCAGCGGCATGACCAGGCAGCCCAGCAGTCCCAGGGCCAACATCCAGCGCATCATGATGGTGTTCCTTTCGATGGATCGAGATGCGGGCTCCCAGTCAGGCGACTTGCCTGCGGGGACCCTTCGTCATGATTGCCGTGGATTATAATGAGGCTGTTTCAATGAGAGAAAGCAAAAAGGCAAGAAATCCGAGAAAATTCGGACCCGGGATGATCAGCCGACCAGCCATAGGTCCAGCCCGACGAGGAAGAGCAGCCCGAGGCTGATGACGGCGTTGACGTAAAAGAAGGCGAGGTTGACGCGCCGCAGATCATCGGGCCGCACCAGCCAATGCTCGTAGAGCAGCAACAAGGCGACGGCGGCCAGTCCCGCATGATAGACCCAGCCTCGATCGGCGAGCCGGCCTAAAAGGACCAGGCAAGCGAACATGCCCAGGTGCGCCAGCCGGGCCACCCACAAGGCCCGCGGCACACCCAGCCAGGCGGGGATGCTGAAAAGACCTTGTTGACGATCGAAGTCCACGTCCTGGCAGGCATAGAAGATATCGAATCCCGCCACCCAAAACAGGACGGCCAGACCCAGCGCGACAGGGACGAAGGTCAACCCGCCGGTGATGGCGATCCAGGCGGCGATGGGGGCCAGGGCCAGGGCCAACCCCAGCCAGAAATGGCACAGCCAAGTGAAACGCTTCGCATAAGAGTAACCCAGCAAGAACAGCAGCACCGGTCCGCTGAGGATGAGCGGCCAGCTATTGTCTCGATGCCATAAAAACAGCCACGTCCCGGCGAGGAAGAGCACGATGCTGCCGAGGGTAAACAGGACGACGCTGGCCAAAGTCAAGCGGCCGCTGGGCAGATGCCGATCGGCGGTGCGGGGATTGGCGGCGTCAAAGCGGCGGTCGGCGATGCGATTGAACGCCATGGCCGCGCTCCGCGCCCCCGCCATGCAGATCAAGATGGCGAGCAGATCCAGCCAGGAAAAGCCCACCCCCCGCCAGGCCAGCAACGCTCCGATCAAAGCGAACGGCAAGGCGAAGAGCGTGTGGCTGAAGCGAATCATGTCGAGGAAGGCCCGCAGGTCTTCCCAGCGTCGTCGCACCGGTGATTCCACGGCGGTCATGGCAAGGGGCTTCCCGGTAGGACAAGGTTAATCGAAGATGCCGGCGCCGAAGCCCTTGATTTCGAGATGAGGCGCGGGCTTGCCGGCCGGGGTCGCTTCGGGGGGAGGAGCCGGCGCCGCATCCGCGGGCTCACCGTCCGCGGGCCGGGGGCGGCGCGGCGGCAAGCGGCGATCTCCAGCCGGGCTGGCGGCGGGAGGACGCGGCGGATGCGCTGGAGCCGAAGCATCGTTCCCCTCGGCGGGTCGCGGCGCGGAGGTCGGCAAACTGCGGCGCGGACCAGATCGGGCCGCTGGTGTTTGATCCGAGGGGGCATCGTGCGGCGCTGGGGCGACGGATCGCGTCCGGGGTAGATCGTGAGGCGCGCCTTCTTCCTTGATCTCGCGGATCACCCGGCGGGGCGTGGGCACGTCCGTTTCGTTGATCGGCCCTTCATGGACCGGCGGACTGCTCGGCAAGCGAGAACTCGTGCGGCGATCCGCGGGCTGGCCGCGCGGCGCGGTCGAGCGGCGCCCGGCTCCGGAAGCGGTCCGCTGTCCCGTGCGACCGAGGGTCGAGGTGGAGCGGTCGCGCTCCGTGCGTGCGGGCCGATTCTTCAACTCGCTGCCGAAGCGCGTAACCACGTAGGTGCCGCTGCGCTTATCGGTTTCCAGTTCGATCAAGCCTTGCCGCTGGGCGTCCTCGAGCAGGGCGCTGAACGAGGAATAGCCATGGTAGCTTTCGTTGAAGGAGGGCTTCTTGCGCTTCATGGTGTCTTTGATCATGGAGGACCAGAGGTGCTCCTTGTTCTCCCGGCGCAGGGCCTGGAGCGAATCCATGAGCAGGGCAAAGGCCTTCCGCTTGGTCTCGGGGAGTTGCGGGTCGAGGTGGGGCAGCGTTGCCTCCGGTTCCCCGAGGTCTTCGTAATAGATGAACTCATCGCAATTGTCGCGGAGCAGTTCCGAGGTCGAACCCTGCATGCCCAGGCCGATCACGTGCTTGCCCAACTCTTTGAGCTTGGACACCAGGGGCGAGAAATCGCTGTCCCCGGAGACGACGACGAAGGTGTCGATGTGGTCCTTGGAGTAGGCCAGGTCCATGGCGTCGACGCACAGGCGAATGTCGGCGGAATTCTTGCCGGTTTGGGAGCGGTGGGGGATTTCGATCAGCTCGATGGCAGCCTCGTGCAGGTTGGCCGTATAGCTGGCATAGCGGTTCCAGTCGGCATAGGCTTTTTTGACGACCACCTTGCCCTTTTCGACGAGCCGCTTGAGGACGCGCTCGATGTCGAAGCGCTCGCGGCGACCCTGAAAGCCCAGGGCCAAGTTTTCAAAATCCACGAAAATAGCCAATGAATGTTCCGAACGTTCCGATTCAGCCATGAGGCAGGTTACCTAGGAGGAGATGTGAGTAGATGGCAAACAGCTCTGTATTCTATTGAATTTCGTGGCGGACAGCGGGCAAATTCAAGCGCCGCCGCTCATCCTCGATCAGGACCCACTGGGTTTCCACCCAGCGTAGCAAATGCAGACTGTTGGGGAAATAGATCGTCATGAACATGAGCATGACGGCGCCCACGGCCAGGACGTAAGTCTCGCCTTCCAAGAAATAAAACACGACGGCTAAAAGCGCGGCCCCTTCCAGAAAGGCCAGCCGCATGATGTGAATAGCGCGATAAGTGGCAAACAATTGCTGGGTTTGCTGCGCCGGATCGGGCAGTTGGGGCTGGGCGGCGATTTGGCGGCGCTTCTGCTTCGTGACGACCCCGGGCAGGAAGACGGCCTGAATCAAGGAGACCGCCGCGAAGACAAAGGCGATGATCGTCAGCATCGATAGACCCTGCTGATTTGGGTTCTGCAGGGCTGGCCCGCTGTTGCGCACGACGAATCCCATGACGCCCGCCAGGATGATGACGCTGACGATCAAGCCGATCGTCACGATCCGCAAGGTGCGGATCAAGGGATGGGCCAGCGATTCCCATTGCGGTATATCGTTCATGTCATCCTCAAGGCAAGGGTTCATCGTTAAGGTATTATGGCCAGTCTTGAGGTCGATGTCTCTGGAAAAAGGCCCGTGGACAGGTTAAGAATGACGTCATGCGGACGCAACTGACCGAACCCCTGGCGGGCCGCTCCTTCTGGCATCGGGCCGACCCGCGCTGGAAGATGGGTTGCTTTCTTCTGGCCGCCCTGCCCGCTGCGGGGTTGACGAGGCTGTCGGCCGTGTCCGCCGGGCTGATGCTCGCGGCGATGGCGCTCGCGTCGCTCCGGCTGCCTTGGTCCTGGTGGCGGGATCGCTTATTCGCCGTCGGCGGCTTGCTCCTCTTGCTCTGGCTCCTCCTGCCCTGGTCCCATCCGGGGACCGCGATCAACCTCGGTCCCATCGGCGTCTCCGAAGCCGGGCTGCACATGGCCGCCTTACTCTCGGCCCGTTGGCTATTGATCCTGGGACTGATCGTCCTCTTTCTAACCACCTCCCCCTTTGAACGCTATCTGCAAGCCGCCCTAGCCTGCGGCTGTCCGAGCCAGTTGGTCCATTTGGGGTTGCTCTCCTATCGCTATGCCCATTTATTCGCCGAGGAACTGAATCATCGCCGGATCGCCCTGCGGCTGCGCGGCTTTCGCAATCAGATGAGCCGCCATGCCTATCGCACCATCGGCCAGGTGGCGGGGTCGATCCTGGTGCGGGGGCATGACCGGGCTGAGCGGGTGGCCCAGGCGATGCAATGCCGCGGCTTCCAAGGACGGGTGCCGATGCTGACCCCCTTTGAATCCCAGTGGCGCGACCTGGTCATGACGCTGGCCGTGCTCCTGGGACTGGCCTTGGTGCTTGTGCTGGAATGGCGTTGATTTAGGCTCTGAAATAGGATTCAGCCTCCCCAGATGCACGGGGGGTTAACAATGAATGGCTTGCACGCTCCAACCTCCCCAATTAAAGTGCAAGAGTTGGTGGTGGTCAAAACGTGGTTATCTCGTTTACTCCGCGATGCTGCTCCATGGATCGGCTTTCGGCGGCGGAGGGTCGATCGTGAAAGAGTATTTGTCGAGGTTGTTCCGCTATGTTGCATGGGCTGACCGGCGGACGCTGGCGGCTCTTCGCGCCGCGCCGTCCGCGCAACCCGAGGCCTTGCCCCTCTTGGCCCACCTGCTTGCCGCGGAGCATGTCTGGCTCGCGCGGCTGGAGCAGCGCGACCCCCGCCACCCCGTCTGGCCAACGCTCGAACTCGACGACTGCGCCCAACTGGCGGCTGAAAATGAAGTGGGTTACCGCGCTTTCCTGATGCGGTTGGGCGATGGACAACCGATCGGGGTGGTGCGGTATCGCAATAGCCAGGGGCAGGAATTCGCCACCCCGGTTCTCGACATCCTCACCCAGGTGGTTACGCACGGGCCGTATCACCGTGGGCAAATCGCCAGGGTCATCGGTCGCGGAGGAGGCTTGGCGGTCAACACGGACTTCATCACTTTCGCACGTGAAGTCGAACCCTTGGCCGAAGGAAACGCCGAGCCAGGCGCTGCACCGAACGCGGCGGGGCAATGAACGTTTTCGTGATTGGTAGCTCTCCGCGGCTCCGCCGCTGCGATGCTTGGTTGTTCCGCACCTTCGTGGGAAGGCTGCCAGGGGAGAAGTGATGAACACCCAGGAGATTCTGACGACGCTCAAGCAGCTCGGGAAGCCGCAGACGGCTGCGATCTACCAGCGTTACGGGACGGGGCACAACGTCTTTGGCGTGCTGACTTCGGAGATTGCCAAGCTTCAGAAAAAGATCAAGGTTGACCATGCGCTCGCTTTGGAACTTTGGAAGACGGGAAACGCCGAGGCGCGTGTGCTGGCTCTCCTGATCACCGATTCGGAGAAGCTGACCCGGGCCGATGCGGACCGCCTGGTCAAGGATGGGCCGGTCCGCTTCCTGGGCTGTTATCTGTCCGCTCTCGTTGCCCGCAGCCCGATCGCCGAGAAGACGATGCACGCCTGGATGAAGTCGCCGGGGGAGCATTTCCGCGAGATGGGTTATGGCATTTTCGCCGTGCGCCTGAAGGACGACCCCGACGCGATCACCGACGCGGAGGCTGCAGCGACGCTGGCGGTGATCGAGAAGGAGATCCACCGCGCGCCTAACTGGGTGCGGTATGCGATGAACAACGCACTGATCGCAATCGGCGTCTTTAAGCCAACCCTCCGCGCCAAAGCCATTGAAGCGGCGAAGCGCATCGGCAAGGTCGAGGTCGACCATGGAGAGACGAACTGCAAGACGCCAGACGCCGCGCCCTACATCGAAAAGGCGGCGAAGCGGAAGCGCTGCCCGTGACGGCGATGGTTCAGCAGCGGGCAACGTCGGTGATGCGGTCTGGATCGACTTGATGGGCATTTTCCTCGTGGGGGGATGAAGTTTGAGCTTGTGAAAATGAACAAGCAACCACCCCCCACGGCTAGGATGGATGCTTTCGGCGGCGCATGGGATTCCTGCATTTCTCTTGGGAGGGTTTTGGCATGGGCATCTTCGCATGGATCATCTTCGGGCTGATCGCTGGCGCCTTGGCGAAGTTCATCATGCCGGGCCGGCAGGGGGGAGGCATCATCCTCACCGCCATTCTCGGCATCGTGGGAGCGGTCGTTGGGGGCTTCATCGGCACCAACGTGCTCGGCTTCGGGGACATTAGCGGGTTCGACCTGCGGAGCATGGCCATTGCGGTCGGCGGCGCTTTAGTCGTTCTGTTCGTGTACGGGTTGGTCACACGCAGCCGCGGCTGATCGATGGTCCGAGGAAGAAGTCGTAGATGGCAAACACCGGAGCAAGCCGTGACGGGCACATCCCGATTAACCTTGCCCTTCTGCGCGATGCGGGCACCCTTGTTGATGACAGTCTTTTAGATGCTGCCGGGAGGAGCGGCCGGCAGCAACCGGGCCAGAACTTGGGTTTGCTTTGCTACAATGTGACTAAAGGCATTCGCGGCGGGGGGAACGATATGCTCACCTTTCCCATCTACCTCGACCATCACGCCACGACTCGGACCGATCCCCGGGTGCTCGAGGCGATGCTGCCCTATTTCACCGAACAGTACGGCAACGCCTCGAGCGTCAATCATGCCTTTGGCGAACAGGCGCAGGCCGCCGTCGATGCCGCCCGGCATCAGGTCGCCCTGCTTCTCAATGCCCATCACCGGGACATCCTCTTCACGTGCGGGGCAACCGAGAGCAACAACACGGCGATCAAGGGCGTGGCCGAAGCTTATCGCCACAAGGGCCGGCATCTCATCACCGTGGCGACCGAGCATCCCTCCGTCCTCGGACCCTGCGAACATCTGGAACGGCAAGGCTGGACGATCACGATCCTGCCCGTGGATGAGTTTGGCCGCGTCGCGGCCGCCCAGGTTGAAGACGCCTTGCGGCCCGAAACGGTGCTCGTCAGCGTCATGCTCGCCAACAACGAAGTCGGCACCCTCCAGCCCCTGGCGGAGATCGGCGCCGTTTGCAAAAAGCACAACGTGCTGCTGCACTCCGACGCCACCCAGGCCGTCGGTAAAATCCCCGTGGACGTGCAACAACTGCAGGTCGATCTGCTGAGTCTGTCGGCCCACAAATTTCACGGACCCAAGGGCGTGGGCGCCCTGTACCTGCGCCGCAAGGAGCCGCGCGTCCGGCTCGAACCGCTCCTGCACGGCGGCGGCCAGGAGCATCAACTCCGCTCCGGAACGCTCAACACGCCGGGCATCGTCGGTCTGGGGAAAGCGTGTGAGATCGCCCGGGAAGAGATGGCGGAGGAAGCGGCGCGGGTCGCGGCCCTGCGCGATCGGCTCTATCGCGGCTTGCTCGACCGCGTCCCCGACCTCTACCTCAACGGCCATCCGACCGAGCGTCTGCCGGGCAATCTGAACGTCAGCATCGGCTACGTCCAGGGCGAGGCGCTGCTGTTGTCCTTGCCGAGCCTGGCCCTGAGTTCGGGGGCCGCCTGCGCGACGAAGAGCAACGAACCCAGCCCCGTCCTCCGAGCCATGGGGCGCAGCGACGAACTGGCCGACGCCAGTCTCCGCTTTGGCCTCGGTCGTTTCAACACCCAGGAGGAGATCGACTTCGTCCTGGAAGAACTGCCCAAACAGATCGAAAAACTGCGCCTCCTCAGCGCCGCCTGGCAAGGCCGCACCCCGCACCCGGTGTAGAAATTTGCGGCTATGTGTCTTGCTAAATCCTGCCAGCCAACCTGCTCCCGCGCTCAGCCGAGGCGGCGGCCGAGTTGGGCCGCGAAGGCGTCCCGGTCGATGGCGGCGAACCGCACCTGATCGCCGACGCGGAGCGGATAATCATCCGCTTCGACGTCCACGATGCGGCAAGGCGTGCGGCCGATGAGGTGCCAGCCCCCTGGCGTGGGCAGCGGGTAGATGCCCGATTGCGTCCCGGCCAGGCCGATGCTGCCCGGCTCGACGCGCGTCCGCGGCTGCGCCATCCGGGGCATGCCTTGCAGAGACGCGGGCAGGTAACCCAAATAGGGGAACCCGGGACTGAAACCGATGGCGTAGACCGTGAACAGCGTCGCCTGGTGAAACTCTGCCAGCTCCCGCGGCGTCAACTTGAGATGAGCACAAACGGCTTGGGTGTCCAGTCCCAGATCATAACAGCAGGGCACCGTCCAGAGCCGGCCCACGGGGAGCGCGGTCGAGGACGACGGCCAAGCGCGGACCTGGGCCGCGGCGGAGGACCAGTCGATTTGCAGCGGGTCGAAGTAAAGGGCCACGCTGGCGTAAGCGGCGACGACGTCGATGAGCCAAGGCGGCGCGAGGGTTCGCGACTGGTTCGCCAATTGCCAGGCCGCGGGTTCATCGTGACAGGCGATGAGCAGCGCCTGATCGCCGAGCGGTTCGATGTGCAGGGGCATGGGTTCGAACCTTTCCTCCGGAATGTCGTGGCGATTTTTAGACGGTCTTTTTGGGCATGGGTAGGACCCTTTTGTTCGGAAGCGTGAAGCTAAACCACCTCGCGGGCCGTGGTAAGGCGCATGATTTCCTGGGCGATGAGTAGGACGCGGTCACCCAGCCCCAGGAAGCGCGGGTCCTTGACCGGGGCGCGGGTGTATTGCTGATGCAGCCTCTGCAGGATGACGGCTAATTTGTACATGCCGAAACAGCGGGCAAAGCGCCAATGATTCAGGGGCATGGGGTTCCGTTCGAGGTAATGCTCCAAAAACTGGCGGCGCGTCAGAGCGCCGGGCAAGGCCGTCGGCCCCATGAGAAAGGCGGGGAGCAGGTCCGGGTCGTCCGCCTCGACCCAATAGGCGAAGGTGGTGCCCAAGTCGATGAGCGGATGCCCCAGCGCGGCCCGTTCCCAATCGAACACACAAACGATCCGGCTCGGATCCTCCGCATCCACCTGAAGGTGATCGAACTTGAATCCCAGATGGAGCAATCGGGGCTGCTCGGGATCGGGGGGCACATGTTTGCGCAGCCACTGGCCGGCCAGGTTCATGACGTCGATCTCGCGGGATTGTGCCTGTTCATAGCGGCGAATCCATTGGTTGAGCAGGAACGAATGCTGGCTGCTTTGGCGATCCGCATCCTCGAAACCCAGGCTCAGGGGATCAAGCTGATGCAGTTGTGCCATGACCTCGACGAAGCGGATTGACAGCCGCTGCATGACCGGAGCGGTCAGATCGAGATCGAGGGGAATGGCTTGGCGGATGACGCGGCCGGGCCGGGATTCGAGGATGCAGAAGGCATGGCCGATGATCGACTCATCCGGGCAGAAAAGGAACGGGCGCGGGGCCAGGGCAAAGTCGCGCCAGAGTTTGGCGAGGTAGCGATATTCCCGGCCGACGTCGTGGCTGATGACGTTCGCCTGGCTGATGGCGGGGCGGCGGAGGATGTATTCCTTCTGGCCGTCCAGACCGCAGAAGAGCCTATAGGAGCGTGAATTTTCGCCGGACGGCAGCAACTCCCAGCGCAGCGGCGGCTGGTAGCCAGGCAGGCTCCGATGAAGATGTTCCGATAAGCGGCGCAGGCATTCTTTCTCATCGGTGGGCGGAGGGAGCGTGCGCTTGGACCGACTCATTCAACCTGGCTCCAGGCGGTGCGGGAGAGAGCTTGGAGTAGCATAGCATGGGAGCGGCTGAATGCCAGGAGAAAGAACCCAGCACCGTATGCCGACAGGGAGGGCGCGGATGAGCGGGGTGAAAGGTGCCGCCTAGGGTTGGATGACCCCGCACAGGGGCGGGTCCCACGGCAGTTGGCGGTGCTGCTCGACCCAGCGATCGAACGCTTCGGCCAGGTGCGGCGGCAACGGCGAGGAGCGGCGCACGGTAAGGTCCACGTGGGTAGCCAGGTATTCGCAGGTGGCGGAGAGCCGTTGATCCGCGTCCACGAGGAGGAAGTGCATGAAATGGAGCCGCTTGACGGAGCGGCCCAGGGCGCGGGTGTAGAGGGAAACGCTTTCACCGACGTGCAGCTCGGCCAGGTAGCGGGTATGCTGGGTCAGGGCGAAGCAGCCGGAGCGGGCCTGGTGGAAATAGTCGGCGCCAAAGCCAAAAGAATCGAAGAAGGAAAACGTGGCGCGATCAAACAAATGGGTGTACCACATGACGTTCATGTGCCCCATCTCATCCTGATAATTTTCCGGGATTGTAGCTTGCCAAGTTCGCGGCAGTGTGAGAATATCCACCTGATTCACCCTGATGATGGTCACACCTGAACAGGAAGGGACTATAGGCATGGGAGAGTCTATCAAGCCCTGCACCTTTTTCAGGTTAAAGTCAAGGTTTGTGAAAAAGTGAAGAGCCATTTCCATATTTACTTGACAAATCATGAAAAAGAAACTGTAGTTAGGTATGGGATTGTCGGCCAGGGAACGCCCGAGGTCCGCCTTTTTCAAGCATCATCGGCTCAAAAGGAGCACGACATGGTTCGTCATCGAGGTCGCCGAGTTGGGAAAAAAGCTCGGCGCGGAGCGGCCTTGGTAGAATTGACCGTCTGCATGCCGATCTTGATCACACTGCTTCTGGGCGTGTGGGACATCGGCAAATTGCTGCAACAGCAGCAGATCGTGGCCAATGCCGTGCGCGAAGCGGGCCGGCAAGCATCCACGGGACAGTTAACACGCTCACAGACGGAAGCTGTCGCCAGACAATATCTTGTAGAATCAGGATTGCGGATCACCGATCCGGTCACGGGGACGCCGAACGTCACCACCGCCTCGGCGAATTTGACGTCGGGCAACGATTTCACGAATTCGGCCCAGCAAGATGAATTGATGGTGCGCCTGGAATATCCCTACAAAAACAACCGCTGGAACGTGCTCCAGTTTTTCTTCAGTTCGGAACTGCGGCAACGGGTAGAATACACCTGGCGCAACATGGCGGATAAGCCGATTACGGTCGATACCTCCATTCCGCTGCGACCCAAGACTTGGAATTAGGGCGGCGCGAACGCCAAGCCGCCAGAGGAGTTCCACTTATGCTCGTTCGACCACGATCCACCAGTCAGCAGCGCCGGGGGACGGCGTCCGTCGAGTTCGCCGTCGGCTCGGCCGTTTTCTTCTTCGTCCTCTTCGGCGTCATTGAATACGCCCGCTTTGTGACGATGTACAATGTCTTGGAAAACGCGACCCGCGAAACGGCTCGTTTCGCCATCGTCAACACGCACTTGGATTATTCCGGACTGTACAATGGTCCGGCCTACAACAAAGACACGCGGATCGACGCCCATCTGCGGCATTATCTGTCGCAATTGCGGGACGTTTATCAAAATCTCGACGTGACCGTGACCTCCTTCATTGGCAGGCCGGTCGAAGCGGGGGAAGTTTATGGTCAGCCCCGGCCCAATTGGCTTGAGGCCCGGGTCAATGACATCATCGCCATCGAAGCCACCGCGGATTTTCAGCCGGTGTTGCCCAACTTTTTGCTCATGGGCAACAACATCCGCATCCGTTGTCGTTCCTGCATGTTTAGCGAGGCCAATTAAATGCCTGCCCTTCGGGGGGAGGCGCTTCATCATCCCAGGGTTTCATGGTTCGCGGCTGTCAACACGATCATTCGGGAGAAGGAAACATGTATCGGCGCACAAGAGAAAAACGACGTCCTGGCGCTTTCATCGTTTTTCTCGTCATCTGCATTCAATTCTGCCTGATCGCCATGATGGCCCTGGCGGTCGATCTGGGCATCATGATGGTCGCGCGCAACCAATGCCAAAACGCAGCGGACCTGGCGGCCCTCAACGGCGCCCGGCAGCTCACGGGCGATTCTTCCCCAACTGTGGATTTTAATAAAGCCGCAGCCCTGCCCGCGGCGGAGGCCGCCGCGACGGGGCAGCGCGTCCTGAGCCAACCGATCACTTTGACTGACATTTCCATCACGGTCGGCTCCTATGGCTACGACGAAGCCAGCCGAGAGTTCGTGATCAAGGAAGATTGGAAGGACGCCAACGACGGTTGGTCGCTGGTCAACGCCACGGTTCGCTATTCGGGCGGCGCTTATTTCGCCCGTTGGCTGGGCACCAATACCTTGGACGTTCAAGCCGTCGCCACCGCGGCCCACCGTCCCCGCGATATCGGCGTCGTCGTCGATTTCTCCGGCTCCATGCGTTATGGCACGGCCCAGGGCGCCCCTTTCACCACCGTCAGCGGTTCCTCGATCGTCATCGCCAACCGCACCCGCTCGATGAATCCCGAAAACGTCTTCCCGAGATTTGGATATTATTCAAACAGTACGTTCGTTTCCCGCAACACTTGCTCCTCGCCGCAACTCGTGCCCACGGGCGAGATGTTGGATCGCAATAACGTGACGATCCCGAACACTGGCGATGCCGCCAATATGACGCTTGTCGGCAGTTTCTACCAGGATCCTCCCTCGACGCCACAGGTGTACACGCAGCCGGCCTTTTCGCCGAATCCGACGGGCTATCAAACGGCTCCGGTGGGCGATCCTTACACGACGTTCTTCACGGTGGGGGATATGCGCAGCATCGCCTTGGCGCCGCAAACACCCCGCGTGCAGCCCTATCCCTTCACGCCGACCAACCTGAGTGGTTATCAAAATCGACCAAGCAATCCGCCCAGCGTTTGGGATAGCACTTCCACTTATGTATGGCCCCATAATCCTCATGCCCTGGCGATCACGCGCAATGCCACCTGGGAAACCGATGGTTACGGCGGCGGCTTCGTGGGCTACACCATGGGGCCGAGCTATTGGGGCAAGACGTTCTACATTTGGCCGCCCGATCCGCGCGGCCCGACGAACCCGATGGACATCTCCGCTAACAATGGCTCCAAGGATTGGCGCAAGCGCTTCTTCATCCAGGTCTACCTCGGCCGAACCAGCTCCACGTTCACGCCCTCTCTGCCCGGTGGCGGTGGTGGCGGCGGCGGCGGCGGCGGTGGTGGCGGCGGCGGTGGCGGCGGCGGCGGCGGGGATCCTCCTCCCCCTCCTCCTCCTCCAGGCATGCTTTCCCTGGAAGAATCGTTGGTTATGAACCACGTCGGTGTGATCGGCACGGCCCTCAACAGCCCGGCGCGCGCCATCGGCACCTATGAACCGATGGACCACAACGACCTCATGTTCAACAACGACGGCACCTTCCGCGTTCCGGGCGTCCGCACGCAGATGGAAATTTATTCCATGCGAACGCCGACGACCTTGCCTGACTTCAGCAGCCCGCCGCCGACGTTCCGTCGCTGGTTTGAAAATTATGCCTATCTCGTCAACTACGACGCCATCCTCTACTGGATCAAGAACACCGGCGCGAATCCGTTTCCACCGCGCTTGCGTTCCGGCGGCATTGTTTACTATGAAAGCATTCCCGACACGATCAACCTTTCCACCTGGCCCATGCCCACGACGACCCAGGCGCAGCGCGATCAGCGCTTCTGGAAGGAATTCATCGACGAAATGCTCGGCATTCAGCAGACGGGACGCTACACTCTGTCCATTAGTGGAGCATTAAATCCTGCCACGGGCGCCACACAGAATGTTTCCATGGTGATGCCTTCCTACAGCCACGTGCAAGGGCGCATCGGCTACGGATCGGACATCAATTGGGAAAACTCGAGCACCTATCGCGGCCAAATCTACCCAAGACCGGATTACAACCAGTCCGCGCCTTCCATCGGCGTCTCTAACCTGGCCTACATGGATTACCGCGATAATCCAGACCGGCCCGTGACGCGCTTCTGGTTCGGCGCCATGGGGATGGTGGATTTCCTTGGCAATTTGAACATGTCCAGGGCTTATCACCCCGGCACCTGCTATGAGACGCCTTTGTGGCAATGCAAAGTCGGCGTGCAGGCAGCGATTCAAGACACGATGAACAACCACCCGAACGACACGCTCGCGCTGCTCTCCTTTAGCCGGCCTTCGGGATGGGGTCCGCCAGCCACGACCGGTGGCACGCAGCCCTTCAACGCCGGCTACTATAACTTGCCACGGTCCGCCCTGGGCCGCAATTACAACGGCATGATCGATTCCTTGTGGTTCCCGCAGACGTTCATCAATACCCAGCAAGAAATGAGCCTCTACGATGCCCGGTTCGACCAGGAAACGCCCCGCGCCGTTGGCGGCACCTGCGTGTCGATGGGTTTGATGCTGGCCTACAATCAATTCGCGGTTGGCGCAACACCCTCGGACTTGAAGACGTATTGCACCAACCCCAACACCCCGGGGATCATGGGCGGCCTGGGCCGCAAGGGGGCGCAGAAGATCATCATCCTGCAAACGGATGGCGTCTGCTCAGCCACCTCCTACCAAAACGAACCGAGCGAACTGTTCAGCAACTACGGCGCTTACAACTCCTTCTTCCGCGTTCGATTGCGTGATTCCCAGGGAAATCAAAGCACCTCAGGCAACGAGTATCCCAACTGGGTGGCCGGGGCCCCTGTGGGTGCCACGGGCGAGACGCCTCCCATCACCCAGGCCAAGCGGATCACCGAGATCATCTGCAATTACGACACGCATTCGACCTATCCGGGCTTCTCCCTCGGCCGCAAGCCTGTGAAGGTCCATTGCATCGCTTTTGGCAGCTTGTTCGATCCGGCCAACACCGGAACGGCGACCGTAACGGCGCGCAACACCGTGCTCGACATGTTGCAATACATGCAATACGTCGGCAAGGTGCAACTCTCTCCAACCGATCCGTTGGAACCCTACAAGGTCATCTACGGCGACGGTCCAACGAAGATTAATAAGCTGCGCACCGCGTTTCAAAACATCATGCAGGATGGTTACTCGGTGTCGTTGATTCGCTAGGATGGCAAACGTGAACCCCCCAAGGGAGCGGAGGCAGTGACCATCCGCTCCCTCTCTATTTCCGGCATTCGTCCTGCTCCCATGGAGCCGCCATGCCCCCAATGGTCGAATTCGCCCAGGCCGGCAAGGATTATCTGGTTGGCTTTCCTTTTCCGCGGCCGTTTGTCGCCGTCGCCCAGGTTTCTTTCCAGATCGAGCCGGGCGAAGTGTTTGGCCTGGTCGGCCCCAACCGCGCGGGCAAGACCACGCTGATCAAGATGCTGCTCAATTTGTGCCGGATCACGCGCGGCGAGGTTCGACGCTTCGGCGAGCCGGCCCGCGTGCGGCGGACGTTGAGCCGGGTCGGCTACATGCATGAAAACCAGGCCTTTCCGAAATACCTGACGCCGCTGTCGCTGCTCGAATACTACGGCACGCTGACCCGGCTGCCCGCGGCTGCGATCCAGGAGCGGAGTTACAAGCTTGTCGAGCAGGTGGGGTTGGCCGACCGCCGGCAGGACATCCTCGCGCGCTTCAGCAAGGGCATGGTGCAGCGGTTGGCTTTGGCCCAGGCCCTGCTCAACGATCCCGACCTGCTTGTCCTGGACGAACCCATGGAGGGGTTGGACCTCTCCGCTCGGAAGATGCTCCATGGGATCGTCAAGGAGCGCCGGCGGCAGGGCAAGTCGGTTTTGCTGGTGTCGCATTCGACCCACGACGTCGATCAGCTTTGCGACCGGATCGGCATCATGCTCGGCGGCCAGATGGCTTACCTGGGGAGTCTGGCGGCGTTCAAGCAAGATCCGCAAACGAAGCAGCCCCGTTCGTTCGAAGCGGCGCTGCACGACTTGTACGATCGCTCGGCCTCATAGGATGAACGCTCCATGATCGCGGTGTTTCGCAGTTTGATCGTCGACACGTTTCGTCAATCGCTGGCGTCGCGCATCTTCTGGGTGATGCTGGCGGTGAGCGGCTTGTGCACGTTGTTTTGTCTGAGCGTGGGGTTCATCAACGTCCCCGTCAAGGCGGGCGAAGGCTTGCCCCAAGCCGATCCGCTGGCCGATCCGGTCAAAGCCGAGGCCGCGGGGCTCGACATCTTCGGCGGCGAGATCACGTATGGTTTCGGCGTGATCCGCATGCAGGTGGACCGGGATCGGCAGAACGCGGTGCAGTTCATCCTAGCCGTGCTGGCGGGGTTGGTGGCGGGATCGCTCGGCTTGCTGCTCACCCTGGTCTGGACGGCGGGCTTTTTCCCTTCCTTCCTGGAGCCGAGCGCGGCGTCGGTGCTCTTGGCCAAGCCGATTCACCGCTGGCAGTTGCTCTTGGGCAAGTTCGTCGGGCTGCTCGTCTTCGTGGCCCTGCACGCGGCGGTGTTCGTCTTGGGCACATGGCTCGCGCTGGGCGTGAAGAGCGGCGTGTGGGTCCCCGCTTATCTGTGGTGCGTGCCCATGCTCGTGCTGCAGTTCGCCGTCTTTGCCAGCGTCTCCGTGCTCTTAGCCGTGGTGACGCGGAGCACGGTGGTGTGCGTGTTCGGGTCGATCCTTTTTTGGATGGTCTGCTGGGCCATCAATTATGGCCGGCACAAGGTTTACGCCGTGCCGGAACTGCGAGCGGCGGTCTCGGTGCAAATGGTCAACGCGGGTTATTGGGTCATGCCCAAGCCGGTGGATTTCGGCATGCTCTTTTTCGACGCCATCGGCGCACACAATTACTTTGCCGAGGCGGTGGATCTGAAGCCCATCCGCCAGGAAGAAAAGGCGACCAAGCAAACTTGGCAGCGACCGACGTTGGCGCTGGTCACGTCGCTTTTGTTTTCGTTGGGCATCCTCGGGCTGGCCATGTATCAATTTCGCCACACGGATTATTGACCTTCGTTGCTGACGCCGCTGCGGGCAGCGTGGCTGTGACATCCTCTTTCCTTGTGTGAGCATCCCCATGATTCATCGACGACAATTTGTCCAAACCACGGCCGGCGCGGTGCTGGCCGGGCTGGCGCCGCGGTTCCACATTCTGGGCGCTGCTTCGAAATCGGGCACGCGCCAGGTCGTGATCGGCCAAGGCGAACATCGCTACGAATGCCACCACCGCTGGGGTGAGCTGCCCTCGCATCTCCGCTGGCAAACGACCCATGGCGTGTGCGTCGACCCGGAAGGCCTGATCTACATCACCCATCAGGGATACGGCCCCGACGTCATGGACACGGTGGTGGTGTTCGATGCCAAGGGCAAGTTCGTGCGCTCCTTCGGACGGGCCTACCATCAAGGGGGCCACGGCATCGATCTCCGCGTGGAAGGTTCCGAAGCCTTTCTCTACCTGTGCGACATCCATCAAAGGCAAGTCATCAAGACCACCCTCGCCGGCGAGGAGGTTTGGAAGAAAAGCTATCCCGCCGAGTCCAAGGTTTATGCAGAGGCCAAGGGTTACCGCCCAACCAATCTGGCCTTTGCTCCCGACGGCGGCTTCTACGTGGCCGACGGCTACGGCTCCCACTTCATTCATCAGTACGACGCCGCGGGGCAATGGGTCCGAGCCTGGGGCGGCAAGGGGAATCAACCCGGCAAGCTCTCCACGCCGCACGGCATCTGGCTCGACGATCGGCCTGGCCGCGAGCCGAGCCTGGTCGTGGCGGACCGCGCCAACGCCCGGCTGCAATACTTCAGCCTGAAGGGCGAATTCATGAGCGAGTCTCGGGACGTGCTTTTTCCCGCTCACTTCGATATTCGCGGGGACGTGTTGCTGGTTCCCGATTTGCATGCCCGGGTGTCGCTGTTCGACAAGGACAACCGGGTGATCGTGCACCTGGGGGACGACCCGGATTGGATCGCCGAGGTGAAGAAGTTCAAAATCCGCACGCAGCCCAGCGAGTGGGTGGAGGGCAAATTCGTACACCCGCATGACGCCTGTTTCGATCGGGCGGGGAATCTGTTCGTGGTGGAATGGGTGCAAACGGGGCGGGTTAGCTTTCTGCGCCGCGTGAGTTGACGGGGCCGATTGGCTCCATGAGCTTTTCCGCTTGCCGCATCCATTGCAAGAGGCTCTCCTCCATGGCGGCAAGCTGCTTTTCGGTGTTGGCCGTGAGCTCCGCGGCCTGGTCGTGAAAGGCTTCGAGGGCGGCGATCTGCCGCGCGCAGGCGTCGAGCCCTTCACTCAATGGAGCGGCGGGCAGTTGGGCCAACAGGGCATCGACGTTGGCTTCACGGCGCGCCGTTCGCTCCGCCACGGCTTGGGCCTGGGTTTCGAGTTCATCCAGCATGGCCAGGTCGAGCGGCACGGGCTTCATGGAGGGGCTCCTTTCCCAGCAAGGTCTCGTGCTTTTCCATACCCCAATTCAGCCTGAGTGCCAAGAGGAAAGATTATTAGCGAAAAGTTATGCCAAGTGAGCCTGGCTGGGCAACCTGCTGCGTTTATCCTCGAACATCATGCCCTGAAACCTTTTGCGACTTCATTCGCGCCCGATCTCACTGTTTTTCCACCTTTGCCGCAACCAAGGCCGTCCTTCTTCCCCCAGGCTAACAAACTGTCCTGGACGGCTGACCGGGGGAACCATATTGATAACGTATCAACCTCTGATGAGCTTTGGGTGAAACCGGCCAAGCGGGGTCGGCTTTCTTCTTCATATTCTTTTTTGGTGGGTAAAGCGTGATGACACCATGGGCACGTTTGAGCCAGGTTGGAGCGGGATGCTTGCATTTCCGACCGCTGTTGTGTTTGCTTCTGCTGCTGATGAGCGGTTCAAGCCTGTACGCCAGCGAAGCTGACCTGGCCATCCCGGACCTGCATGCGGGCAAGTTCACGATCTTCGGGCTGGACATTACCGCTTGGAATTTACTGCTTTACGGCGCGATCGTGATCTGTGGCACGTTGGGCATCAGTCTGTATCTGCGGCACCAGATTTACGTGCAGCCGGCGCATCAATCGATGCTGAACATCTCCGAAATCATTTTCCAAACCTGCAAGACCTATCTGATTCAACAAGGCAAGTTCCTGTTGATGCTGTTCGTGCTGATCGCCTTCGCCATCTCCTATTATCTGCTGGCCTTCGGCGGCCATGAAGGGCCGAGCCAGCCTGACCACCTGCAGCCGATTCCCCCCTTCTTGAAGGTCGTTTACGTTTTGCTCTTTTCGCTGGTCGGCATGGGCGGTTCCTATTGGGTGGCCTGGTACGGCATCCGCGTGAACACCTGGGCCAACTCGCGCACCGCTTTCGCCTCGCTCCGAGGCATTCCTTGGGACGTCGTGAACATCCCGCTGCGCGCGGGCATCTCGGTCGGCTTGTTCCTGATTTCGCTCGAGCTGATCATGATGGTTGTCATCTTGCTCTTCGTGCCGCGTGAAATCGTCGGCGTGTGCTTCCTGGGCTTCGCCATTGGCGAGTCGCTCGGCGCCTCGGCCCTCCGCATCGCGGGCGGCATTTTCACCAAGATTGCCGACATCGGCTCCGATCTCATGAAGATCGTCTTTAACGTCAAGGAAGATGATCCGCGCAATCCGGGCGTCATTGCCGACTGCACCGGCGACAACGCTGGCGATTCGGTCGGCCCCACCGCCGATGCCTTTGAAACCTACGGCGTCACCGGCGTCGCCCTCATCGCCTTCATCACCCTGGCGATCCCCAACACCCAGGCGGACCTCCAGTCCAAATTGATCGTCTGGATTTTCGCCATGCGCTTCCTCATGGACATCATGTCCGGGGCGAGCTATTTCGTGAATCAAGCCATCTCCGAGAAGAAATATAAAGGTTTGAAGGAATTCAATTTCGAAGAGCCGTTGACGCGGCTGATCTGGATCGCCGCCATTCTCTGCATCAGCACGTCCTTCTTCATGAGTTGGTTGTTGCTGAACAATCTGGTCGTCGGCGGCGCGTCCTACCCCAACTTGTGGTGGCAACTCGCGGCCATCATCAGTTGCGGCACGCTGGCAGCCGTGCTCATCCCAGAATTCACGAAAGTCTTTACCAGCTCCCACTCCAAGCACGTGCACGAGATCGTGACGGCCTCCCGCGAGGGCGGCTCCTCGTTGACGATCCTGTCCGGCATCGTCGCCGGCAACTTCAGCGCTTTCTGGAAGGGTATTCTGATCGCCGGGCTGATGGCCATCGCCTACTTCGTCAGCTTGCAAGGCCTCGACGAGGTCATGCGCGTCAACCTCGACCCCACCAACCCCGCCAAGCTGGTCGGCGTCGGTTCCATCTTCGCGTTCGGCCTGGTCGCCTTCGGCTTCCTCTGCATGGGGCCGGTCACCATCGCCGTCGATAGCTATGGTCCCGTCACCGACAATGCCCAGTCGATCTTCGAACTGGCACAGACCGAAAGCATCCCCGGCATCAAGGAAGAAATCCAGCGCGATTTCGGCTTCGAACCCGACTTCACCCTCGGCAAGCATTACCTCGAGGCCAACGACTCGGCGGGCAACACCTTCAAGGCCACGGCCAAACCCGTGCTCATCGGCACCGCGGTCGTCGGCGCCACCACCATGATCTTCAGCATCATCCTCATTCTCGGCCACAACGGCTTGCTCCATTTGAGCCTGACGGACGCCCCCGTGCTGCTCGGCTTCATCTGCGGCGGCGCCGTGATTTATTGGTTCAGCGGCGCCAGCATGCAAGCCGTTACCACCGGCGCCTATCGCGCCGTCGAGTTCATCAAGAAAAACATGAACCTCGACAAGAAAGAGGCCGATATCGAGGATTCGAAGACGGTTGTCCGCATTTGCACCGAGTATGCTCAAAGCGGCATGTGGAACATCTTCATCGCCCTCATGGCATTGACCTTGGCTTTCGCCTTCTTCGACCCCAACTTCTTTGTCGCATATCTGATCTCGATTGCCGCTTTTGGCCTGTTCCAGGCCATCTATATGGCCAACGCCGGCGGCGCCTGGGACAACGCCAAGAAGCTCGTCGAAGTGGACATGAAGGAAAAAGGCACGCCTCTCCACGCCGCCACCGTGATTGGCGACACCGTGGGCGATCCCTTCAAAGACACCACGTCGGTGGCCCTCAATCCGATCATCAAGTTCTCGACGCTGTTCGGCCTGTTGGCGGTGGAAATCGCCGTCGAGGTGGCCCGGCACGCGCGGGAGCACAGCACCATGAACTATATCCCCTATGTTGGGATCTTCATGTTGATCGTGGGGTTGTCCTTCGTCTTGCGGTCATTCTACTCCATGCGGATTCCTGAGAAGAAGTAACCCTTTCGCTGGATCATGAAATAAAAAACGGGCGGCTTCGCGCCGCCCGTTTCTTTTTTGCGTGAACGGGGAAGGCAGACTAACGATCCTTCGCTTCCTGTTTCGCGGCGGCGGGATCCGCAAGACTCGACAGCTTGGACGCCTCGGTGAAGGTCAGCGATTCGCTGTTGAGGCAAAACCGCATGCCCGTCGGGCGCGGGCCGTCGTTGAACACGTGGCCCAGATGGGCGTCGCAGCGGGCGCAATTTATCTCCATCCGCACCATGCCGTGGCTGCGATCCACCTTTTGCGACACGTTCGTCTTCGCGATCGGCTGGAAAAAGCTGGGCCAGCCGGTTCCCGATTGGAACTTGGCGTTCGAGGAAAACAAGGGCAAGCCGCAGCAGACGCAGGCATAGACGCCCTCTTTTTTGTTGTCCAAGAGGTTGCCGCAGAAGGGCGGCTCCGTCCCGGCGCGGCGGGTGATGCGGTATTGCTCCTCGGTCAGTTGCTGTTTCCATTCCGCTTCCGTCTTGACGACCATCGGCATGGCGATCGGCCCGACGAGCTTGCCCTCGGCATTGAAGACGTGCACGCTGACCATTTGCGGTTTTCCTTTTTTCTCGGAGGCTTTGGCGGCGGACGACTCTCCCTGCAGCAGCACGGCAGGGATTCCCAACATCAGGATAAACATCATTCCTGCCCACATGGTTCGATCTCCCTTGATGTGCATGATGGCCGCGGCCATGACCTCAGGATAACCGCAAGCGCCGGCCGGGGTCAACGAAATGCGCGGCCGGCGTTTCCCGTCCGGGACGGGATACCCCTTGGATGCGGCTGAGCCAGCCAAGGTTTCGGAGGGAAGCCAGGTCCGCCTCCTAGGAAAGGCAGCGGGTCATGCAAAAAGCCCGGCCTTGCGACCGGGCTTTCGATGAGGAGGAATCGAGTCCGCGTTACTTGACGTCGTTGATCTTGATGGCCGCCTTGGCCCGCAAGCCCGGGAGCATCTGGTCGCGAAGGCGGTCGCTGACGACTTCCTTGACCGCATCCTTGACCTGCTCGAATTCGACGTCGCGGCCCGGGATGCGTCCGGTGACGAGGATGACGTGGAAGCCGAATTGGGTTTCGACGACGTCGCTCATCTGGCCGGGCTGAAGCTGAAAGGCGGCCTTGGCGAAGGGTTCGACCATGTGGCCGAGGCGGGGGAAGGAGCCGAGGTCGCCGCCGTTTTTCTTGGACGGGCAGTCGGAATCCTTGCTGGCGGCGGCGGCGAAGATTTCGGTAATGACCTTGAGCTGCTGCGTGGCGTAGGCCAGGCTGTCGGTGTTGGGCACGCCGGTCATCCGCTGCTTCGTGGTCTGGTCGATGGTGCCGCGGATGGCCAGCGCCTTGGCCTTGGCCTTTTCCTTGTCCTCGGCGGTGGCGCCTTCGGGCAGGGCGACGAGCAAATGGCGGGCGCTGACAGCCGAGCCGTCGAAGCTCTCCTTGCTGGCGTTGAAGAAATCCTTGAGCTTGTCGTCGGTGAACTGGCTGTCGCAGAATTTTTCCCAGCGCAGATCGGCTGCGACTTGGCGGCGCAGCTCCGCCTCGGTGATTTGCAGTTGGCCGAGCATGGTCTCCAGGGTGATGTTGTTTTTCTTCGCTTCTTCCTTGATGAGGTCCATGCGCTGGTCGACCTCCTTCTCCTCCATTTTGACGACGCTGCGCAGATGCTGCTCGATGAGCAGATTGTCGATGAGATATTGGATCAGCTCCTTCCGCGCCTTGGCGTGCTGCTCGGGGGGCAGGTTTTTGAGCGCCCGCTGGACGTTCGCTTCGGGAATGGCTTCGCCGTTCACCGTGGCGGCGGCGGGCGGCTCGGCCCAGGCGAGCCATCCGGTCAGGGTCAAGAGCCAGGTCAAACTTGCCAACATGATTCGCCCTCCAATCGGCGTCCTTGAAAACTCGGGGGATGGGAAAACAGATCGGGTTTCTCGGCTCAAGCGGCTTCGCGGCGGACCGTCCGGCGCTGCGCCTGCAGCATGATTTCCAATGCGTTGACCAGGCGATCCGGGCCGCGGCCGTCGATCAAGAGCCGCCCGCAGCGGGCCATCATGCGGCGCTCGCTCTGGTCCTCGATGAGATTTTCCACGGCCATGCGCACGGTCTTCGGGTTGACCGATTCATGCCAACCGAGCAGCGTCGCGGCCCCTTCTTCCTCGAGCATCTCGGCGGCGCGCCACTGCGCTTCATCTTGCACGATGAGCAGCATCGGCACGCCGACGCACGCCAATTCATAAGCCCATTGATTGGCGTCGCACAGAGCGAAGTGGCAGCGGGAAATCCGCTTGGCCATCTCGGCGGTTTCCGTGGCGATCGTGATCCGGCCCTTGTGCGTTTCCGCCAGCTTTTGCCATTGGGGCAACTCGGGATGCACCGAGCGCGCCAGGATGTCGACCCGCGCCACGTCGTTCATGCCCAGGAGGATGTCCAAGGCCCGGCCGGTCCAGTTGTGCGGATCATCGCCGAAGCCGACGACGACGCGGATCGGCAGTTGCGGCTCCTGCCCGCGCACCAGCCGGACGCGGCGAATGCCGGGGCGGACCAGGGTGTACCGTTTGCCGGCCAGCACTTGCGTGCCCGGGCAGACGTCGTAATCGGCCACGCTCTTGTTCATGGCCGGGTGGACGATGAGCTGGCTGGCGAAGCGATATTCGGCCTGATGATCGAAGCTGATGACCATCGGCCCCAGGTTCGCTAGTTCGGCCAGATATTCGGGGGTGCCATGCGGGGAATCGACGAGCACGGCGGCGGGCTTGATCCGATGGACCTCCCGCGCGAGTTGTTCGAGGTCCTCCGGCGTGCCGACGGCATGCTCGGCGGGAATCCATTGATTGTCGCCGCGTTTGATCTGTCCCGCCAAGATCGTCGGCTGCAAGTCCGACAGGAAATGGCATGGCCGGCGCCGCCGCTGCAAGGCGCTGGCAAAGACCATGGTTCGTGCGAGATGTTCCCAACCCATGGCGCGCGTGCCGTCGACGCGCATCAAGACCGGTTCGCGAGTCATTCCGCCTCTTCTCCATAACAGGGGAAAGCTACCGACGCCGGGCGACAAGGCCCGACGCTCACGCGTTCGGTGTCAAGCAGGATGGCGTTCAAAGTGGAGCCATGCGGGAGAAGCCGTTCCGTCAGCTTCCATCCGAAGGGCAGCGTCCGATGTGTTCCGAGCATCCGACGCGTGGGGCGAATCTTACTCCAAGATTTCCTAAAGAAAAAGGCCAAAACGTCCGAGCCATCGGCGCGGCGAAACGCCCAGCCTGGCGAATCATGGCACGCTGGTGAAATTGACCGCGGTGAACCGGGACGCGGCCGGGGAGGCGAAGCAGCGCCATTCGCGGCGGCGCGGCAAGCTGGTCGATTGCGGCCCGCATCGGCTCCGTTTATAATGGCCCCTGCGAAGGTCCCTCGACTCGACGCTCGCCTTCGCCAGGGGGGATGGTTTCATGCGCAACTTTCTGGGCATCGACGTCGGCACCAGCGGCACCAAGGCGCTGGTCTGCCGCGAGGACGGCCTGGTGCTGGGCGTCGGGGTGGCGGATCATCCGATCGCGCATCCGCGGCCCGGCTGGTCGGAACAGCATCCCGAGGATTGGTGGCAGAGCAGCGTGGCGGCGGTGCGGCAAGCCTTGTCCCAGGCTCAAGTGGAGCCGAAAACACTGGGCGGGATCGGCCTGAGCGGCCAGATGCACGGGTCGGTTTTTCTCGACCGGCATCAGCGGGTGCTGCGGCCGGCGATTTTGTGGAATGATCAGCGGACCGTGAACGAATGTACAGAGATCGAGGAGCTCGCCGGCGGCCGCGCCGCCCTCATTCAGATGGTCAGCAATCCCGCCTTCACCGGCTTCACGGCGCCGAAAATCGTTTGGCTCCGCCATCACGAACCGGAACTGTATCAGCAGCTCGACAGCGTCCTCTTGCCGAAGGATTATCTGCGCTTCCGTTTGACCGGCGACTATGCGACCGATGTCAGCGACGCCTCGGGCACCCTGCTGCTGGACGTCAAGCAGCGCCGCTGGCACACGGGGCTGCTGCAAAAGCTGCAGCTCAGCCAGGACGTGCTGCCGCCTTGTTTCGAATCGACCGAAATCACGGGCAAGTTGTCGGCCGAGGCGGCGCAGACGCTGGGGCTGCCCAAAGGGTTGTCGGTGGTCGCCGGGGGAGGCGATCAGGCCGCCGGCGCGGTCGGCAGCGGCATCGTGCAATCGGGATTGGTCAGTGCCGTGCTCGGCACCAGCGGGGTGGTCTTCGCCCATGCCGAACAGCCAAGAACGCACCCCGAAGGGCGCGTCCACACGATGTGCCACGCGGTGCGCGGCGCCTGGCACATGATGGGCGTCGTCCTGGCGGCGGGCGGCAGCTTGCAATGGTTTCGCAATCAGTTTTGTCAGGAGGAAGTGCGCGCTGCGGCGGCGCAGCAGCGCGATCCCTACGAACTCATCCTCGAAAACGCGGCGGCGCTTCCCCCCGGCGCGGAGGGGCTGTTCTTCCTGCCCTATCTCACCGGAGAACGGCATCCTTATGCCGATCCATTGGCGCGCGGCGCCTGGCTGGGCTTGAGCGTCCGGCATACGCGATGGCATCTGGCCAGGGCCGTCATCGAGGGCATCACCTTCGCCTTGCGGGATTGCCTGTGCGTCATGGAGCAGCTTGGCGTATCGTTCAAACAAATTCGGCTGGCGGGGGGCGGCGCGCGCAGCGCCTTTTGGCGGCAGCTTCAAGCCGACATCTTCGGCCATCCGGTGGCCCTTGTCAATTCGACCGAAGGCGCGGCCCTGGGCGCGGCCATCCTCGCCATGGTCGGCACGCGCACTTACGACCACGTTCCCGAAGCGTGCCAGGAAATGATGCGCGTCGTGGAAACCATCGACCCCGACCCGGCACGGCATGCGCGTTATCGCGAACTGCACGCCGAGTATCAAAAACTGTATCCGCTGCTGCAGCCGGTGTTCCCCAGGCTGGCGTCTGGGGCCGAGGCCGGCGCCTCTTGACGGCGTTTCATGAACCCTCCACCGATGGGAGTTTGGCATGGCCCTGGAAGTCGATCCGAAAGCTTACCGTCTGGTCATCACCCAAGCGCTGATCGGAGGCGTCGTCGGCACCCTGCCCGGGTCGCTGGTCATGGCCATCGAGCCCAATTTGATCCATCCCTTTTTCCCCACGATCTTGCTCCTCGCGGGGTGCGTGCTCGGCTGTCTCATTTGCGCTCTGGCGGCGACGGCGGGGGTTTTCGTCGACACGGTTCGCGCGGCCCGGCGCTCCACCCGCAACCATGGCGGCGAGGCTCGGGCGGAGTCGATGCCGATCCATATGAACCATCGTTCCGATGAGCATCCGGCTTTGCCGCAGACGGCCGCCGCCTCGACGTCGGACCCGGTCCCGTCGAGTTGACCTGCGCCGCCCCGTCCTCTCCGCGCTCAGGTTGTTGTTGGCACGGTCCCTCCAAGCCGATGCTTTCGATAGAATGATGGCATGGAACGCGCACCCTTCACCACCGAGAATACGGTTTCGGCCAAGCCGCCCCGCTCGGGATTCTGGCAAGAGAAATGTCCCCGCTGCCGGGAAGGTGCGGTCTTCTCCGGCCTGGTGACCATGAACGAGCGGTGCCCTAAATGCGGTTTGCTCTTTGGCCGCGAGCCAGGCTACTTCCTGGGAGCCATGTATTTTGGCTATGCCTTGGGGGTGCCGGTGCTGGGCTTGCTGCTGCTGGCGGCGTATCTGTTCTGGCCGGATTGGCCCCTCGATCGGCTCCTGCTCGTGGCCCTGGTCGGTTTCGTGCCGTTCCTGCCGATGATCTTTCGCTTCTCCCGGCTGCTGTGGATTTATTTCGATCAGACGTTCGACCCCAGCCGGCCATCAGGCTCCGCGCCGTGATGGCGACCCGAGCGAACGATCAAAGCTCACGACGTCCATCATCGATCCATGCTGATGGCGGCGATGAGCCGTGCCGCGGGACTCGCCACGGGGGGATAATTTTTCCTTCCGCCTAGGCCATTCGTGGCGCAGAATAGTCTATTGGCCGTTGAACGATTCACCCTGCTGCATCGTCCAGCCCACCCGCGGTAGGAGCCTTATGTCCGCGCCTTCACTGTATCCCAATGAACAGCATTTGGGATTGATGACGGATATGCAAGCGTTGACCCTGGCCGCGGGGTATTACACCCATGGCCTGGCGGATCGGAAGGCGACTTTCGAGTTGTCGATCCGCGAGATGCCGCCCCATCGGCATTACCTCGTGGCGGCGGGGTTGGCCCAGGTCATTCACTACTTGCTGCGGTTTTCCTTTTCACCGGAACAGATCCGCTGGCTCCGGCAGCAGCCGTTGTTCGCCAAGGTGCCCGTGGGGTGGTACGAAAAGTTGGATGCCCTGCGCTTCGAGGGCGATCTGTGGGCCATCCCCGAGGGGACGATGGTGTTCCCGCCGAGTCCGCTGCTGCGCGTCACGGCCCCGCTCATGGCGGCCCAGTTGCTGGAAACCTACCTGATCAGCACGATCATGATGCAGACGATGGTGGCCTCGAAGGCGAGCCGCATCGTGACGGCGGCCCAGGGTCGGGCACTTTGGGACATGGGGGCGCGGCGGGCTCATGGTCCGCAGGCGGGCATGTTGGCCGCCCGCGCCGCTTACCTGGCGGGCTTCGAGGGGACCAGTCATGCCGAGGCCGCCCGCCGCCTCAACATCCCCACCGCCGGGATGCAGGCCCATGCCTGGTTCATGAGCTTCAAGGATCAGAAGGATGCGTTCCGTAAATTCGGCGAGACTTTCCCCGAGGGCGTCACCGTCGTTTTGGATACCTTCGACACCCTCGACGGACTGAATCGGGCCCTTTCCTCCGGAACCGCCATCCAAGCCGTCCGCATCGACAGCGGCCACCTCTTGAACCTGAGCCGCGAAGTGCGCCGGCTGTTGGATGCCGCCGGTCGGCCGCAAGTGAAGATCATCGTCAGCGGCGACCTCAACGAACAACGCATCCACGACTTGCTCGCCGCCGGGGCGCCGGTGGATGGCTTTGGCGTCGGCACGGAATTGGTCACGAGCCTGGACGCGCCGAGCCTCGGCTGCGTCTACAAACTCGTGGAGATCGAGACGGAGTTCGGCCTCGAAGGCCGGCTCAAGAACGCCCCGGACAAGAAAAGCTACCCCTATGCCAAACAGGTCTATCGCTTCACCGGCGGGGATGAGCGGTTCGAATTTGACGAGATCACCCGCAACACGGAAACGCTCTATGGCGATCCGCTCATGATGCCCATCATGAAGAACGGCGAACTGGTCGAACCCCTGACCTCCTTGGCCTCCCTTAGGACTCGCTGCCAGGAACAACGGGCGCTCCTGCCCGCGCGCTTGCTCGGGCTGGAGGAGACGGTCGAACCCTACCGGGTGCGGATCAGCAAGCACTTGGAGCGGGAAGCCGAGCGGCTGCTCAGCCAAAGCTCGGATGAATTTTCCTTTGTCTAATGGGCAGGATCGGCGTGATTCCCCCAATCCATGCAGGTGTTCCACGTGGAACATCCCGCCCCTTGGCCGCGCGTCCGGGGCGGTTGCCGACGCCGGCCCGGTCGGTTCAGGTCCCGTTCAGCGGCGGCCGTTTCAGGTGAAACCCGGTGGCTTCCTGATAGGCCATGGCCACGGCGAGCAGTTCCGCTTCACCGAACAATTGGCCGGTGAAGGTCAAGGAGATCGGCACGTCCGCGCCGTTGCGCTTCGTGAACCCATTAGGGAGGCAAACGGACGGATGGCCGGTCAGGTTGGTCGTTGAGAGGTCATTGCCGCCGACGTAGAGATCAACCTGTTCGAAGACCTTGGCCATGTCGTCCATCAATTTGGACCGGAGCCGCTGGGCGCGGAGGTAATCGACGGCGGTGATCCATTGGGCGGCGCGAAAGGGCGTCGGCCAGAGCTTGCCGATCTGTTCGAGTTTCCCCGCCTGGGTCAGGTGGTCGAAGGCGGCTCCGGCCTCGGCGTTGAGGATGGTGTTCACGATCATCCCCGCTTGCCGTTGGGGTAGACTGATCGGCACGACCTGCACGCCGATTTCGCGCAGCACCTTGACCTCGGGCCGATCGTCGCTGTTCCGACCGGGGACGCCCACCCGCAAGGCGGCGAGTTTCTTCGGTGAAGGCCAAACATAGTCCCGGTCGACGGCGGTCGGGTCCCGGCCGTCCCGTCCCTGAATCGCACCCAGGACCAGGGCGCAATCCTCCACCGAACGGCAAATCGGCCCGATCTTGTCCATGGTCCAGCACAGGGCCATGCAGCCATGTCGGCTGACCCGGCCAAAAGTGGGCCTCAATCCGGTGGCTCCGCAGCGGGTGGATGGGCTGACGATGCTGCCCAAGGTTTCGCTGCCGAGCGTGAAGCCGACCAAACCCGCCACGACTGCCGCAGCCGAGCCGGCGCTGGAGCCGCTCGAACCTTCTTGGGGATTCCAGGGATTGTTCGTGCGGCCGCCGAACCAGACGTCGTTGTAGGCCAACGCGCCCAGGCTCAACTTGGCCGCCAAGACGGCCCCGGCCTGTTCAAGCCGCTCCGCCACCGTGGCGGTCATGGCCAGCATTTGTTCCTGATATTCCCCCGCTCCCCAGGTGGTCTTGTAATCCTTTACGGCGATCAAATCCTTCGCCCCCCAGGGAATCCCGTGCAGCGGTCCCCGATCCTTGCCCTGCTTCAGTTCCTCATCCGCTTGCTTGGCTTGCTTGAGCGCGAGGTCTTCCGTCAAGGTGATGACGCATTTCAAAAGCGGATCGAACTTTCGCAAGCGCTCGAGATAGAGCTGGGTCAATTCCACGGAGCTGATCTGCCCCGACCGCAGCAGGTGGCCCAGTTCGCTGATGGATAAAAAAGCGATCGCCTCCGGCTCGGATGGTTTCTTCAATGCCTTCTGACGGGCGGCGACCGAGACGGTGGCTTGCTTCGGCGCGGCGGCGTTCGGCGTCGGATCGAAACGCACGGCCAGGGGAACCTCGTTGGCCAAATCGACGCGCCGGGCCGCATCGATTCCCCGCCGGTAGCCGGTGAGCGCTCGCGCCACCGCTTCGCGGTCCTCGTCCTTCAAGGTGATGCCCGCCACCCACTCGGCCTGTTTGAGCATCTCCGCCGTGATGACGTTGTTGGGCGCGGGCGTGTCCTGGACCAGAGCCGCGGCGGCACGCTGAAACACCATCGTCCCGATGCCCAAGGCGGACAGCGAGGCAAGCACGGAGCGTCGGTCAACGAGCATGTTGATTCTCGCAAGATAAGGGAAGGATCGAAACCGCATCGGAATCGGCCCGATTATAGTCGGCCGAGGGGGGTAGTGCGAAAGGAAAGTCGGAGCGCGGGCCGAGCGGTTCCCAGCTTCCTCGGCTTGCTGGATTTTCCCATCTCGCCACCCGGCTGGTTGGCTGCCAACCTGCGTTGCCCGATTTGGGCGTCAATGCTAAAATCCCCCGCCGATGCGCCGCCCGTTTCCAGAACCATGCATGAGGGAGACCTTCCCATGAATGATAAACGCCGCCTGGGTCGAGGATTGGATGCTTTGTTTGGCGGATCGGCTTCCCCCTCGTCGGCGGAGATCGCGCTGCCCGCCGAGGCCGATGCGGCGGACGCCCTGGCCGGCCAAGCCTGGTCGGAAGTGCCCATCGCTCAGATCGAAACCAATCGCTTTCAGCCGCGGAAGGAGTTTGACCGCGAATCCATCGAAGCGCTCAGGAGCAGCCTGGAAACGCATGGGCTATTGCAGCCAATCGTCGTGCGCAAGAACGGCGACCACTTTGAGCTGATCGCCGGCGAACGGCGTCTCCGCGCCGCCAAGGAAGCGGGCTGGTCCAACATTGCCGTCCACGTCGTGGACATGAACGATCAATCCGTCTTCGAGGCGGCCCTCGTTGAAAACATCCAGCGCAGCGACCTCAATCCGCTCGAGAAGGCCAAGGGCTTTCAAGAGTATTTGGAGAAATACAAAGTCAGCCAGGAGCACCTGGCCAAGCGCATCGGCGTCGACCGGGCCACCGTCGCCAATTTGATTCGTTTGCTCGAGCTGCCGCCCAAGGTGCAGGAGGCGGTCCGCCATGGCCAGATCACCTTCGGCCACGCCCGGGCCTTGTTGTCCCTGGATGAACCGGAGCAGCAGGTCGCCTTGTGCAAGGAGATTCTGAGCAAGGGCATGTCCGTCCGCCAGGTGGAAGCGACGATCAAGGAGATGAAGTCCGCGGGGACCGCCGCCGCTGAGGCCGCGGCCGAACCGAAAGCGGACGTTCCGAAAACGCATCACGTCCAGCAGATCGAGGATGAACTGCGGCAGCGCTTCGCCACTAAGGTGGCCATCAAGCTGAAGGCGGCGGACAAGGGACAGGTGGTGATTCAGTTCGACAACAACGACGACTTCGAACGCATCCTGGCGATCCTTCGGCCCGCGGCCGCCGCAGCTTAGCCGTTCATGGTGGCTTGACCGTTTTGCTTGACTTCACCATCTATCGCGGCTTCTCGGAGGCGCGATGAACCAGCCACGCAGGCGCACGGTCCATAGAATAAGGAAACGTTTGCGGGGTGTAGCTCAGCCTGGCTAGAGCGCTTGGTTTGGGACCAAGAAGTCGCTGGTTCGAATCCAGTCACCCCGACTTTTTTCAGCAACAAGCCCTTCGGCGAGAACGTCGAAGGGCTTTCTCATTTTAGGGGAAGAGACGCTGCTCCATGATGCTCTTCAAGTGGAGCCGAGCTGCAAACCTACCACGCCGTCAATCGCTCTTGCCCGGCGCCGTCGGCATCGGGAAGTGCTTTTGAAACCACGCTTCCCAGAACGGCTTCTCGCGGGCGGCGGTTGCGGCCGCCTGATCGCCATAGTGATAGGCAGTCAGCGCCACCATGGTCTGACCGCCCATACTGTAGGTGCCCAGGGCGGCGACGCCCGGCCCTGGCTGGTCGAGCCGCAGCAAAAAGTCGTTAGGCTTTTGGGTAACGTGCTCGACCACGCCTCTCAGCGTCGGGACGCCCGCGGGTGATGCATAGTTCTGCCCGACGCTCAGGCCTTTCAATCCCAAGGCCGCGGTCAGCTTTTCCCAAGCTTTTTCCTCGCTTCCCGCGGTCGGGACCACGAACTGCATCGGCGCGGAGCGCAGGCCGCGGAAGTGCGTGAGGTAGATTCGCAGCGTGCGGAAGAATCCCGGCCAGCCGGATTCCGTTCCTTCCAGTTGTTTATCCCAGTCGTCGGTGCTGGCAAAAAGGCTGTGCACGACGCGAACAAGGCAGACGCCCCCAGCGCGGGCTTCGACGCTCCATTCGGTAGCGATGGGCGGGGAACCGCCCCAGCCTTCGCCTTGCGCGGTGAAGCGCCGCGGCGGATCCCAGGACGTCACCTCCGCACGGGACTCCATGCCCGGGCCGAAGTTCAGCTTCACCGCCACGGGCTTGCCATCCTTTTCCTCGAACTCTGTCGGCACGAACCAGGACGAAATCCCCGGTCCGGTGGCGATGGCCTGCCAGACTTCCTCCGGCGTGCCGGGGACTTCAACTTCGACCTGAACGGAACGGCGGCCGGAGTCTTCTTTCTTAACGCTCATGATGGCTCCTTCGGATCGGATTGCTGCGGCAAAGGGTGTGCCACGACCACCAGGCGATGCGCGCGGCCGCCGGGGGCGGATGCATCGTGATACTTCGAAACGAGCTTCGTGATGGCTTCGGTGAGTTCGTTCGTGAAGGCTGCTCGCTCCGCCGGCGAACGAAAGCGAATCTCCGTATCCACTGCCAGCGTTGCCAGGCGTTTGCCCGCCTCCATAGCGCGGCGAATCAAGTCGCCCACCTCGCGGACGACCCGCGCCCCCAGGGCGATGAGATAACTTGCGGACAGCCGATCGAGTTCCCGATTTCGGTCAACGGCGACCGGCCCCATGGCGCTTGGCGAAACAACGTAGGAAGCGGCCGACGCCACGAGCAGCCGTTCGGTCAGCCCGCCCCACTTGCGCTCCGAAGCCAGCCGCACCAGTCCGTGCTTTTCCAGCGCGTGTAGGTGATAGTTGACTTTCTGTCGAGCCAAGCCGACCCGCGAGGCCAGCGCCGCCGCTGACGCCGGCTCGGCCATCTCGGAAAGGAGACGACTCCGCATGGGCTCCAAGGCCACCGTTGCGGCTGTCGGATCATCGATCACTTGAACATCGAGCATGAAGAGAAGATATCATTGACAACTTTTATTGTCAAGAACAAATCATGGGTTTTTTTGCTAAAATCATGCAGTCGATGGTTTGCCGAAGGGATAGGTAGAGTCGCGGCGATGTCGCCGCACTTGCGGATCAGATCAAGGCCGGCGATCTCAAGCGGTGGCTGACCAAGGCGATGAAGATTCAGTGGGACTACAAGAACATCGTGAAGCGCAAGGGCAAACTGCAGCGTCTGCGGTAGGCCAGTTTTGATAGGTGTGCTTTAACGGGACCGTTTCGACCCTTCTCTCAACCCCCCTAGCCCTTGCCTTTCGCTTTTCTGCCAGTGCGTTCGAGTTGCTGGCCCCAGGCGTGCATGGCCGCGAGCACGGGCTCGAGGTCCCGGCCCAGGGGCGTCAGCGAATACTCCACCTTGGGCGGGATCTGCTGATAGACGCGGCGATGGATGATCCCGCTCTCCTCTAGTTCGCGAAGCTGCCGGGTCAGGGTGCGGGCGGAGACGCCGCCGAGGAGCCTCGTTAGCTCGCCAAAGCGGCGGACGCCGTCCAGAAGATAGTGGATGACCAACACCTTCCAGCGCCCGCCGATGGCCGCGATCGTGGTCTCGACGGGGCAGGAGAGGGTTTTCTTGTCGTTCTTGCGCCTGAGGGTTTGCGGCATGGCCTGCTATCATCCGTGTTACTGACTGACAAAATAGACCGTACTTGATTTATTGCCGATCACCTCCTTAAAATCAAGTCGTCTTGGAACTTTCCTCGTGCCCCTGGAGTCAACATGAACCCTTCGTTCTCCTATCGGCGGCTGGACAAAAACAATGCCGCGGTGTTGCTGGTCGATCATCAGTCCGGCTTGTGCAACCTCGTCGGCGACTTCTCGCCGGACGACTTCAGGAACAACGTGCTCGCCCTGGCTCGCGCGGCCAAGTATTTCCAGTTGCCCACGATCCTGACCACGAGCTTTGAGAACGGTCCCAATGGCCCGCTGTTGCCGGAGTTGAAAGAGCTGTTTCCGAAGGCTCCCTATATTGCCCGGCCTGGCAACATCAACGCCTGGGACAATGAGGAATTCGTCCAGGCCGTTCGCGCGACCGGCAAGAAGCAGTTGATCATCGCCGGGGTCGTCACCGAAGTGTGCGTCGCCTTTCCCGCCCTGTCCGCGGTGGAAGCGGGCTACGAGGTCTTCGTCGTCACGGACGCCTCCGGCACCTTTAACCACACGACCCGGGACGCGGCCTGGTTCCGCATGCAAGCGGCGGGTGTGCAACTGCTGACCTGGTTCGCCATGGCTTGCGAACTGCATCGCGATTGGCGGAACGACGTCGAGGGGCTGGCCACGCTGCTGTCGAATCATCTGCCCGCCTATCGCAACCTGATCACCAGCTACAACGCAACGAAGTAAATCCTGTCCGTATGGGGTTTCCTTGAGGGCGGGGGCCTACAGCCTCCGCTCGCGGCGGCCCTTTCGTCGTACCGAAACGTAAACCGCTAATGCCAAGGGGTGGTGCCATGAAACGCATCCGTGAAATACGCCGCCACATTCCCCAGCACTGGGTGGGCGATGGCTTTCCCGTGCGCAGCCTGTTTGCCTATCACGAAGGCGCAGCCTTCGATCCGTTCTTGCTCCTGGACTATGCCGGCCCGCATGCCTTCCCGCCGGGGCAAGCCCGGCGCGGCGTCGGCGAGCATCCCCACCGCGGCTTCGAAACCGTGACCATCGTCTATCAGGGCGAACTCGAACACCGCGATTCCAGCGGCAGCCAGGGGTCGATCGGCCCCGGCGACGTGCAGTGGATGACCGCCGCCGCCGGCGTCGTGCATGAGGAGTTTCACAGCGAACGCTTCACGCGCGCAGGAGGCGTTTTGGAAATGGTGCAGCTTTGGGTCAATCTGCCGGCCAAGGACAAGATGTCGCCGCCCAAGTATCAAGCCATCCTCGATGGCCAAATCCCCCGCGTCGAGCTGCCCGAAGGTGCAGGGACAGCGCGGATCATCGCCGGTGCGTTTCAGGGGACCACCGGTCCAGCCCGGACCTTCACGCCCATCCATCTCTGGGATGTCCAATTGCAGACCGTCCGCCCCTTCGCGTTTGCCGTGCCCCCTGGCCACACGGCCATCCTGGTCGTGCAGCGCGGCGCCATCCACATCGGCGAGACGCCGGTCAAAGCGGTCGAGTTGGTCTTATTCGAAGAGCAAGGCGATGCGGTGCAGCTTGCCGCTCAGGAGCCGTCCCGCTTGTTGGTTTTGATGGGGCAGCCGCTTAAGGAGCCGGTGGTGGGGCAAGGTCCGTTCGTCATGAACAGCCGCGACGAGATCCGGCAAGCGCTCATGGACTATCAGATGGGCCGGATGGGTCATCTGGGCGGGGCCTGACTGACCGGTAGAAAAAGGGCTGCTGCATCGCGATCATCCCGGCGCGCGTTTTTTCGCTGCATCGGCTCGCCGCTCGGCGGATTGCATCTCTTCAAGCAGATCATCGAGCCGCTGGAAATGTTCTTCCCACTGCTGGCGATAGGTTTCCAGCCATTGGGAGGCTTCCTCCAGCGGTTTGGCCAAGAGCCGGCAGGGGCGGCGCTGGGCTTCCCGGCCGCGGGCAATCAACCCGGCCCGTTCGAGCACCTTCAAATGCTTGGAAATGGCGGGTTGGCTCATGGCGAAGGGCTTGGCCAATTCCATGACCGTCGCTTCGCCCCGCGCGAGCCTCGCCAGGATGGCGCGCCGGGTCGGGTCGGCCAGGGCCGCGAAGGTTTTATTCAGTCGGGTCGAGCTTTTCATTTTTTTTTGGAATCCGCTTGCATCAATAACTATGAGGTTATATACAAGACGAATGTCAACGTCAAGACGCCAGGCTGACCCGCGGCGTTCGCCGGGGTCTGCGTCTAGACGACCCATCTTTTCCTCATGTCGTCGAGAGGTGCTTATGAAAACGTGCAGCTTTGCCCTGGCCGCCTGGTTTTGCGTTTCGGTGCTCGTCGCTCAACAACCGCCCGGCATGCCCGCGCCGGTGAAGGAACACGAATGGCTCAAGCAATTCATCGGCGAGTGGGAGATCACCTCCGAAGCGCACATGGGGCCTGACCAACCCGCGATGAAATGCCAAGGCACGATCTCGAGCCGATCCCTGGGCGGGTTTTGGATCGTTTCCGAGATGAAGGCCAACATGATGGGAACGGACATCACCGCCCTGCAAACGATCGGCTACCATCCGCAGAAGAAAAAGTACATCGGCTCCTGGGTGGATTCGATGACGGATCACATGTGGACGTACGAAGGCACGGTCGATTCCACGGGCAAGATTTTGACCCTGGAAGCGGAAGGGCCGAACTTCATGGTCGAGGGCAAGACGGCCAAGTTCCGGGACATCTATGAATTTAAGTCCAAGGACGAAATCATCCTCACCTCCTCTATGCAAGGCGAGGATGGCAAGTGGACCACCTTCATGACCGGGACCGCGAAGCGGAAGAAGTAAAAGCCGGAGTTGGCCCCAAGGGGCGGTCACTCGCTGAGCAGATGCGTGCCATGGGTGATCGCTCCGCCGGCCCGAATGGCGGCGGCCACATGGATGGTCTCCGCCAATTCTTCCTCCGTGGCGCCGGCTTTGAGCGCCGCCTGGCGGTGCACCTCGATGCAGTAGGGGCACTGCGTGGCCAGGGCGACGGCGATCCCCATCAATTCCTTGTATTTCTTCGGAATCACCCCCTCGGCGAAGGCAGCCTTGTCATAGGCCCAGAAAGCGTCCGTCAGCGGCTTGGCCAGTTGGCTGAGCTTGGGAAGGCGTTTCAAATGTTCCTTGGCGTACATGGCGGATTCCTTCTTGCGTGGAGGAAGGGGGAATTCGTGATCAGCGAGCCGACTTCATTGTACTTGGAGGCGGCATCTCGTCGATGACCACTTCGAGGACGCGGGTTGACCGGTCTGGCGATGGCCCAGGCGGCTGCGTTCCGCAAGTTGACGCGCCCTTACCCTTCGAGCCAGGGAGGTTGATCGCTATGGCCTGGATGATCCTGATCTTGGCGGGACTCTTCGAAGTGGCCTGGGCCATTGGCCTCAAGTACACGCACGGCTTCAGCCGACTGTGGCCGAGCGTGTTCACGATCGTGGCCCTGGCCGTCAGCATGTACTTATTGGCCTATGCAGCCAAGACGCTCCCCATCGGCACGGCTTACGCCGTGTGGGTGGGCATCGGGGCGGCAGGCACGGCCATCCTGGGCATTTTCCTCTTGAAGGAACCCGTGACCATGTACCGCATCTTGTTTCTGGGTTTGTTGATCATCGCCATCGTGGGCCTGAGACTCACGGCTGCCGCTGCCCCCGCGCCGGAAGCCAGCGGCCAGGAGATCGCTCAGCAAGGACAATAAAAAAGACCGGAGCAGCGTGCCCCGGCCTTTTTGATCTGTAATGAACGGCTAACGTTAAGCCTTTTTCGACTTGCTCCGCTTGCGGCGGCGATAGCGATCCCCGGCGAGCAGCGATCCCGCCAAAGCCGCCCCGCCCAGCAGCATGGTGCTCGGCTCAGGAATGGCGGCAATCTCCAGCCGAATCTGCGGCATGACCGTGTTAGACGTGTTGCCACCCAGGGTGCCATCTTCCACGGTTACGGAACCGAGGTTATTGCTGCCCAGGTGGAAATCCCAAAACCAATTCTGTTCAGCGGCTTGGGAGTAGCCGACTTCGATGTGGTAGCGGGTGCCTGGGGTCAAATCCACTGGTGCACCAAAGGTGACATCATAATAGGTGAGGCCATTGTCCACGTTCCAGGTGACGTTCGCCGTGGTCAGCAAGTTGTTATTTACACCGCCAGGATAGGTGGTGGTTTCCCACAAGCGCCAGGTGGCGGAGATAGGTTCGGAGCCGGGATTCGTCCACAGTCCCGCACCAAAGACGGTCAATGGGTCATTAACGGTGAACACGGTCCCGCGAAAACTGCTGTAGCCGTCGTTTATACCGCCCGAGAATTGCATGAAATTGCCAGTTCCGAGCAACTCGAGGTACTGAGCCGAGGCGCGCTGCGGAGCCAAGAAGCCGACCAAGGTCAGTGCCATCAATGGAATCCAAAACCGTCGCATCTGTGATCTCCTTCTATTGAAAAGCTACGATCACTTATACTGTCATCAATGGTTCATGTCTACCCATATTCCATAATTCACACAATCATCGTGACTTCCCACTTTCCAAGGAATGATCATCGGTTGGACTTGGGAACGCGGGGGTTGCCCTCATATTAGAAATGGTGCCCCGGTCAGCGTTCGGTGCGTTTGGCTTGACTGACGGATAACCAGAATGCTTCGTTCATGTCTGGGCAAAATTGAGCCATTAGTTCCTTCATCCGCTGCACTTTGGCACGCAGCACGGCGTCGGTCTTGATCCGTTCCTCCAGGTAGGCGGCATCGACGATGAGATGGGCGAACACTTCCGCCTTGTCCTCTTCCACCGCCGTTGTGGAGTAATGATTGAGGAAGCCCGGATAGCGCGTGGTGAGGACGGAGGTTTCCCGCATCTCCTGGGCCGACGCTCCACCCCGGCCATACTTGAAGTTGACAGGGTTGAGGGCCGACCAGCGCTCATCCTGATAGACCAACCCATCGTCTTGATAATCGATTAGATGAAAGAACTCGTGATGGATCACCTTCCTCAGGTAAGCGGGGCTGTGCGTGCCCCGGGCGACGTCGAGGTAAAGGGTGTCATGCTGATAGTCCGGAATGGCGGAACGCCGCTGCCCAGCGAACGACAACGCGCGGCAGAGAACGATCCGCTTGAGCTTGGAGCGTTGGACCAGGCTGGCGGGATAGAGGGAAAACTCGAACACGAACAGGGGCACGTAATGTTGCAATTCCTTGTCCCCTGCCGCCTGGCCTTGGATGACGCCATGAAACGTCTTCACCGGGAAGACCGGCCGTGCCGCGATCACCTCGATCTTGTACTGCTTGGCCAGCTTCGCCAGGGCTTCATCGGGAGGCGGGGCCGAGCGTGGCGGTTCCTGCGCCAGCAGGTGCAACCAGCCGACGCCGCACAAAAGAACGACCCACAAGCCATGCCAAGGCAGCCAAGCTTTCGCCACAGGTCGCCCCCCAATATCCTGGAAGGTAGATCGTTCACGACCCAGGTTGATATTCGACTTCCTCTTCCCATTCCCGTTCGGCCTCGGCGGCGGCCTTCTCCCCTTGTTTTACGAGCCAGATGCCGAAGAAATACAAGCCGCACATGGGCAGCCAGATGAAGAAGAGGCTCAAGGGGTCCACCGTCGGGCTGAAGAACGCGGCCAGAACGAGCATGACGAAGACGGCCACCCGCCAATAGCGCAGGAAGCCCTGCGACGTGCACAGGCCGATCTTGCCGAGAAACACCATGACCAGGGGCGTTTCGAAGCAGAGGCCGGTGATGACGGGCAGCCAGATGGCGAAGCTGAGCCATTCCGTCAGGCGGAAGTCTGGTTCGATGTTGAGCCATTTGTTAAACTGCAACAAGGCCGCGATGGCGGTGGGGATGACCAGGAATTGGCACATGACCACGCCGCCCAGAAAAAGGCCGACGCTCATGGGGATATAGCGCGTCACGTAGGACCGCTCATGGGGATACAGCCCCGCCGCCACGAAGGACCAGATTTGATAGAGGATGTATGGACTGGCGATCACCAGGCTGAGCATCATCCAGACCTTCAGAAAGACGAGAAACGCTTCCAGAGCGCTCAAGCTCGACAACCCCGGACGCTTGCCGAACTTTTGCAAGATGGGCTGCAAGTCGGCGGCGAAATTGCCCGGCTGCATGATCGTTAGCGTGAAATTCAATACGGACGCTTCCTTGGCCGGCTGCAGATCGGCAAAGCGTTGAGGGTCCGCCTGCTTCAGCAACTTGACCATCTCCGCCGCGTCGATTCGCATCGGCATGGGTTTGGGCTGATTCAGGGGATGATCCGGGTCCAATTCGAATTCCTTGCGGATACTGGTCGCGCGGTCGTCGTAAAACTTTTGCACGGCCTTTTCCACCGGCTCGTTGATGAAGAGCATCGCGGGACGGGCGACCAGGAAGGAAACGACCATCGCCGCGACGAAGCCGTAGACGCCGCGCAGGAGATAGCGCCGCAGGTCCTCGATGTGCTCGCCGAAGGACATCTTGGTGTCGGCAAAATAATCCTCGTCGTAGGTTGGCTTGTGCTTTTGGGCCATTGCAGTGCTCGCCAAGGGGGGAAACGGTCTCCCTCATCATAGCAGCCGCGCGGAATCCCTGCCACGCTTGGCCCGGCGGCGCGGGCGATTCGGCCCGGCTTCCCGCGCGGTTCTCATGGCGGCATCGACTATAATCCCTTGCAGCCTGGCCTGGTGGGCTGGCTAGCGTCGCTCTGTCTTTCCGCGCGGCAAAGGGAGCATCGGCATGGGTTGGGAATGGGTTCTGTTGTTGCCCTGGGCATGGGTGATTTACATCGTGGATTGGGGCATCCGCGTCGTGATGCTGGTGGTCGTGCCGCAGCGGCGCAATCCGGCCGCGGCCAAGGGTTGGCTGCTCTTGATCTTCTTCTTCCCCTGGGCGGGATTGCTGCTCTTCATTTTGTTTGGCCGGGCGAGTTTGCCCCTGCGCCGCAGCAAGCAGCGGGAGAAGCTGCTCAAGGAATGGATGGCCCGGTCCGATCGCTTTGCCGCCTTTCCCAACATTTTCTATCCCGAGGTCAGCCCGGAGCAGCGGCCCGCGGTGCAGTTGGCCTGCAATCTCGGCCGCCTGCCCATCCTGGGGGGAAACAGCGTCGAACTGCTCGCCGACTACGAAGGCAGCCTGGCCCGTCTCATCGCCGACATCGACGCCGCCCAGGATCACGTCCATCTGCTCTATTACATCTTCGAGGATGACGACAGCGGCACGGCCGTGGCCGAGGCTCTGATCCGTGCGGCGCAGCGGAACGTCCGCTGCCGCTTGCTCGTCGACGCCATCGGCTCCCGCGGCGCCATCCGCCGGTTGTTGCCCCGCCTGCGGCAGGCCGACGTCAAGGCCCACGCCATGCTCCCCGTCGGCCTCTTCAAGCGGCTGGCCCGCTTCGACGTCCGCAATCACCGCAAGATCGCCGTCATCGACGGCCGCATCGGCTACACCGGCTCGCAGAACATCATCAATGCTTTCGTCGCCGAGGGGCTGACCAATGAGGAAATGGTGGTCCGCGTCAGCGGGCCGGTCGTTTGGGAGCTGCAGGCCGTGTTCAACGACGATTGGTATTTGACGACCCGGCAGCCGCTCCCCTTCCCCACTCATTTTCCGACGGAAGCCGCCACCGGCTCCGTGGCCGCGCAGGTGCTCCCCAGCGGACCGGGGTATCCGACGGCCAATAATCAGCGGCTGTTCGTCTCGCTGCTCCATGCCGCCCGGGAGAAGGTCGTCCTGACCACCCCCTATTTCATTCCCGACGAAGCCTTTCTTCAGGCGATGGAGACCGCCGCCATTCGCGGCGTCGACGTCAATCTGATCGTCTCCTCAAAGGTGGACCACCGGCTCGTCGGCCTGGCGCAGCGTTCCTACTACGAAGAGCTTTTGGAAGCGGGCGTCAAAATTCACGCCTATCGCAAGCGCTTTCTCCATGCCAAGCACATCACCATCGACCACGACATCACCGTCATCGGCACGAGCAACCTGGATATCCGCTCCTTCGCCCTCAATAATGAAATCAGCTTGATCATTTACGACGCCAGCGTGACCCGCCGGCTGCAAGAGGAGCAGGCCCGGTATTTGACCCATTGCGAAACCATCACCCTGGCCCGCTGGAAAAAACGGATTTTGCCGCGCCGCGCCGCGGAGAACATCGCTCGCTTGTTCAGTCCGCTTCTATGAGGGAGAACCTTGGTGGAATCCGCCGCCCGCCGCCCGCCGTCGCCGCGCTGGACCGAGCAGGATCACCTCTGGTGCCTGATGCTCACGGTCCTCTTCGAGGGATTGACCGCGTGGCTGCGCTTTGGGTGGTCCCTGCAGTCGACCCGCGACACCGGCTTTCTACGGACCCTTACCCTGGGGCTCCGGATTCACCATGGCTATCTGGGGTTCTTTATCGTCCTGCTCGGCTGGCTCTGGTGGCAGCGCCATCCGCGAACGGCACGGTGGCTGCGAAGGGTGGGCGTCGCCCTCATCCTCTCCGACCTGATCCATCATTTCCTGGTGTTGTGGCCGATCACGGGCAGTCCGCAGTTCGATCTTTTTTATCCCTGATCGGGCGACGGGGTCGAAAGCAGCCTGATTGGCCTGCGGCGGCGGTCGCCGCGCTCCTTAAGCCAGACCGCAGCGGGTCAGGGCCTGTTCCAATATGCGGCCGATGAGCTGCTCATACGACCACCCGTTGAGCCGGGCGAGGATGACCAGATCGCTGGTGACGGGGTGAATGCCGGGCAGCGGGTTCACTTCCAGGAAATGGGGCACGCCCTGGTGCAGGCGGAAGTCGACCCGGGCCGCGTCGCGGCAGCCCAAGGCCCGATAAGCGGCCAAGGCTTGCCGATTCACTTCCTCCAGGATCGCGGCGGGCAGTTGCGGCGGCGATTCGTAGCGCACCTGGTTGAGATAATCCCGCTTGACCTCCAGGCTGTAGACGAAATGTTCCGTCGGCCGCAACGGGACGACCCGGAGGATGCCGATGACGGCGGGGTGGTCGTTCCCGATGACGCCCACGGTCAACTCCTCGCCGTCGAGGAAGGATTCGATCAAGAGCGGTTGGCGATAATCCCGGCGCAAGCTGTCCACGACGTCGGCCAATTCTTCCGGACGGTGCACCAGGCAGCGGTGGCGAATGCCTTTGCTCGAACCTTCCCAGGCGGGCTTGAGCAAAACGGGAAACCGCAACGCCGCCAGGTCGGCCGGCCGGGGCATGGCGTCAGCGGGCGAGAGCACGATCCCCGCAGGCACGGCCACTCCCGCCGCGGCGACCAGCGTTTTCGCCACCGGCTTATCCAGCGTCACCGCCAGCGTCAGCGGATCGGAGCCGGAAAAGGGAATGCCCAGCATCTCCAACAACCCCGGCACCCAGGCCTCGCGGGATCGGCTCACGCCCCGCCCCTCGGCGAAGTTGAACACGAAATCCGGCGGCGCGGCCAGGAGGCGTTCGAGCATCGCCCGGCCGTCGCCGAGCAGTTCGACGTCGTGGCCCAGCGCGCGGAACACGTTCATCAGGGCGTCGACGGTTTCCGGGCTGTCGAATTCCTCCTGCAGGTCGTCCGGTTCCTGCGTTCGCCGCCAGGAGGAGTCCTTGAGAGTGCAAGTGATGCCGATGCGCATGAGTTCCTCGAGGCGAAGATCACGGAGAAAGCCCACGCGGCGGCCGCGTGGGCTTGAAGCGCTTCGATCATAACCACGACCGGGGCCTGAAATCAACTGCCGCCGAGGACGTAGCCGTTGGTTTCTTCCTCGGAATGATCCATGCCCAGGGGGTGCGGTTGTTCATGAGCGGGGTGTTCGAGCAGATAGGCGTCGTCCACCAAGGGGATGGGGATGGCGCCGAGGCGGCCCGATTCCTCCGCGGAGCAGTCGCTGGCCTCGTGTGCCGCGGCGTCGGCGTGCATGCCGTGCTTGAGCACGAAAAGCTGCTTGCGGCGCTGCAGCCGTTCGGTGTTTTCGGGGACGAGCGCGGTGCGGTCGCCTTGGAGGAGGCTGCTGACGCCGCGCGTCTTGAGGGCGGGCTTGTTGGGCATCGGCTTGTCCTCGGCTTGATAGCGGATGAGCAAGCCTTCGTAATTCCGCAGGATGACCGCGTCGTCCGAGGTGGAGACGAGGTAATTGGGCATGAGCGGAATCTTGCCGCCGCCATGCGGGCTGTCGACGACATAGGTCGGAATGCCCAGGCCCGACATGTGGCCGCGCAAGCCTTCGATGATTTCCAAGCCTTTCCAGATCGAGGTGCGGAAGTGGCCCGCGCCGATGACCGGATCGCAATGGAAGAGGTAATAGGGGCGGACCTTGATGCGGAGCAAGGCGCGCATGAGCCGCCGCATGACGTCGACGCTGTCGTTGACGCCGCGCATAAGGACGGCGTGGTTGTTGACGGGCATGCCGGCCCGGAGCAGAGCCTTGCAGACCCGGGCGGTTTCGGGGGTGACTTCCCGCGGATGGTTGAAGTGGACTTGCATCCACACCTTCTCCGCGCTGGCCAGCAGGTCGATCAGGCCCTGATCGTAAAGCCGCTGGGGCAAGGTGACGGGCACGCGGCTGCCGATGCGGATGATGTCGACGTGCGGGATGGCGGCCAGTTGTTCGAGGAAGTACCGCAACCGCGACACCGGCATCGACAGCGGATCGCCGCCGGAGACGACCACGTCGCGAATCTCGGCGTGGTCGCGGATGTATTCGATCATGCGTTCGTCGTCGTCGGTGACGGATTCCCAGCCGTCGCGGACCAGGGTCTTGCGTTTCCGCGTGCAGAAACGGCAATACATGGTGCACACGCCGGTCACCGCCATGAGGACGCGATCGGGATAGCGATGGGTCAGCCCGGGCACGGGCATGTCCTTGTCTTCCTCGAGCGGGTCCTCCAGCTCATAGCCCGAGGGATTTTGCGCCTCCAGGGGCGAGGGCACCGCTTGCAGGCGAATCGGATCCTGGGGATCGTTGGGATCGATGAGGGAGAAGTAATAAGGAGGGATGGCGATCTTGTACTGGTCTTCGAGACTTTCCAAGGCGGTGAGTTCCTCGTCCGTGAAGGTCAGAAACTCACGAAGCTGATGGATGGTTCGGATGGCGTGTTGAGACTGCCAGCGCCAGTCGTTCCAGAGAGCGTCCGGGACATCGTGCCAAACGGGGTGGCGTCTCGGTTTACTAGGAGGTTCTTCGTCGTCGTAACTTTCCAAGTTGACCGGCGGCGCGGTCCGGGACGAAAAACCGTTGCGCTCTTCGCAAGTATCCATGCAGCGTGGCACCTCCATTCAGAGTTCGAATCACACTTCCACAAGCTTCATCGATCGGGTTAGCCCAATCGAGTTCGCGGCATCATAACGTGAGTTTCCTGGAACGCAAGGCCGACCTGTTTCTCCTCGTCGAGCTTCTGCACTTCAAACTCACTCATCCGTAAGGGTCGCTGGAACAACCCGGTCACTGCAAAGGTCGCATTTAATTGACACAATCCTAGACGATGTTTGACCAGAGGCAAGTCTTTCTTTCCCTTCTTTGACGATTTTGTTGAAATTGTCGATCCTCGCTCGAACATGGAAATGGATATCGTCAACAACGTTGTCCGAATCCAGTCAATTAACCTCTTCCAGTATTTTCGGTCGTATGGCCATTTGCCGCGCAACTTGTCCGGTCAACGGCGGCTTATGCTCGCATTCCCAGACCGCGCTTGCTAACATGAGCGAAGGTTTGGGATCGAGGCCGTGCGCTTGCGTTCGCGCCGCGCCTCGCCTTCGCTCCGGCGGCTTGACAGGAATGAACCATCTTGGCGACCTGCATCATCCACATCGACGGCGGCTCGCGCGGCAACCCCGGACCGGCCGCCTTTGGCTTCGTGATCAAGCGCGAAGGCCATCCCGACCTGCTGGCCAACGGCATGATCGGCCGCACGACCAACAATGTGGCCGAATACACCGGCCTCATCGAAGCCCTGAAAAAAGCGGCGGAACTGGGCGAGAGCGACGTGCTGGTTCGCAGCGACAGCGAACTCCTCGTCAAACAAATGAACGGCATCTACCGCGTCAAGCAACCCCATCTGATTTCGCTTTATCAAGAGGCCTGCTCCCTGGCCGAGCGTTTCGATCGCATCCGCTTCGTCCACGTCTACCGCGAACAGAACACCTTGGCCGATCGGCTGTGCAATGATGCGCTCGATGGAACGATCCTTGGCACCGGCGGCGCCTCGGAACAGGAACGGCCGCCCGCGGCCCCCCTGCCCAAGCTGAAGGATGCCCTCGCCGCCAAGACCGGCCCCGCGAAACGGTCCGCGAAGAAAGCGGCGGCCGTCGACGCCGCCGCGGCGATCGCCGAGGTCATACACTCCCATTCACCGGGTCGATCCGCCGAGGAAGCCGAGCAACTGGCCCAGCGCATCGTCACCCGCCTTACGCAGCTTGGCGTCAAGCTGCCCGCGCACACCCCCGCCGAAGCCCCCAACCCTCAAGGAACCTGACGCATGCAGGGACATATCAACGTGGCTGGCACGAACCATCATCTCGTGGATCAGGGCGAAGGCGCTCCCTTGCTGCTCATCCATGGTTTCCCCCTGGACCATACCCTGTGGCAAGGGAACCTCTCCATGATGTCTTCCAGTCATCGCGTGATTGCTCCCGACCTGCGCGGCTTCGGCCAGACGCCGCCGCGCGCGGGGACGGTGACGATGGAGCAGTTCGCCGACGACCTGCGCGCCATCCTGACGGTCTTGGAGGTAAAGGAACCGATTGCACTCTGCGGCCTCTCCATGGGTGGCTACATCGCGTTCGCTTTTCAGCAGCGCTATCCCGAACGGGTGAAGGCCATGGTCCTGTGCCACACCAACCCTCATGCCGACGCCCCCGAGGCGGCCCAGAAGCGGCACGCCTTGGCGGATCGTCTGCTCGCGGAGGGGCATGGGCCGTTGATCGAAGCGTTTCTGCCCAAGGTGCTGCCGGCCGATGCCGCGCCCTCGGTGGTGGAGAAAGTGCGGGGGATGATGGAGCGAACGTCCCTGGAAGGGGCGGCGGCCGCCCTCCGCGGCATGGCCCAGCGCGCCGACGTGAAGCCGCGCTTGCCGCTGATCCAGGTCCCCGTGCTCGTGGTCAGCGGCGCGAAGGATCCCATCGCTCCGCCGGCGGACGTTCAGGAATGGGCCAAGCTATTGCCCAAGGGGCAGCACATTGAATTGCCCGGCGTCGGCCACCTTTCTTGCCTCGAGCAGCCTGAGCCGTTCAATCGGGCCGTGGTGCCGTTCCTGCAAGCCTTATAGCAGGGAGGAGCGGCGACCATCGGCGATGCTGAAAATAAAAAAAGGGGGATGATGCATCCCCCTTGGTCGTTTCTATGAAGTTGGCAGATCGCGAATCAGACCATGTCGGCCAGTTCGGCTTCGCGTTCTTGCAAGAGTTGCTTGTTCCGGCGATGACGGCGATACAGGAAAAAACCGCCGATGCCCAGCCCGGAGATGGCCAGGATCGTCGGCTCGGGGATGACGCTGACTTGCAAGGAGAAATCAGCCCGTCCCAGCCGGAATTGGATCACGTTCGTGCTGAACTGATCGTCCTCGATGTAGAGCCCGATGGCTTCGATGTTGGTGAAGGTCTTGAGGACGAACGGATTCGTGCCCGCATCGAGGGTGAAGCTGGGTTTGGCGGGGGTGGTGTAGCCCGGTTCGAAGTTCATGGAAGACAGGCCGGAGGCGTCGGTCGTGTCGACGACGTTGTAGGGAGCCCAATAATCCAGAGCGCCGCTGGCGAAGGTGTCCGTGAAGACGAGATTGTTGCCAATGTTGGTGGTGCTGTCCGGATCATTGGCCGGCATGATGTTCGGTTTGCCCGCGGCATTGCGAGCGGAGATCCACCATTGCCCTTCGCTGTAGACGATCCACCGCAGTTCGCCGAAGTTGGTGATCTGCACGCTGGTGGAATTGGTGAAGGTTACGCTCAAGGAACTGGAGGGACCAAACGTGACAATGCTGGCCGGATCGGAGCCGCCCGCCAGGAAGTCTTCTTTCTTGAAGAACATGGCGAACCACAAGGCATGGTTGGTCGTGCTGTCCTGAATGCGGACGTCCAAATCGTCGTTGGTGCCGGCGTTGCGGATGCGCAGGTCATTAAAGCCCGTCGGAGCACTGCTTTGAATGGCGGGTTTGACGGCGCCGCCATAGAACCGCTGCCCCGTGTAGCCCGACGTGGGGCTGAAACTGACCGTGCTGCTGAACGGCACGCCGATGTTGGCATCGTCGAAGAGCGAGTCGGTCGCCACGGTCAAGCGATTGTCGCGGGACAGGGGATTATTGTTGATCCCAGATTGGGTCAATTGGCTGGCCCCCGCCCGATTGAGATCGGTGCTGGTTGAAACCATGTCGCCGCCAAAACTGACAATCCCGGATTGAGCCGAGACATCAGAGATTGGCAGCAAGGCAGCCATCATGAAGATCAGGATTTTGCGATCCAAAGCCATCGAGTTTTACCTCATGTTCCAAAGAAAATAGGCGAAGTATAACACGCCATGCTCCGCAACCGAAGCATGAATGACAGAGATTATGATATAACCTCAAAGAAGAGGGTCAATGACCTCGGCCGTAAATTTTACCCATACCATAAATCTTCATATTTCACCCTTTTGAGCCATCACTTCAGTAAGATGCTCTCAGTCGTTGAGATGCCACATTAAGAAGTCCACGCAAAACCCGCCCCAAAGGAGCCTGGTCTTCCATGAGTAGCCCCGCTGATTCACCCACCCCCCGCTTGACCATGGTCCAATGGCTCATCGTCGTGATCGCGGCCATCGGATTCGCCTTTGACATCTACGAACTCTTGATGATGCAGTTCATCATGGCCCCGGCCGTGGCAGAATTGGCGGGCGTGACCGTGGGCACGCCGGAGTTCGACTATTGGCGGAAGATGCTGTTTTGGCTGCCCATGTTCATGGGGGGAGCGTTTGGTTTGGTGGGGGGCTATTTGACCGACTACCTGGGCCGCCGCCGGATGCTGGTCTGGAGCATCCTGTTGTATGCCTTCTCCGCCTTCTTCGCCGGGTTCAGCACGTCAATGACCATGTTGCTCATCCTCCGCTGCACGACGCTGATCGGCGTCTGCATCGAATTCGTGGCGGCCGTCGCCTGGCTGGCGGAGTTGTTCCCCAACCCGAAGCAGCGCGAAGCCATGTTGGGCTATTCGCAGGCCTTCTCCTCGATCGGCGGGTTGATGGTGGCCGTGGTCTTCGGGTTGCTTACGCAAATCGCCCCGGACTTGCCCGCCATCAACATCCCGGGCTTTCTGCAAGGCTGGTTGGGGACGATCGATCCCCTGGGGCAACACGCCGCGTGGCGTTACATGCTCATGTCCGGCGTCATTCCCGCATTACCGCTCATCATCGTCCGTCCCTTCCTGCCGGAGTCGCCCGTTTGGGAGCAGAAGCGCCGGGAGGGAACGCTCAAGCGGCCCAGTCTTCTGCAACTGTTTCAGGGGAACCTGCGCAAAACCACGATCGTGACCACGCTGATGGTGGCCTGCAGCTACGGCGTCGCCCTGGGATGCATCCAGCAGGTGCCGCAAATGCTCACCCCGGTGCGCGAGCCTGGCCAACCCACCACCTATCCGCTTCCCGAAGTCGAGCAAGCGGTGAAGGACGCCTTGGACAAGATCGACGCCGAGATCGCCCAGGTGAAGGCATCGAATCTCACCGAAGCGCAAAAGTCGGCCCAGATCGCCGACTTGAACAAGAAGAAAGCCCTGGCAGGTCGGCTGACGGTGCAGGGTCTGGCCAGCACGGCGGGCAAATATCAGGAAGTCGGCGGCCTCGTGGGCCGTTTCATCCTGGCCTACCTGGCCGTCATCATCGTGGGTCGCCGATTGCTGATTCGCCTGTTCCTGGTGCCCGGGTTGGTGGTCGCCCCGCTCGTCTTTGCCTGGGCGGCGGTGACGAGTCTCGATTACTTGAACTACGCGATTTTCATGCTCGGCTTGTTCACGGTCGCCCAATTCAGCTTCTGGGGCAATTACCTGCCGCGGGTTTATCCGACGCATTTGCGCGGGACCGGGGAAAGCTTCGCCGCCAACGTGGGCGGGAGGATTCTGGGGACCAGCGCGGTGCTGCTGACGACCGAGGTGCAGCATTTCTTCGATCCGGGTCTGCTCGCGCCGCATCGGCTGGCCTACGCCGCCGCCGCCGTCGCCTGCGGACTGTATGTGCTCAACCTGCTGCTCTCCTGCTTCCTGCCCGAACCCCAGCAGGAGCTGAGCGACTAGCGGCCCCCTGGCCGGCAATCCATGGCGGCAGCCAGAGCGGCCCGACAAACGAAAGCCCCCCAGGGGTGCATGAAACCCCTGGGGGATAGCATTTTTTGAATGGCGCAACCGCTCGGTTATTTGCTCGCCCGGGCGAGAACGAAATAGAAGGCGGCGTTGCCGGTCGTGGATTCGAACTTCGTCGGCCGTTCGCCGAAGGGGTTGTAGCACAGTTTCAACTCATCCCCCTTCAATTCGATGATCCCTGCCGCTTTGCCCTCCTTCACCGGGCCGTCCTTGATCTCCATGTCGATTTCGATGGGTGTCTTTTTAGTATTGAGCTTATAGCTCATGATGAACTTTTCCTCGGGACCCGCCGGGATGTGAATCTCATCCTTGGTGATCGTGATCTCGGAACTGAGGCGGTCCTTTTCGATCTCGTCCCCCATCTTGTGCCCTTGTTTGATCTTCCATTTGCCGACGAGTTTGGCGGCGTCGAAGGCGGCTTCCTTTTTCTCGTCCGGCTTCTTGTCGGCCTTATCGTCCGCCCAAAGGAAACCGCCGCAGCAGAACAAGCCGAGCAGCGTGATCGCCAATCGCATCGTTGACTCCTTGACATGACCCATTGAGAGATGAACCCCATTGAACAGAAAGGTGGTCCCATTGTAACGAAGCTTGGGACCAAGGCAAGCGTGCGGGGTTGTCTCATCTGGTCGGTTGCAGGAGATGCCGCGCATGGTCGGGGGCCTGGCCAATCCGGCCGGCGGCGTTACCGGCGATCCTTGTCCTTCTCCACCTTCTTCAACTCTTCATGCAGATAGGCGCCGCTCTTGTGCTCCTTGCCATTCTTGAAACGGATGAGATAAGGTTTGCCCGTGGTGGATGAGGCCGTGGCCACCTGATCGATGAACTCCTTGGCCGTCTTGATCTTCTCCTCGTTGGCTTCCCATTTGCCGCGAAGGAAACGGGCCGCGGTCTTGGCCTCGTATTCCTGGTCATTGCGGACGAACTTGGCGTCCTTGAGTTCCTCGACGTGCTTGATCAAGGCTTCGATCTTTTCCTTTTCCGTGAGCTTTTTGTCTTGAGCCTTGAGCATGGCGGGGCTGGACAGGGACAGCAGCCAGGCAAGGGCCAGGGGCGGGCAGAGGGTGGACAGCATGGCGGGGGCCTCCTCGAAGATGAACTTTCAACATTCACCCATGTTTACTTCCGCTGCTGCAGAGCGGTTTCAAGACCAAGCCGCCGGGCCGACCCGGCGACGGCAAGCCGCTATTCACTCGCTAGGCGCCGGCCGGCAAAACCCCAGAGAGTTGGCGGCGCGAGTTCCAGGCTGTTGCCCGCGGGATCGCGGAAATAAAGCGACGTCCCCCCTTCGGGCCAACGCACTTCCCTTTCGATCGGCACGCCGCATTGCTGCAGATGGGCGCGCCAGCCGGGCAGTTCATGCTCCTGTGCCAAAAAGGCCAAATGCCCCGCGCCGGTGCAGCCATGCACGGGCACGTTCATGTCGTTGATGCGGGTTCTTTGGGGATTAAAGATCAGCACGACGCCGTCCCCGCAGCGCAGGGCAAAGCCGCGCCCGGCGGATAGCGACACGATCTCCAGGCCAAGCACGCGTTGATAGAAAGCGGCCGCGGCTTCGAGGTCTTCGGCATAAAGGCACGCTTCAAAAATTTGTCGAGCACGCATGGCCATGACTCACTGATCGACTGCCGAAATAAACGCGGCGCGAGCGTTCAAGGATCCAGGTCCACGGCGGCGAATTTCTGACCCGCGTCGGTGACGCGCGAATGGTCGGAACCCCAAAACGCTTTCGACATCTGGTTGTATTCCTCCAGCGTTCGCCGGCGCGCCGCGGCCTCCTGGGGCAGTTCGACCAAAAGGGCGGCGCAAAGGTTCACCTTGATGGTCTCGTCGGCTGGCGAGTAGAGGCAATAAACCTTCCTGGCCCCCGCCTGGTAGAGCCGATCGACCAACTCCAAGGTTTGTTTCTTGCTCGTTTTCCACATGGCGTTGCGCGGGTGCTTGGGATCGAGCCAATCCCTGGCCTCGGCGGCGCGCTCGTCGATCACTTCGCCATCCTCATCCTTCATGACCACCCCGGCAAGGATGTTCTCATAGCGCTGGTCCGCTTCCAGGAATTCCTGACGCTGTTTCTGCTGCTCCCTGGGCGCGGGCGGCCGCGCGGGCCGATCGTCCGCATCGTTCGCCGCATCAGCCTGGGCGGCTTCGTCGAATGTCACCTTCCGGTTGCAGCCGCTGGGCAGCATGAACACGCAGGCGATCAAAAGCAACCAGGCCAGCCGGCAAACCATGTCAACATCTCTGATGACGACTTCAAGGATGATGCCCCCCGTCCAGCGGGGCGCGGAACCATGAGCCTCCGCACTCCGAGCACGATGCTACCAGAAATGGGCCGCGGTGAGCCGTGGAAAAAAGAAAAACCGGGATCGCCAAAGAGACCCCGGGTGCGGTGGTGAATGTTGAGAAGGATCGGCTGCCTCAGGAATGGCCGGACTGCCTCGAGCCGCGGTGCGTTCGGGGCCGAGGCTCCAAGATTTCCTGCTCCTGAATGCGAATGTCGCCGCCGAGGTGGTCTTGGCATTCGACTTCCAGCATCTCGGGCTGGGCGTGCGGGACGCCCAGAATGGTCACCTGCAATTTCCCTGCTTCCTCCAGCTCGGCGATCTCCCGGCGCTTGCGATTGAGCAAGTACTGCGCCACCGCGTCGGCGACGCGCACCTGGACGCGGGCGATGCCGGTGCGATGGACGGCCAGGTGCAGGAGCCGCATGACCTCGATGCTCATGCTTTCGCTGGTCTTGACCTGGCCAGAGCCGCCGCAGGAGGGGCAATCTTGCAGGCTGCTGCGTTCGAGGGAGGGGCGAATCCGCTGCCGGGTCATCTCGATGATGCCGAACTGGGACATGCGGAGCGGCTTGGTGCGGGCGCGGTCGCGGCGGATGGCGTCGCGGAGGGTGCGCTCGACGTCGCGGCGATGGCGTTCCTCGCGCATGTCGATGAAGTCGATGACGATGACGCCGCCCAGGTCGCGGAGCCGAAGCTGCCGGGCGATCTCCCGAGCCGCCGCCAAGTTGACGCGATAGGCGGTTTCCTCGGCGTCGTTGTCGACGCGGTGGTTGCCGCTGTTGACGTCGATGGCCACGAGGGCTTCGGTCTGATCGATGACGATGGAGCCGCCGCCGGGCAGCGGGATGCGCCGCTGCTGGATGCGGTTAATCTCCTTTTCCAGGCCGAAGCGGTGAAAAAGCGGCTCCGAGCCGGTGTCGAGATGGAGCCGATCCACGTAGCGCGGCATGACGAACTGGAGAAACTCCTTGGCGTGTTCATGGGCCTTGGGTTCGTCGACGTAAATCGCTTCGATGTCGCTCGAGAACACGTCGCGGATAGTGCGGGTGATCATGTCGCTTTCTTGATAGATCATCGACGGCCCGCGGGTCTTGCGGATGCGGCGGACGATGACGTTCCACAGCCGGGTGAGATAATGCAGATCGCGCAGCAGTTCCTTCTTGGTGCGGTCGACGCCGGCGGTGCGGATGATGAAGCCCAACCCCTTGGGCGGCTTGAGTTCGCGCAGCAGGTCCCGGAGCCGATAACGCTGATCTTCGTCCTGGATTTTCCGCGACACGCCGATGCGGTTGAGTCCCGGCATCAGGACGAGATAGCGCCCTGGGATGCTGATATAGGTGGACAGGGTCGGCCCCTTGGTGCCGATGCCTTCCTTGATAACCTGGACCAGAACTTCCTGGCCCCGGCGGAAAATTTCCTGGATGGGCGGCTTCTGCCGCATCAGGGCGGGGCGCGGCGAGCGCCGTCCCCGCGGCCGTTGATTCCAAGTCGAGCCGGCTTCTTCCTCGGGCCCTTCCCCTTCGTCCATTTCGCGGGAGCGCCAGCCGCGGTTTGATGCCCGGTCGCCGGCATCGTCGTCCATCAACTCCTCGGCCATCCGGGGAGGAATGGCGTCCGTGGTGAAAGGCTCCGTGCCGCCGTTGCGTTCGCGCGGGGCATCGGCTTGATGGGAGGCCGGCCGGTTGCGAGGGTCGCGGCGGTCCGGCTCGCGGTCGCGGCGCCGCCGATGGTCCCGGCGGGGACGGTGCGGTCCCGGCTGCGGTTCGCTGTAATCCGGCACCACCTCGGCTTCATCCATGACCGGAGGCGCCGGCCTTTCCGAAAACGAGAAGGCTGGGGTCTCGGCTGCGCCGCCGGGAGGGGGTTCGGCCGTTTCCGGGGTCCAACTGATTGCCCGGTCCACGGGGGCCAGCGACACGACCTGGGACGGCGGCGGCGCGGGCGGCGGGGGCGGTTCCAGGTCGCCTAGAACGGAGCGGCCAAAGCTGGAATAGTCGATGAATTGGCTGCTCTTGCCCGTGTCGATCACGGGCAGCGGCTCCGCCGGGGTTTCGGGCGGCAGACCGGCATAGTCGGCGGCTTCCTCGGTGCGGCGCTCGGCGGAGGGCATCGCCGGGGCCGGTGAACGCCGCGGCCGCGGCCGGGGCGGAGGCAAATCATCGAACTCATCGGGCGTCACCGGCGTGGACAGTTCAAGACTGGTCGTGACTTCCGTTCCAGGCGGCAGCGCCTCTTCGGCCTCCGGCAAAACGTCGTATTCCCGCGGCTCTTGATGGCGCGGTCGGCCGCGCTCCCGGTCGCTGCGGCCGCCTCGACCGCCTCGGCGACCGCGCCGGCCGCCGCCGCGCCGGCCGCGCCCCTCGTCGCGCCGGTCTTCATCCCGGCGGCGCTCCTCGCCGCGCGGCAGGGGCGGTCGGCGCTCCGTGATCGCGTCGGGCGGCCGTTCTTCGGGGAAGGTCTCGGCGTCGGCCAGAGCATCTTCTGCTAGCGTCTCTTCCGCCTCCGGGGCCAGAGGCTCGGCCCCGTCGCCTTCCTCCTCGGCGCGGGCGTTGGCGTCGGCGGTTTCCGGTTCCTCGTTGTCTTCCTCATCCAGCAAATCATCGGGACCGGGGACGTCGGGCACCTCGGGCAGTTCGAGGATGTCGATCAAATCATCCCGGCCGCGGCCCGAACGCTGGCTGTAGTAGTGCGGATCGACGTCGGAAACGTGCAGGAAGCCGTTGCGGCCCACGCCAAAGTCCACGAAGGCCGCCTGGATGCTCGGTTCGATGTTGACAATGCGGCCGCGGTAGATGTTGCCGACGTAGCTTTCCTGGCTGGTGCGTTCGAGATACAACTCCTCGAGCAGGCCGTTTTCGACAATGGCGATGCGGCACTCCTCCGGCTGCAATACGTTGATGAGCATTTCTTTTTTCTTGGCCATTATTCATCCTTCATGAGCAAATGGGTCTGTTTTACGGGTTGACCGCGATCGGCTCCGCCTCGACCGGCATCGGGGAGGCGGACGCGGGATCGGCCGGCAGTTCCTTGAGAAACAAATGGGTGCGCTCCAGGAGGGCTTCCCCCTGGAGAAAGTGTTCGTGCCATCCCAAGAGGCGCAGGACCTCTTCGGGTCGTGCTGTGCCCGCGGGGGTGACGGTGCATTCCAGGTAAAGGGTCCGCCCATCCCGCCACAGGGCCTTGAGGGAAGGCCGCAGATCGAACCGCTTGACGCCATGGCGGGGTTCCGGAGCGGCGCCGACCGGCATGGCGGGCCGTTGATCCAAGCGCTCCTCGGCCGGCTCGGCCGCGGCGGCGGGGAGATGGCGGTCCTTGGGCCGATCCACCCACGCGGACTCGGCTTCCAAGAGCGTTCGGATGGCGCGGTCCACGGTGCCGAGCGCCTCCTCGGGAAGCGGGCCAAAGCGGTACTGCAAGCCGATGACCTGGGGCGCGCGCCGGGACGACCGGCGCTCGACGGCGAAAAACGGCAATTCCGGAGACGGACTGGCGGCCTGAAGCTGCTGCAGCACGGCCGCGGGGTCGAGATCGCCGTCGAATTCGATGTCGACGATTTCCTCCCAACCGACAATGCCCAGGCTCAGGGCGTTGCCGAAGGTGATTTTGGGCTTGGGGTGAAACCCTTCGGTGGAGCGGAAGGGCAAAGCGGCGCGGCGGAGCATGCGTTCGACGAGGCGCATCAGGTCATGATGGCTCAGGAAGCGCAAGTCGCCGAGCTTGCGAAAACGAAATCGAAGATAAGTCCAATCGTTCGCTGGGGTCACGGACGCTGCTTTCAAAGCTGCGCCGCGTCGTCGAGGAGCCGGTCGTCGATGAAAGCCAGTCGGCGGGGACCTGGCGGTGCGGCCCGTCCCTTCGCGTGGGCGGGATAGGCCAGGCCGTCTACCTGAACCCGTTGTCGCACCGACGCCGTGCCGGTCGACTGCTTCATCGTGTGTCTCCTCGCTGCCGGGGTCGGCTGAGCGATGCCATGAGGAAAAGCGCGGGGCAGGCAGCTCTTCTGGCGCCAGGCCCGGCGAGCCTCAAGTCATCGTCATGGGTCCATCGACTCCGGGATCACGCGGCGTAATTGTTCTCGCAAATAGTTATTGACGTCCCGGGCGGTCACCATTTCGAGCGCCACGGAGGCCACCTGTTGAGCGTCGGTCGCGGAGATCAGGCGTATCGTGCGCTTGACCTCCGGGAGATTATGCGGCGTGGCGGACAAGCTTCGCAAGCCCATCCCGACCAGGAGCATGGCGTACATCGGATCGCCGCTCATCTCGCCGCAAACATTGACTTCCACGTCGTTTTTCCGAGCCGCGACGACCACCCGCTCGATCAGCCGCAGCACGGCGGGGTCGCCCGCGTTGTAAATATCGGCCACGTTTTCGTTCGTGCGGTCCGCGGCCAGGGTGTATTGGATCAAATCATTCGTGCCCAGCGAAAAGAAATCGACTTCCTTCGCCAGCACGTCGGCCATGATCGCGGCCGAGGGTACTTCCACCATCGTACCAATCGGAATGTCTTTTTGGAAGGCGATTCCTTGATCTTCCAAATCTTCCATGACGTCGGTCAGGATCATGCGGCATTCGCGCAGCTCCCGGATCGAGCTGACCATCGGGAACATGATCTTGACATGGCCGAAAGCACTGGCCCTTAAGATCGCTCGAATTTGCGTCTTGAACAGGGACAGATTTTGCAGGCAGATGCGGATGCTGCGGACGCCCAGGAAGGGATTCCGTTCGGTTTGCGCGGGGTCGATGACGGAGGAAAACTTATCCGCCCCCAGGTCCAGGGTCCGAATGGTCACGGGCCGGGGCGCCATTTGCGTGACCACCTGATAATAGGCGTTGAAATGCTCTTCCTCGGTCGGGTCCTCGGGCTTGCCCAAGTAGAGAAACTCCGTCCGGTACAGGCCGATCCCCTCGCCGCCCCGCTCCAGGCAATGGACCGTTTCCGTGGGGAACTCGATGTTGCCCAGGAGCTGGACGCGGACGCCGTCCTTGGTGACGGCCGGGAGGTCCTTCAATTTGGCCAGGTCCAATTCGAAGGATTCAAAGGAGCGGCGGGCCTGTTCGTACTTGACCCGGGTTTCCGCGTCGGGATTGATGATCAGGGTGCCCTTGGTCCCGTCGATGATGACCTCGTCGCCGCCGGAGACTTCGTTGAGGAAGCGGCCGATGCCGACGACGGCGGGGATTTCGAGGACGTTGGCCATGATCGCGGTGTGGCTGGTGCGGCCGCCGACCTCGGTGGCGAAGCCCAGGATGTGTTCCCGGTCCAACTCGGCGGTTTCGCTGGGCGTTAGGTCGTGGGCCAGGAGGATGACCTTGCTCCGCAAACGGTGGAGCGGCTCGGAGCGATGGCCAAGCAGATGCCGCAGAATGCGCCGCTCCAGGTCGTTCATGTCGGTGATGCGGGCGGCGAAGTATTCCTGATGCTTCAGGTTTTCCAGCTTCTGGCGGCGGCGGCGTATGGCCAGGCTCACGGCGTATTCGGCGGTGTAATGCTGATCGCGGATGAGCGATTCGATCTCGCCGCGAAGCTTGACGTCCTCGAGCATCAAGGCATGAGCGTGGAAAACGGCGCCGATTTCCTTGCCGACTTCCTCGGTCAATTCCTGCTCGACGAGCCGGGCCTCCTGGGCGGCGTCCTGCAAAGCGGTGCGCACCCGGTCGATTTCGTGGGGGTAGCTGCCTTCCTGAATGAAGCGATCCGGGATGCTGAAGGACTCAGTATCCAGAATAAAGGCGGGGCCGAGGACCACGCCGGGGGAAACGGGGATTCCTTGCTTGATTTCCATTCCAATCCACTATGCCAAAAAAGCGAATGAATGCGGCCCCTGGCTCAGCGGCCGATCAGCCTTTGGGCGGAGGCCGATCGGACGCAAGCTCCTGGGCGAGGAGCTGTGTCAGGGCCTGCAGCGCCTTTTCCGCTTCGGGGCCTTTCACTTCGAGGATCAGCTCCGTCCCCTTTTCCGCGCAGAGCATGAACAGGTCGAGGACGCTGGTCACGTCGGCCCGGACGTCGCCGCGAATCAAGGTGGCCTGGGCGTCGAATTGCTTGGCCAGTTCGGACAAGAGGGTTGCGGGCCGCATGTGCAGCCCCTCGGCGTAGGGCACGATCACCGGCTGCTGCAGGACGCCGCCGGACGCGAGCGGCTGGGCATGGGCCGGGAATGAACCCAAGAGGGACGGCGCGCGCTCCACCGGCGGAGGCGGCTCGACCCGGGCCATGCGTTGACTGTCGCGTTTCTTTGAACTGGCCATGTTCCTTGGACTCATTGGCTGAAGCAAGGGTTCATCTTCTTCAGTCCGAGCAACCCATCCCCGGAGGGATCGATCCTTGGGTTTTCACGGGGCGCTTGGCGAGCCGCACCCGTTGTTAGCGGGGAGCCTCGTTTTCCGTGAGCAGCTCCCAGATTTCCTCGCGGGTGTTGGATTGCCGCAAAAAGCGGCAAAACGTGTCATCCCGGAGGCTCCGCGACACGTTCTCCAAAGCGCGCAAATGTTCGCTCGGCCGATCTTGCGGCGAGATGAGCATGATAAAGATGTAGACCGGCTCGTTGTCGAGGCTGTTGAAATCCACGCCGTTCTTGGAGACCGCGACCGTGCCGATAGGCCGCTCCACGCTGTCATGCTTGGTGTGCGGGATGGCGACGCCGCGGCCGATGCCGGTCGATCCCAACTCCTCGCGCTTCAAGATGGCGCGGATGATGTTTTCCTCGGCGTTGGCCTTGATGTGGCCGGCCGCGCGCAGACTCCCCACCATTTCACGGATGACTTCCGTCTTGTTGGTGGAAATCAGCGCCGGGAGAATGGCTTCACGAACCACGAAATCAGACGTACGCATGCCCACGGTTCTCCTATGCCGCGGCTCGGGTCGTCCACCCCGGGGCCGCCCTGCTGGTCGGACCCGGCCTATTCCTCCTGCGGCACGCCTTCGCGGGCGGCGGGGCGGCGACGATGGTCCTGAATCTTTTCCTTGTATTTGCGAAGCTGCCCTTCGAGTTTGTCCAGCACCAGGTCCACCGCCGCCAGCAGGTCCACGTGCTTTTCCTTGGCCACGAAGTCGTGCTTATGCTCGGCGTCTACGATGAATTCCACCGTAAACAGATCGTGCTCGCGGTCCACCGTCACGCTGATGCTGGTCAAGCGGTTGAACTGGTTCATCAACCGCTCGGCTTTATTTTCAATGAACTCCTGTGTTTGACTATCGAGATGGCCATGACGGGTCGAAATCTTGATTTGCATTGTCCCAAGGTCCTTGTCATCCGTTGATCCGTTACGGGGTCTGGCGCCAGGACCCGGCTCCCTTGCGGAGAACGGATCGGGCGGTTTGCGAGTCTTCGACTCCCGACCATGCAACAGACCATGGTATAGGATTCCCGCCAGCGAATCAAGGGTTCCGATGGCCTCCTGCAAGGATCGCCAGCGGCTTGCATGAGGCCTTGGGCGCTGCGGCGGCGCGGGGGCGAAGGCCTGCTTTTTATCGGCGATGAGAGGCGGCCCGGCGCTTCACGACTGGCCCTTGGCTTGCTTTTCCTGCCAATCATCGGCTTGTCGATGCAATCGCTTCAACCCCGCGATCTTGCCTTGATAATGGCGATTGTTATTCCGGGCGTCAAAAGCCTTGGCCTGGCGGCGCGTCTCTTGCTCCAGCCATTGGATCAGCACGTCGACGGCGATGTTCTTTTTGGGCTGCCCCAGGGGCAAGTCCTTGGGAATGCGGAGCTTCACCTCGTCCACCCCCGCCCGCTTCAGCCGCTGCAAGGTGAACAGGGCCGCCAGGTAGAACTGCAATATGGAGGAGGGCTGCGTGGCCACGGCGACGGCGGGCCATTCCCGTTCGAACAGGTCCAACGCTTCCTGGGTCTGGCCGATGAAGGCCAGGTAGCGCATATGCAAGCCATGTTCGAGCAGGAACTGCGGCTTGCGGCGCAGACGCCGATAATTGCTGGCGTGCAGTTGGGCGGCCTCTTCGGCCTGGCCCTTTTCGACGAGGGGCAAGAGAAACTGCGGAATCGTCCGATGCGGTTCCTCGCCGCAGCGCAGCCGACCTTTCAAAATAGGCGCGGCCAGCACCAGGGCCTTGTCCGGGTCGCCCCACTCGATGAGGGCCGCCGCCTTGGAGCCGATGGAGCAGGCCTTGCAATCGGACAGCTCGTCGCTGTTGAGCCGATCCATTTGCTTCATGGCCTGCCGGGCCTTGGCCTGGTCGCCAAACGCCCGATAGACCTTGAAGCGGGTTTGCAGGTGCGGGTGTTCGTTTTGCCCATAGGCCTGATAGCGGCGCTGCTGATCCGCGAGCAAATCCTCGATCCGCTCGCGGCTGATCGTTGGGAAATCGGCGGCGTTGTCGATGATCCATTTGTACTTCCACAGGATTTCATAGGCCTCGTAGGCGTCGGGATCGCGGTCGTACACCGCCAGGCACCAACTGAAGGCCACGATGGCGCGGTCGGGCTGGCCGCCGAAGATGGCGGCGTCGATCAAATCCTGCCGAATCTCGTAGGCCGACTCCTCGTCCTTGAGCTGATCGGCGATCCGGACGGCCCGCTCCAGGAGCGCCACTTTCTGCGGCGAATGATCGAGCAGAAAGGATTCAAAGAGCAGATCGTTCAGTTCATCCCTGGAGGGAGCTTTGCGTCGTTTCATGATCGGTCTCCCAGGTGCGTCTTCATGGGGGGCCTTCCTCCAAGGAGGAGGGAGCATGAGATGAGGGATCGATGCGCAGACCCAATTCGATCAGTTCCATCATGCCTTGATTGAGCAACTGCATTTCATCCTGGCTCAAGGGATAGTGGCCCAGGAGCAGCGCCTGGACGTAGAGCATTTCGATCACCCGCCGCAGCAGCGGATTGGCCTGCTGTCCGCGCAGCCGCTGGACGAGGGGATTGGCGAAATTGAAATAAAGCCGGCTCGCCTCCCGCTCCCGGGGCTGGCCGCGGCGCAGGTCGCCGAGCAGCTCCGAGAAGAGGGGATTGGCCACGTCCTGGGAGCGCTGCACGTCGCGGAGAAACCGGCCCACCTGGCTGGTGTGGAACAGCACCGGAATCTCGACCGGCTGGAAGCGCTTGATCTCGGGGAGGCATTGATAAGGACGCAGCACCTTGCGGGCCGCTTCGATCAGAAACTGCAAGTCGGCCTCCTCCTGTGCATCGACGTCGTCCAACTCCCGGGCCAATTGAGCGGGATCGATGCGTTCGACGTAGAGGTCCTCCCGCGTTTCGGAGACCTTGTCGAGCAGGTCGCTTTCCATCGTGTGGCCGGCGTTGATCAGCGGGATGCCCTGGGCGGCGGCGATGCGGGCGATCTGGCGGTAGCCGTCCACTTCGGAGACGTAGCGCACCTGCGGGCTGTGCTTCAAGAACTGGCCGAAGCTCATGCGGCCCAGGTTGGTTTCGAATTGGAACCAATCCATGCACAGTTGAAAAAATTCGTCGTCATGCAGGGCCAGCGTCTTCATGGCCAGGTCGTGGCGGTCGAGCAATTTCTGGACGGCTTCGGGCCGCTCCTGGGCCATGCGGCGCAGGTGCTGTTTGAGCGTCTCGCCCAGCGTCTCCCGCGCCTTGTGCAGCCGCTGATCCTCGATGAGCGTTTCCCGGGAGGCGGTCGGCCGCAAGTCGTCGACGTTGACCACGGCCTTGACGAAGATGGCCCATTCGGGAAGGACGTTCTCCACCTTGTCGGAAAGAAACATCCGCTTGAGGTAAACGCGGTGAGTTTGGGTCACGCCGGGCTGCAAGGGGTGGCGGATGATGTAGGCGGCCCCGGCCACCTGCCCGGCGTCGGAGGCCAGGGGAATGTAGTCGTCGTAGCTCTCCTCGAAAATCTCCTTGCCGAAGTCGAGCCAGGCCTGGCGCCGCTCCTGATCGTGGACGAACTCCCGCAGCCAGGGGGGAGGCGTTTGGTTGATCTGCGTCTTGGCCTTGCCGCGCTGAATCGTGACCGGATAGGGCAACAGGCGGCCGAAGTGCCGGGCGTGATGCACCAGTTCATCGTATTTAAACAGGGAGGCACATTCCGGCTTGGCGGTAAGGCAGACTTGCGTGCCCGGCTCGACGTCGATGGCCAGGGTGCGGACCGTGTAAGTGCCGTCGGGCTTGGCCTTCCATTCCACGGGCGGATGGCCGGGGCGGGCGGACTGCGAGATGACGATGATCTCATCGCTGACGACGAAGCAGGAAAGGATGCCGATGCCGAACTGTCCGAGGTAATCCTTGGGTCGGCCGCCGCGCCCCAGCCGCTTGGAGCTGTGGCCGATGGTGGCGAGGAATTCATGGACCTCCGCTTCGGTCAGGCCGATGCCATTGTCGGCGGCCAGGAGCCGGCTCGGCTGGCCGGGCTTGTCGTGGAGCTCGAACAGGATCGTGCCCGGCCATGCGGGGTCGGCGTTGACCCGTTCGCGAATGGCGTCCACGCCGTTTTGCAGCAACTCGCGGACGAAGATTTCCGGACCGCTGTAGAGATGATCCGAAAGCAGTTCGATGATGCCGCGCAGGTCGATTTGAAAGCGATGATTCACGTTAAGCCCTTGGCTGACAAAGGTCGGACGGGCCAAGGGCCGGTTCGCCGACCGCCGGACCTCCCGGAGTTTCTGTCAGAGTAGCGTTATTCTAACCGCTGCTCCCACGATGGGAATTGGTTTTTCGGCAGGAATCGTGGCTTGCTGCCGCCATCAGCGAGGATCACGCCTGGCTCAGGCCCCATCCCGCTCGTATTGACCCCCTTTTTACATGGCCGTACACTTTGAGCAGAGGTCCGATAAACTGACCTTGAAGCCGTGCCGCCCATCGGAGTGGGGCGTGAGCCTGCCGGGGGGCGGTTTTTTGGTGGGAAGGACGCACACATGAACGCGAATGCCGAGTTCAAGGAGCCTGAAGCAGGCTCATCCCCTTCATCGGCACCGCAGGACGCGGATCAACTGTCCCTCTGGGAGCAGATTGGCGATTTCTTCAGCAGCCTGTCCGAAGGCGCCGTGAGCCTCATCACCCGCGTTTTCGGCTCCAGCAACGAGCGCTACATTCGCAAGCTAGGCTACGTTCGCGTCAAGGAAGCCGACCCTCCCTACCGCATCGTCGACGGTTCGCTGCTCAGCAAGATCAACGCCTTGGAAAAGCAGATGCAAGCGCTGAGTGATGAGGAGCTGCGGCAGATGACGCCGCGGATGCGCGAGCGGCTCAAGAACGGCGAACCGCTGGATTGGCTGCTGCCCGAGGCCTTCGCCGCCTGCCGCGAATCGGCCCGCCGCTACAAGAACATGCGGCACTACGACGTGCAGATGATCGGCGGCATCGTCCTGCACCGGGGCAACATCGCCGAGATGGTGACCGGCGAAGGCAAGACCCTCGTCGCCACCCTGGCGGCCTTCCTCAACGGCCTCGAGGGCAAGGGCGTTCACGTCATCACCGTCAACGATTACCTGGCCCGCCGCGACTGCGAATGGATGACGCCGATCTATCAGGGCCTGGGCATGACCGCGGGCTACATCCAATCCGACATGCACCCCGGCGAGCGCCGCAAGGCTTACGACTGCGACATTACCTACGGCACCAATAGCGAATTTGGCTTCGACTATCTCCGCGACAACATGAAGCCCGCCCGCTGGGGCGATCCGCGCTACCCCGTCAGCATGCAGCAGTGCCAGAAAGCCCTGCACTACGCCATCATCGACGAGGTGGACAACATCCTCATCGACGAAGCCCGCACGCCGTTGATCATCTCCGGCCAGGCCCACGGCGACGTCAACCGCTTCCGCCTGGCCGACCGCATCGCCCGGCAGCTCAAGCCCGGCACCCATTTTGAAATCAAGGAAAAGGAGCATTCCTGCCACTTGACCGAAGAGGGTATCCGCGAGGCGGAAAAGCTGGCCGGCGTCGAGAGTTTCTACACGGCCGGGAACATGGAATGGCCCCACCTCATCGACCAGGCCCTCAAGGCGCACCATCTCTACAAGCGCGACAAGAAATACATGGTCATGCCCAGCCCCGAAACGGGCGAGCCGAGCGTGATCATCGTCGATGAATTCACGGGCCGGCCCATGTTCGGCCGCCAGTGGTCGGACGGCCTGCACCAGGCGGTCGAGGCGAAGGAAGGCGTGCCGATCAAGGAAGAGACGCAGACGCTGGCCACGATCACCTTGCAGAACTTCTTCAAGCTCTACAAGAAGCTGGCGGGCATGACCGGCACCGCCATGACCGAGGCCACGGAGTTTTGGAAAATCTACAAGCTCGACGTCATCGCCATCCCCACCAATCGCCGGTTGCGGCGGGTCAACCATCCCGATGTCGTCTACCGCACCGAAGCGGAGAAATGGGCGGCGCTCTTGGGCGAGATCGTCGAAGTGCATAACGCGGGCCGCCCCATCCTCGTCGGCACCGTCGACGTGGACAAGTCGGAAAAGCTCGGCAACCTCCTGAAGAAGAAGGGCATCAAGTTCGAGCTGCTCAACGCCAAGCCCGAGAACGTCGGCCGCGAGGCCGAGATCATTGCCCAGGCCGGCCGCCTCGGCGCAGTCACCATCTCGACCAACATGGCCGGCCGCGGCACCGACATCATCCTCGGCGGCAATCCCGAGTTCCTCGCCTGGGCCAAGCTCAAGCAGCAATACGCTTCCCGGCTCGACGTCCCCCCGGATACCTGGAAGCAGACGGTCGATGAGATCGAGGCCCGGGAGAAGACCCGGGAGGAAGGCCGCCAGGTCGCTGAGCTGGGCGGGCTGCACGTCATCGGCACCGAGCGGCACGAAGCCCGCCGCATCGACAATCAGCTCCGCGGCCGCGCCGGCCGCCAGGGCGACCCCGGCTCCAGCCGCTTCTACCTGTCCCTGCAGGACGACCTGCTCCGCATCTTCGGCGGCGAGACCATGGCCGCCTGGATGCAGACCCTGGGCATGGAAGAAGGGCAATGCATCGAAAGCAAGATGCTCACCCGCCGCATCGCCGCCTGCCAGAAGAAGGTCGAGGAGAAGAACTTCGACATCCGCAAGAACCTGCTCGAATACGACGAGGTCATGGACCATCAGCGCAAGCGCGTCTACGGCTTCCGGCAGCGCTTGCTCGAAGACGGCAACGGCAAGTTGATCCTCATGGACATGCTGCGCACGCAGATTGACAAGACGGTCGCCATGTGCATGGCCGACGACTACGGCGCGGAAACCTTCGCCAACTTCGCCGAGACGCGGCTCAACATGGATTTCGAGACCAGTGATTTTCGCCGGATGGACTTCGCCGAGGCGGCCGCCGCGGCCAAGGAGAAGGCGGCCCGGCAGGCCATCCCCGCCATCGAGGACGCCCTCGAGGAAAACCTCAGCGCCGACGTCGAGGAGCGCGAGTGGAACTGGGAAGCCATGGCGGGCTTCATGGGCCGGCAATACGGCGTCAAGACGACGGCCCGCGAGCTGAAGCAGATCGGCCGCGATCAACTGCTCAATCATCTCGTGCCCAAGGCCGAGGAGGCGATCCAGGCCATCGACCTGTCCGAAGGGGAGCCGATCCTCAGCCCCGACTTCGGCCGCCGCTCCGTGGCGGAATGGGTCAAGCTGAAATTCCGGGTGGACGTGTCCCTCGAGGAATTGGCCCCCTTGGAAACCCCCGCCATCAAAGATATGGTCTTCCAGAAGATCATGGAGCTGTACCACGAGAAGGAAATCGAGTTCCCGATGCAGGTGGGACTGGCCAACTTCATGGCGGAAGGCCATCAGGGCATGGGCGAGCGGTACAACCGCGACGGCCTGCTCGCCTGGGTCAAGGAGCGTTTCCCCGGCGCCGCCGACGCCATCAACGCCGATCAGTTCTTGAACCAATCGCGGCATCGGCTCCAAGAGGAGATCCTGGAAGTCAGCAAGCGGTTCTATCCCGCCCAGGGGACGGCGGGGCTGGACGCCCTGATTGAACGCCATCTCGGCCGGGCCGACCGCGCCGCGGCTTCCACCGCCCAGGCCATCGCCCAGGCCATGAAGGCCGACTATCAGATCGAGATGGATCCCGAGGAGCTCGCCGGCCTGGGCAGCGCCGCCCTCCGGGAAAAGCTCTACAACGCTTGCGACGACCGCTACCGCCGGGAGATGCGAAGCATGGAGCGGTCGCTCATCCTCAACATCCTCGACGCCAGTTGGAAGGACCACCTCTATGCCATGGACCACCTGCGGGCCGGCATCGGCCTGGTCGGGTACGCCCAGATCGATCCCAAGATCGAATACAAGCGCCAGGGCATGAAGCTGTTCGATGAGATGTGGAACGGCATGCAAGCCAAGGTCACCGACCTGGTTTTCCGCATGGAAGAGGCGGCGGCTTCCCTTTCGGAAGCGCTGCTGCTCAACAGCGTGGCCCAGCATCAACAGGCCCCCTCCTCCTTCTCCGCGCAGGTGTCGACGGGGGGCGTCGCCGCCAGTTCGGGCAAGCAGGAACCCGCCTACAGCACCAACAGCGGCGAGGGCCGCAAGCTCGAACCGATCCGCAATCGCGGTCCCAAGGTGGGCCGCAACGAACCCTGCCCCTGCGGCAGCGGCAAGAAGTTCAAGAACTGCTGCATGAAGAAAACGTCGGTGTGAGCGTTCAAGAGACGCATCGTTTTCACGTCGCCGTCGCCGTGACCAGGGTCGGCGTGTTGTATTGATCCGCGGCGCCGCCCCGGCCATGGCTTTGCCACCAGGCTTGCGCTTCCTCTTCGTTCCAGGCGTTGGCCGCGGAGCAGCCGGCCAAGGCTTCGGCGAGCGCTTTGACCGAGGGGAAGCGTTGGTCGGGCTGCTTCTCCAGACAGCGCAGGATGATCTCCTCCAGGTCCGCCGGAATCTCCGGCCGGATCGACCGCGGCGGGCGGACCGGTTCCCGAACGTGGGCGATCACCGTTTGCATGGCGGTGGCCTTGATGAACGGCGGCTGCCCCGTCAGCATGTAGAACGCCGTGGCCCCCAGGCTGTAGACGTCGCCGCGGGCGTCGACGGTGTCCAGTCCTTGGGCTTGCTCGGGGGAGAGATAGTCCGGCGTGCCCACGATGAAGCCTTCATGGGTGAGCTTGGAATCCGCCTGCTCCCATTCCGGATGAAGCACCAGGCCGAAGTCGAGCAGCTTGACCACGTCGAATTGGCCGCCCAGGGGGCAGACCAGGATGTTGCTGGGCTTGATGTCGCGGTGAATCAGCCCCGCGGCATGAGCTTCGTGCAAGGCGGCGCACACCTGCTTAAGGAGAAAGACCGCCCGGCCCGCCGGCATGGGGCCCGACTCCGCCACGATCTCGGCGAGCGACAGCCCCGGCAGATATTCCATGACGTAATAAAACGTGCCCTCCTGGGTGTGGCCATAGTCGAAGATTTGCACCGTGTTCCAATGGGTCAAGCCGGCGGTGGCCTGCACCTCGCGCTCGAAGCGGGCCTGGTTCGTGGGGTCGTTGGCCTTTTCGGCCCGAATCAGCTTGACCACGCAGGGCCGCTTGAGCAGCAGATGCTCGGCCAGATAGACCTCCCCCATGCCCCCCTGGCCTAGCCGCGTCTTGAGCCGATATTGGCCCAGTTGTTTCGACTCGAAGGCTTGCTTTTGCAGCGCGTGGATGCGGTACGATCCGAAACCGGCGATGACCAGGGCCAGCCCGAGAAAGAGGACTTCAAAGGGCAGGACGTGCATCCAATAGGCGGTCGCGAGTTCGAAGTGGACGGCCGCGATGCCGCTGATCAGGATCGGCACGAACGCCCAGGCGGCGGTGATTGTCGTGCAGCGCCGGGCGGTGTTGGGGATGAAGACGCCGTAAAGGGTGATGAGGGCAAACCAGCGCAGGACGTTGAGTTTGTTCATCAGGCCGAAAACGGCGTTGCGTTGCGGGGCCTCGCTGCTGAGCTGGGCCAGGGCGGCTTGGAACACCGGCTGCCGATACACCTCGATGCTCAGGTAGGTGAAATGGGCCGTGATGACGCCGAAGAAAAGCACCTCGCACAACCGCAGATGGTTCATGTTCGGAGCGGCTTTCCGCCACAGATGGAACGCCAGACCCGCCGCCGCGAGGGCGATCGTGATCGTGATGACATGATCGATCCAGCCGGAGTGCACGAAAATGGGGGAGATCAACGACACCAGCGCGACGAAGGCGTAGCAAGCAGCCAGGATCGTGGTCGCCAGGCGCAGGCGATGCAGCAGCAGATGGCCCAACTCCGCGTTGAAGCCGGTGCTGTTGGCCTCGCAGACCACCCGGCAGACCATGGCGGCCAGCCCCTCCTTGGATGACGCCGCGGGTTGGGGAAGGGGTGCGGCACGACGCACGTCGGGGACGGCAGGCGGTTGCATGGGATTCTCTTGCCTCGGAGCCGGGCTGGCTCGATGGAACGGATCGAAACGGTCGGTTTATTCTATGAAAGAACGGCCAACGCCGGGCTGATTACGTCTGGTGGTGGTGTACAGCCGCACCCGCAACACCCTCGGCTACAGCTATACCGCCACCGCCCTCGACTTCGCCATGATGAACCCCTGCAAATTCGGGGGCAACATCGCCCGCTGGTACAACCGCGCCCAGGTCGGCGTCAGCGTCATCAGCGGCGGCAAATCCCTCGCCCAAGGCGACTACCTCGGCGGCATGTTAGAACTCGGCATGTCCGGCATGCAACTCCGCGGCATGAACGCCGCCTGTTTTGCCGCCGGCACGCCCCTCTGGACGGAGCATGGCTGGCTCCTGATTGAAACGCTGCTGGAAGGTGATCGCCTATGGAGCCGCGACGAGAACGAC